>Ga0209638_1000366_pt1 | contig 29904 bp, 22 predicted proteins | sample BarGraNGADG00211_FD_184490 | JGI IMG/M metagenome (GOLD analysis project Ga0209638, IMG submission 184490) | Arctic peat soil microbial communities from Barrow, Alaska - Barrow Graham LP Ref core NGADG0002-211 (SPAdes) (version 2) | ecosystem: Environmental > Terrestrial > Soil > Wetlands > Peat...
TCCACGTCGCGGTAGAACTGGCGGAGCGCCAGTGCGCCGGCGAGGGCGAGGGCGGTCAGTCCCAGGAAGGCGACGCCGAGCCAGCGCTTCACCCCGATCCCCGGCCGGAGCCAGCGGCGAAGGTTCATGCGGGCCTCACCCGCGCTCGAGCTCGCGATGGAAGATGCTCACCGTCCCGTGGCCGCGCGACTCGAGCCACACGCCGATCTCCTCTGCCAGCGCGATCGAGCGGTGGAAGCCGCCGGTGCACCCGATCCCGATCGTGAGGCGCGTCTTGCCCTCGGCGAGGTAGGCGGGCAGGGTCAGGTCCAGGAGCTCTTCGACCGCGGCGAGGAACCGGCGCGCCAGCGGCTGGTCCAGGACGTACGCCCGGACGCTGTCGGTCAGACCGGATAGCCGACGCAGCTCCCCGACGTAGTACGGGTTCTGCAGGAAGCGGACGTCGAAGACCAGGTCGCACTCGAGCGGCACGCCGAACTTGTAGCCGAAGCTGATGATCTGGATGGAGAGCTGGTCCGGGTCCACCACCTGCCACAGCTGGCCGAAGATCCGTTCCTTCAGCTCGCGCAGCGAGAGGTCGGACGTGTCGAGGACCACGTCCGACTCTGCGCGGACCGAGGCCAGGAGGCGGCGCTCCTGCGCGATCGAGGTCGCGATGCCGCCGGGCCCCGCGAGCGGGTGGCGGTGGCGGCTCTCGGAGTAGCGACGGATGAGGGTGTCGTCGCGCGCCTCCAGGAAGAATACCTGGGGGCGGATCCCGCGCCCTTCCAGCGCCCCGCGCATCGCCGCGAAGGCCACCGACGCGTCGCCCGCCCGCACGTCCAGCACGATCGCAACCCGATCGAAGCGGCCCGGCTCGCTCGCGATCAGGTCGGCGAGCTCGGGCAGGAGCTCCCCCGGCAGGTTGTCCACGCATGCATAGCCGAGGTCCTCGAAGAGCTTGGTGGCGGCGGTCTTGCCTGCGCCCGAGAGCCCGGAGAGGACGACGACGTGCTGTCCGGGCTCGCCGCGCAGCGACTCGTCGGCGTCGCGAGGCCGGAACGGCGTCACCGGCGGCAACTTGGGCATGCCCGGAGTCTACCCCGCGCTCATCGGCCGCCGAGGCGGATCAGGACGATCGAGAACTCGTAGAGCAGGTACATGGTCACGCCCAGCACGGTCGGGCTGATCGGGTCGCCACCGGGCGTCACGACCGCGCTGATGATCGCGATCGCGAGGATCACGACCCTGCGCGAGCGGCGCAGGCGGGCGCTCGTGATGATTCCGACCTTCGCGAGGAGCACCAGGACGATCGGGTACTCCATCACGAGGCCGAACGCGAGGCAGAGCGTCGTCACGAAGCCGAAGTACTCGCTCGCGGTGATCAGAGGCTGGAGGTCGGGCGACGAGAAGCTGAGCAGGAACGTGGAGGCGAACGGCAGGATCACGTACGCGACCGTCACGCCGATCACGAAGAACACGATCGCCAGGGGCGCCCACGGGCGGGCCATCCGGCGTTCCTCGCGGGTCAGGCCGGGCGAGATGAACCGCCACAGCTGCCACACGAGGACGGGCATGGCGATCACGATCCCGACGACGATGGCGATCTTGAGGTTGATGAAGAAGGCGTCGCCGAGGCCGGTGTAGACCAGCGGCTTGGCAAGGCCGAGGGGCGCCTTGAGGAACGTGATCAGCTGCGGCGCGAAGTAGAAGCCGACACCGGAGCCCAGGAAGATCGCGAGCAGTGAGATGGCGATTCGGCGCCGGAGCTCCGAGAGATGCTCGACGAGCGACATCGCCGACTCGTCCACGGCGGCGACAGGCGCGGCCGGAGGCGGTGACGACGCCGGTGGTCCCAGGCCGCCGACGTCGCGGACGAGGTCGGCGTCCGTCATGCGAATCCCGGCGCGACGGGCGCTAGACCCTCGCCTCGGTCGGCGCGTCGGCGGCCGCCGCGGCGGGATCCGGCGCAGCCGGGGCGCTCAGCTCGTTTGGGGTGGCCGCCGCGGCCAGGGTGTTGACAGCGGGCGTGGCCGGCGGGAGGACGGGTGCCGGGGCGACCGGAGGCGGCGGCAGGATCGATGCGGCTGCGGCCGGGGCGGGTGCGATCGGAGCGGGTGCGACCGGGGCGGAAGGAGGGACGGGCGCTGGGGCCACGCTGGCCGGCGGGGCCTGCGTCTGCGTGACGGGCGCCTGCGCGACGGGCACCTGCCCGGCAGGCACGATCGGCGCATCGAGCTTCACGGATTCCTGCACGTCCGAGGCCGCCTTGCGAAACTCGCGGATGCTCTTCCCCAGCGCGGAGCCCACGTCGGGAAGCTTGCCCGGGCCGATGACGAGAAGCGCGATCACCAGGATGATGACCAGCTCGACGGGGCCGATGTTCGGCATCGCGGCGAACCTCTGACTACTGGATTCGGGCCGCTTCACCCGTGCATCCGGTGGACCAAGCGGCGGAATCAGCGTAGCACAGGGAGCCGTGCCGCCCACGCGCGCGCCGAGGCGGCGAGACGCTCCCCAGGGTCGCGCGGTGCGCCCTCCGACGGCGTCCCGAGCGCCGCGCCCGCGATCCCCCGCGAGACGTTCACGAGGAGCCCACCGCCCGGACGGACGCCGGCCGGCTCGGTCCGTGCATGACCGGCGGCGAGGACGTCGGCCGCCTCGCCACCTTGCGCGCCCACGCCCGGCACGAGGAATGCCAGGCCGGGCACCAGCTCCCGAATTCCCGCCAGCTCGGCCGGCGCGGTGGCACCGACGACGAGGCCCGCACGATTGCCGAGCCCGGCCGCCGCGACGAGCCGCGCCACGCGCCGGTGGAGCGGCTCGGACGGGGCGCCACGATCCGGGTCCGCGGCGACGACCAGGTCCTGCAACTCTCCCGCGGCCCGGTTCGAGGTGCGGCACAGGACGTAGGTGAACCGACCGACCCGGTCGAGGAACGGGGCCAGGGCGCCCAGGCCCAGGTACGGGTTCGCCGTGACGGCATCGACGCCGAAACCGTCGAACAGCGCGACGGCCTGCCGCATCACGGTGGTCTCGACGTCGCCCCGCTTGGCGTCGGCGATGACGAGGATGCCGGCCGGGATCGCAGCACGAACGCGCTCGAGGGCCGCCAGCCCGGCGCTTCCGAATGCCTCGAAGAAGGCCACGTTCGGCTTCATGGCGGCGGCGACGGGAGCGGCCGCCTCGACGATCAGCCGGGCGAACCGCTCGACGCCCGCGAGGCCGGCGGGGAAGCCATCCGGCAGGGCGTCCGGCGTCGGATCGATCCCCACGCACAGGACGCTGCCCACCGCGGCCGATCGAGCCGCGAGCGCCTCGAGATAGGCCGCGGTCATGACGGCAAGGGAGACGCGGCGGGGGCCGGGGACGGGGATGCGGCCGGCGGCGGAGCCGGGGCCCACCACGCTGGGCGGCTGTTGCCGTCGAGCCCGCTGAAGGTGGTCAGGGCCTCGGTCTTGACGACCGACACGTTCCCGTTCGCCTCGCGCTGGAGCGTGGCGAGCTGGAGGTCCACGGTGACCCCGCTCAACCGCAGGTAGGCGAGCTGCGTGCCGTCCGGCGACCAGGTAGGAGCCGACGAGCGCCCGTCGGTGGTGACGCGGGCCAGCTCGGCGCCCTTCGCGTCGAGGATCACGACGTCGGTGCCGAGCGACGTCGTTCGGACGGCAGCCACGTACCGGCCGTCCGGCGACCAGGCGGGCGACGTGTACCCGGCCGACGTGAAGGACGCGGTCGTCTTCGTCGCCACCGCGTAGCTCCAGATCGCCGGGGCCCCCGCATTCCCGTTCCGGGCGTTCACGACGTAGAGCACGGCGCTCCCGTCCGGACGCCAGGCAGGGTCCTGGTGGCCGAGGGGCGCGTTCTCGGGAAGCCCGGCGCTCGTCATCCGCTTCGTCCGCAGGTCGATGAACTGGAGCACCACGTCGCTCTTGGTCGGGTCCGGGCCGTCGGAGACCACCGCGAGGCGCGTGCCGTCGGGGGAGACGGCCGGGTCGAGGATGAACCAGAACCAGGTGTAGGCGTTGGCGGGCCCGGTCTTGTAGAGCCCGGAGAGGACAGCCTCTCGCCCGGTGCCATCCGGGTGGATGCGCGTCAGGATCGGGTACGTGAGGTCGTAGTTCTTCACGACGCCCTCGGCCGGGAAGCGCCCGTTCGTCTCGCGCGTCTCGACGAAATAGATCCACGTCCCGTCCGGTGACCAGGTCGGCTGCGAGTCCCGGCCGGTGGTCGTGAGCTGGCGGGGGGTGTTCCCGGACTGGATCCAGATATTGCCGGCCTTGACATAGAGGAGGGATCCCTGGATCTGGATCCCCGGGTTCACGTCGGGCGGCGCGCTCGGCGATGGGGTGCGGCCCGGCGGGATGTTGCCCCCGCCGCTGTCGCCGTTGTTCGACGGGCTCCCCAGGAACGGCACCCGCCCGGTCAGCGCGAAGACGGTCACGGCCGCGATCACGAGGAGGCCCACGGTGGAGAGGATCGGGGTGAGAAACGGCGAAAGGTTCCCGATCCCGTACGGGTCACGGCCAGTGCCGCGGGAGGGCCGTGGCCCCGGGCGACGGCCTGTCATCGCCCGGCGTGCACAGCGGCCGCCGTTGCGGCGACGGGCATCGGGTCGCGTGTGGCGGTCCGCTCGGGCGCGACGTCGATGACGCCGAGCTGGAGGGATTCGAATCCGCCGAAGCGGCGGCTCATGAGGCGCGCGGCGACGTCCACACGGTCGCCTTCGCGAACCGTGCCCACGAGGTCGCCACGGCCGAACGCGATCCCGTCGAGCACGTCGACCTCGCGACGAAGGGTCAGCTGGGCGTGGCCGCCCGCGGCCGCACGGATGCGGGTGACGGTGAGGCCGTGGACCCCCACGATCGGGTCGGGGTTCCCCGGACCCGTGGGGCCGAGCGCGTCGAGGTCGCGAAGGAGCGCGTAGTCCACCGACCGGGCCGGCAGGGCCAGGTCCAGGGTGAGCCGGGGACGGGCGTCCGCCGGACGGGACGAGGCCAGCAGGCCGCGCAGGCGCTCAACGAGCACGTCCCAGTTGCGCTCCTCGACCTCGAAGCCCGCCGCGCCGCGGTGACCGCCGTGGCGGACCAGGAGGTCCGCGCAGCCCTCGAGCGCGGCCGCGAGATCGTACCCGGCCGGCGCACGGCACGAAGCCCGCAGGTGCTCCCCCGCCGGCGTCGCGACCACGGCGGGCAGCCCGGCGTCCTCTGCGAGCCGTCCCGCGACGAGGCCGATAATGCCGACCGGCCACGGGCCGCGCACGAAAACCGCACCGCCATCCCCGCCGCCCTCCGCCTCCAGGAGGGCGCGCGCCTCTTCGACGGAGGCACGCGAGACGTCCCGCCGGACCAGGTTCGCGGCGTCGAGCGCCGCCGCGTGGATCGCCGCCTCCGCCGCGTCGTCGGTGAGCAGCAGCGCGGCTGCCACGTCGGCGTCCCCGACGCGGCCGGCGGCGTTGAGCCGCGGTGCCAGCGCGAACCCGATGGTCTCGAGGGTCGCGTCGCCCGGCGCGACACCCGCCGCGGCGAGTAGCGCCGCGATCCCGGGCCGCGAGTCCGTCCGGATCCGCTCTAGGCCGAGGCGCGCGATCCCGCGGTTCTCGCCAAGCACCGGGGCCACGTCCGCCACCGTCCCGATCGTGGCCAGGTCAGCGAGGTCCGCGGTCGTCTCCTCGACCGGGATCCCGGCGAGGCGTTCCAGCAGCAGCGCGGCGACCTTCAGGGCCACGCCCGACCCCGTCAGCCGCGCATCCGGGTATGCGCTGTCGGGACGGTGCGGGTTGACGACCGCGATCGCGGGCGGCAGGTCCGGCGGCACCCGATGGTGATCCGTGACGATGACGTCGATGCCGGCCTGGCCCGCTGCGGCGATCTCCGCGCCGCTCGAGCTGCCCATGTCGACCGTGATGATCAGCCCGTGACCGCCGGCTCGCGCCAGCTCCACGGCCCGCAGCGAGAGCCCGTGGCCGTCGTCCAGGCGGCTGGGCACGTGCCAGGCCGCATCGATCCCGACGCGTCGAAGCGCCCGGACCATGATCGCCAGGCCCGTCAGGCCGTCCGCGTCGAAGTCGCCGACGATCAGGACGCCCTCGCCCGAGCCGTTCGCGCGCCGGATGCGCTCAACAGCGACCGCGACGTCCGGCAAGAGCGCTGGATCGTGAAGCGATTCCCGCGCCGGCCCGAAGAAGCGATCCACCTCGCCGGGACCGATCCCGCGCGCAGCCATCACCCGGGCGAGGCGCGCCGATCCGCCGTGAGCGGCGACGGCAGCCACGAACCCCTCGTCAAGCGGGGATCGGTCCGGGTAGACCCACGTGAAGCGCGGCTCGATCACGGCGCACAGGATGGCGCGGGCGCCTTATGCGGGCATTCGCGCCGGCTGGCTCGATGGGCCGGCGAGACGACGCCGCCCGGGCGGGTCACGTCGTCGCGCGACGGACCGGTCGGCCGCTTGCAGCGGCGCGGCGGCGCTCCTCCCACTCTTCCCAGACGGTGAGAAGCGGGGCGGCGTTGAAGATCGACGAATACGTCCCGGACGTGATCCCGATGAGCAGGGCGAGGATGAAGGTCTGAATCGACGACCCGGCGAAGAGCAGCAGCGCCGTGAGCGTGAACACGACGGTCAGGCTCGTGTTGATCGACCGTGCCAGCGTCTGGAGGATCGAGTGGTTGACGATCGAGGAGAAGTTCTCCCCGGCATGGCGCGCCCGGTTCTCGCGGATCCGGTCGTAGACCACGATCGTGTCGTGGACGGAGAACCCGATGATCGTCAGCATCGCCGTGACGAAGAGGGCGTCCACCTCGGTCTTGAAGAAGGTGCCGAGGATCGCGAAGATCCCGACCACCACGATCACGTCGTGGACGAGCGCCACGAGCGCGGTCATCCCGAACCGGAAGTCACGGAAGCGGAACGTCATCCAGGCCAGGATGCCGAGCGATCCGATGAGGACCAGGAGAATCGCCTGCTGCGTCAGCTCGGCGCCAATCACGGGTCCGACGGTGGTGAGGCTGCGCTGGGCGTCGATCGGCCCGAGTGACGACTCGAGCGCGGTGACCAGCGTGCCGACCTGGCCCGACCGGGTCACGCCGCCGGGGATCAGGGTCGGTGACGGTGAGGGGCTGGGGCTCGGAGACGCGGCCGGAGATGCCGACGCCGCGGCAGACCCGGAGGCGGCCGGGCTGGCGGACGCGCCGGGAGACGACGACGCGGGGCTGGCGGACGCCGCCGCGGGCGAGGATGCCCCAGGCGATGCCGAGGATGCTGGGCTGGCCGCCGACGAGGCGGCGGGGCTTCCCGACGCGGCGGCGCTTCCCGACGCGCCCGGCGAGGCGCTGGGAGCCGGCGTCACTGCGGGTCCCTGGATGAGTCCGAGAGGCACCGTGCGGATCAGGAAGTAGCCATCGGACGAGTTCTGAACCTGCGACTCATAGCCCTGCGCCGCGAGGACGCCCTGGACCTGGGACGCCGTCACGGACGGACTTGCGAAGTGGATCTCCCACTTCGTCCCACCCGTGTAGTCGATCGAGAACTGGAGGCCGGCCTTCCCGCCCGTGATCGGGCCGAGGATGATGAAGAAGAGGCCGGGGACGACGATCAGGCCGGAGAAGAGGAAGAACCAGCGCCGCTTGCCGATGATGTCAAGCACGGGCGCGAACCTCGCCGCGCCGGCCGGGGAGCAGCGTGCGGGCCTTGAACTCCTCTTCGCGGAGCCCGTAGAGGCGAGGCACGCGAGCCCACTCGTTGCGGACCACCCATCGCAGGATCGTCCGGGTCACGGTGATCGCAGTGAACATCGAGCAGAGCACGCCGATGATCAGGACCAGCGCGAAGCCGCGGATCGTGGCGGACCCGAAGAGGTACAGGATCGTGGCGGTGATGAGCGTCGACACGTTGGAGTCCAGGATGGAGTTCCAGGCGCGGTTGAACCCGGCCTCCATCGCGGAGGTGAGCTGCTTCCCGGAGCGGAGCTCCTCCTTCATGCGCTCGAAGATCAGGATGTTGGCGTCCACCGCCATGCCGATCGAGAGCACGAACCCCGCGATCCCGGCCAGCGTCAGGGTGACCGGGATGAACCGGAAGATCGCCAGCACGAGCAGCGAGTAGTAGACGAGCGCGAGCAACGCCACGAGGCCCGGCAGGCGGTAGTAGACGAGCATGAACAGGAAGACGAGCAGGATCGCGATCAGCCCGGCGAGCAGGATCCGGTCCAGGGAGAAGCCGGCGAGCGTGGCGCCAATCGTGTTGCTCGACTCTTCCTTCAGCGGGAACGGCAGCGAGCCGTAGTTGAGGACGGTGATCAGCGAGTTCATCTCGGAGGCGGAGAAGCCGCCGGCGCTGCCGCCGGTGATGATCCCCGAGCCCCCGGTGATCGCGCTCTGTATGACCGGCGCGGAGACGACCTTCCCGTCGAGCACGATGGCGAAGAACTCGCCGACATGCTTGCTCGTGTAGTCGCCGAACAGCTGGGAGCCGGTCGACTTCAGGCGGAATCCGACCGCCCGCAGGCCCGTCTGGTCCGTCGACGGGTAGGCCTGATCGATCTGGTCGCCACCGAAGAGCGGCTTCTCCGTGGTCGGGAGCGGCTGTCCGTCGACGGCCTGGTACGTCCCGGCAGAGCTCTGGGTCCCGTACTCCGCGGGCGGAAGCGGGATGAAGTCGAGCTTGCCCGTCTGGACGAGGAGCGCCCGGATCTCGTCCGGGTTCTTCGCGTTCGGCAGGTCGACGAGGATGCGGTCCGTGCCCTCGGTCTGGACGATCGGCTCGGCGACCCCGGTCGAGTTGACCCGGTTCTCGATGATCGACTTGGTCGTGGCGAGGGCGCCCGCGTCCGGGTCCTTCCCGCCGACGGGCTGGAGGCTGTACACGACCTCGAGGCCGCCGACCAGGTCGAGGCCCAGCTTCGTGTCCACGACCCGCGTCCCGCCGTTGGGGTCGCCGAAGTTCGGGATGGTCAGCTTTGGCCAGAAGTCGACGATGAGGAAGAACGCAGCCAGGACGACGATGATGATTGGGGTTGTTCGACGCATTGGCGGGGATGCTATCAGGCTTTCAACGGCCCCGTCGGACGGTCGCCGTCGGACGGTCGCCGGCCGGTCAGTCGGCGAGGCGCGCCTTGATCCGCTCCGCGAGGGCCCGTCCGATCCCCGGCACGGCCGCGATCTGCTCGACCGGCGCCTCGCGGACGCGCTTCGCCGAGCCGAACGTGCGCAGCAGCGCACGCTTGCGCGCCGGCCCGATCCCGGGCAGGTCGTCGAACGCTGACTTCACGGCCGCCTTCCGGCGCAGGTCCCGGTGGTACGTGATCGCGAAGCGATGCGCCTCGTCGCGCAGGCGCTGGACGAGGTAGAGCGCGGGCGACGTCGGCGGAAGGACGACGGGATCGGGCCGGCCGGGGAGGAACAGCTCCTCGCGCTCCTTGGCGAGGCCGACAATCGGGATCTCCGGCAGCCCGAGCGCGGCGAGGACCTCCACGTCCGCGCTCAGCTGGCCCTTCCCCCCATCCACGACGATCAGGTCGGGCAGCGTCCAGCGCAGCTCCTCGGCGCTCCCCTCCTCGCCCGCCTTCGCCCGGTGAAGGCGGCGGCGGAGCATCTCGGCATGGCTGGCGAAGTCGTCCTGGCCAGGAACGTCGCGGATCCGGAACCGGCGGTACTCGCCGGTGCGCGGCTTGCCGTCCTCGAAGACCACCATGCTGCCGACCGTCTGGCTGCCCTGGAACGTGCTGATGTCGTAGCACTCGATGCGCATCGGCAGGGAGGCCAGGCCCAGCGCGCCGGCGAGCTCCTCGAGCGCGACGAGTGTCTTGCCGTCGTCCGCCAGCCAGCGCGCCTGCTCGCGCGCCAGCGTCTCGGCGGCGTTCCGGCCCGCGAGCTCCATGAGCCGCCGCTTCTCGCCCCGCTGCGGGACCAGGAGCCGGACCCGGTGGCCGCGCCGCGCGGCGAGGAACGCCTCCAGGTCGGCCGGGTCTACCGGGAGGGTCGGCAGGAGGAGGGCCGGCGGGACGGACGTGGCGCGGGCGTAGTACTGCCCCACGAACCCGGCGAGGACCTCGTCGTCGCCGGCGCTCGGATCGGCCTCGAGGAGGAAGACGTCGCGACCGATCAGGCTTCCGTTGCGGACGACGAAGAGCTGGACCGCGGCCTGGCCGCCGGCGCGGGCGAGCCCCAGGACGTCCTGCTCGGTGCGGGCGAAGGCGGCCATCTTCTGGTCCTCCATCGTCCGTTCGATCGCACGCACCTTGTCGCGAAGGGCGCCTGCCCGCTCGTAGTCGGTCCGCTCCGAGGCGGCCTCCATCTCGCGGCGCAGCCCGCGAGCGACCGTCTCCTGGCGGCCCTCCAGGAAGAGCTCCACCTGGGCGATGTCGGCCCGATAGGCCTCTCGCGAGATCGCCTCGATGCACGGCCCCTGGCAGCGCTTGATGTGGTACAGGAGGCAGGGGCGCTGCAGCGTCCGCTTCCCCTCGCGGATATCCAGCGTGCAGGTGCGGAATGGGAAGAGCCGCCGGATCAGGTTCATCGACTCGTCGACGCTGCTGGCGGACGCGTACGGCCCGAAGTAGCGGCTGCCGTCCTCGACGAGCTTCCGGGTCCGCTCGATCCGCGGGAAGTCCTCGCCCAGGCTGACCTTGATGTACGGGTAGCTCTTGTCGTCCTTGAGTCGGACGTTGAAGCGCGGCTTGAAGCGCTTGATCAGGTTCGCCTCGAGGAGCAGCGCCTCCGCCACCGAGTCCGTCAGCGTGTACTCCACGTCCGCGACGCGGTCGATGACGCTCCGGATCCGATGCGCCTCGCCATACGGGCTCTGCTTCTGCCAGTAGCTCCGAACCCGGCTCCGGAGGCTCTGCGCCTTCCCGACGTAGAGCACCATCCCGCGGCTATCGCGCATCAGATAGACGCCGGGGCGGGCGGGCAGGTTCTTGAGCGTCGTGGCGAGGTCGGGGGTCACGCCATCGATCGTACGACGCGGGCGACGATCCGGCGGCGGTGCATCGCGGGCGGCCGAGCGGCTGCGGCTGAGCGGCTGGGGCCGGCCCGGGCCGGCCGGGTCAGATCGCCGGGGCGGGCGCCGCCACCGGCACCCCGAGGAGCTCCGGCATGTCGCCGGCGTCGGCGCGCACCCAGTCGGCGAGCGACCGGTTGATGATGAGGGTTCCCACGTCGATCGCATCGACGCCGTGGTCGGTGTTGAAGGCGATCGTGGCGTTTGTCAAAGGAACCATGCGTGATCCCTGCCCGATGGCCACCAGGGGCCGCCCACCCGGCCTCGTGTGCATCTGGCCGAGGACCGTGTACGGCCCGAGCCGCACCTCCAGGCGGTGCCGGACCGTGTGGAGCCGGCGCGCCGGCTCCCCCGTGGGCCGATCGCCTCGATGGCGAACAGGTCGTCGCGGTCGAGGGCGATCTCGCCGACCTCGACGGTGTGGCCGTCGGCGTGGCTCGTCAGCCGTGCGCCCTCGACGACGATCGTGAGGTCGCGGTTCAGCACGTCCGTCAGGCGCTCGCCGTCGCCGAGCGTGGTTGCGCCCGCCACCCGACAGTCACCCGCGTATGCGATGAACTCGACGCGCATGGGTCTTCCTCTTCGCTCTTGGCCTCCAGTTGAGCATGGCGGATGCGGGGTCCCGGTGACGATGCCCCATTCGTACGGGTCGGCGACCCCGCGGAGCGCCGCTCGCGGCGGCCGTCGCCGCGCTCGGCGAGAATGCGCGGATGGTGACGCGTGGGCGTGGGTCGGCGATCGGCCGCCGCAGCGTGCTCGTGGCGCTCGTCGGGATCGCGATGGTGTGGGCCGCGCCGCTCCCCGCGAACGCGGCCCCGTTGCCACCGGTCCTGCTCGTCCACGGGTTCGAGTCGTCGCCCGCGACGTTCCGGACGATGGCGGCGCGCCTCGTCCGCGACGGCCGGACCGTGTACGCGATCGCCCTGCCGGGCCAGGACAACGTCGTCAATGCCGGGGCGATCCGCGCGTTCGTCGTCGCCCATCGCCTTCGGCAGGTCGACATCGTCGCCCACAGCATGGGCGGGCTGTCGAGCCGGTGGTTCATCCGGTTCCTCCGCGGGAGCGTCGACGTCGTCCACTACGTCTCCCTCGGGACGCCGCAGCACGGCCTGTGGCTGGCCTGCCTGGCGCCGCCCGACGGCGGCGGGCAGATGTGCCCGCTCGGGGCCTTCCTGGGCCGGCTCGACGCCGGCGTCGACACGCCGGGCCCGACCCGGTACACCTCGATCTTCAGTACGGGCGACGGGATCGTCCCGACTTCGTCGGCACGCCTCGACGGCGGGGCCTGTCTCGTCCAGGACGGCGCCGTCACCCACTTCGCGCTCCTGACCGACGCCCGCGTCTACCGCCAGGTGATCGGCGCACTCGAGGGCAGGTGCCCGGCCGCGTTCGGCTGAGCGGACGTGTTTCGGAGACGGCGCCGGGCCCGACTCGGGCACGCCGCCATCCACAACGCGAGAGGCCGCGGTTCTCGGCCTCATGCACGAACCGGCTCCGGGCGCGCCTCATCGGGCTTCTTCGCGGTGGCCACCTGGAGGTCACCCGCCGTCGCGACGGCGCCGACATGATCCGGTCGTACGTCGGCTTCACGGCCCGGCTGCGGCGCATCCGCGAACCTGACGCAGTTCCGCCAGGCGGCGCAGCCCTGCCAGCGGCGCAGCGCCCGTGACACGCCCACAGCGGACGCTGTAGGCAACGGTGACGTACATGTTCAGGGTCTGCGGTTAGGCCGGTGCGGGGACCCCGCGATCGGCTGCGTGACGCCGTCCCGCCGAGGACCAGCGGACGTACGAAGACGGAGAGCCCGCCGGCGATGCCGGCGGGCTCTCCGTGGCTGATCGAGCGACCGGGTCGCCTTGGGGCGACGCGGTCGTCCCGGGACCCTACTTGAAGATCAGGCGCCCGTCGATGACGGGCGACACCGTCTTCATTGCCTTGACGTAGTCGATGACGGCGTCACGGACGTAGAACTGGGTGTCATGGACGATCTGCTTGAGCGGCCAGATGCTCACGCCGCCGTTGTTGAAGTTGCACGAGCCGGCGGCCAGGTAGTTGACCGTCGAGACGTTGTAGTACTTGGTGGCGTTGGCGAAGTCCACCTTGGTCCCGTTGATCGTGAAGGAGACGACGTTGTTGCCGTCCGGGAGTGGCGGCACGGCCGCGCCGGCCGCCTTCTGGTCGTAGGTAATCTGGCCCACCTTGTTCGCGTCGAGCATGCAGGTGGTGTAGTAGGAATAGCCGCCGAAGTCGGGAACGTACTTGTAGTAGTAGTAGTTGCGGTAGCCGCGTTCGAGCACGGCCTTGATCTGCGGCCCGTTCATCCGCAGCACCACGAGCGAGTTCTCGTAGGGCATCAAAGTGAACATGTCGCTCACCTTGAACGTGACGGGGCTCGCGGTGGTCGCCGCCGGGAACAGGATCTTGGGGTTGGACTGGGTCATTGCGCCCGACAGGTGCACGTCGACGTCGGTGATGCCGTGGCTGGCGAGCTCAGCGACCGCGGCGTCGGCCTGGAGGTTCGCCGCGTTCGTCTCGGCGACATAGGCGCTCGTCGTGTCGATCGGGACTGTGGTCTGCCCGACGACGGTGTTGGTGTATGTCGCGAGCTGGGTGACATACGGGTCGACGATCGCCTTGATGGTCGGATCCTCGGGGGTCGTCATGGTCACCGACAGGTACTGGCCCGCCTGAGCGACCACGGCGCTGTTGCCCTTGTGGGCGATCAGCCAGTTCGCGTCAGCGATGAGGCGCGCCTTCGCGGCCGCGCTGATCACCTTGGTGGGCTGCGCCTTCACGCTGTTGATGAACGCCTTGAGCTCGTTGAGGGCCGGCGTAGTCTTCCCCTTGTCGAAGGCGGACCGGGCGGCAGTGAGCTTGCTGAGCAGGGCGTTGCGGACGCCGGCGTTGCGGATCGCCTTGCTCGCGTAGAGGCTGTTCACGTCGGCGATCGTGAGCTTCATCTTCGGGAGGACGCCGAGGACCACTTCGCCCAGCGTGTTGTTGTAGCGGTAGGCCTGGTTGATGATCACCGGCGTGTTGCCGGGACCCGCCACGATCGTCGGCAGGAACTTGTACGGCGCCTCTGGGTTGGCAGGGTTGGTGTGGCTGTGGCTACCGATGATGGCGTCCACGCCCGGCACCGCAGCCGCGAAGGCCGTATCGACGTTGCTGTCGACTTCGACGCTCTTCGGGTTCGTCGTGAATCCGATGTGGGTCAGGGCGATGACCACGTCATCCCTCGCCTGGAGCGTCGGCGTGATCGACTTCGCGCTGGTGATCGGGTTCGAGAACTTGAGGCCCAGGATGTTGCTGGGCAGCTCGTAGTTCGGGACCCGGTGGTTGGTGATACCGAGGACCGCGACCTTGATCCCGCCCAGGGTCTTCTCGATGTACGGCTTCACGCCGCCCGTGTCGACCTTCGAGAGGCCATAGGCGCCCGTATCGGTGACATTGGCCCCCAGGAGCGGGAACGTCGCCTGCTTGAGAATGCCCTGGAAGACCGAGCTGCCGTAATTGAACTCGTGGTTGCCAAGGGTCATCGCGTCGTAGTGAAGCGCGTTCATGACAGCCATCATCGGGTTGGTCTTGAGCGTGTCCGGGAGCGGCGTCCCATCACTCGCCAACCCGCTGTAGGACGACTTGAAGTAGGCCATCATCGCGTCGCCCTGGATGGCGTCGCCACCGTCGAGCAGCAGCGTCCGGGTCGGGTTGTAATACCGCTCCTGCTGGATCAAGGTCGCCAGCTGGGTCATCCCCACGAACGCGCCCTTGGCGAGGTTGCCGTGGGAATCGTTGTTGTGGAGGATCGTGATCGGGACTATCGAGCCGCTGTCCGGCGTGTCCGTTCCATCCCGGACGATTCGTCCGTCGAGCGTCCCGTTTCCGGTGGGTCCCTTGTACGCGGTCGTGGCCGTCCCGTAGTGGGCCGCCACGTAAGCGTCGACCGCGTTGAGCATGTCGCCCCAGTACATGACGTTGGTCATGTACTTGAAGCCGGCGTAGCCGTCGCCGCCCGCAGGGGCGAGGAACTCGTTCGTGCCTACCTTGTAGGTCTTCGTCAGGTCGATCGGGTCGCAGGCCTTCGTCTTCTTGTTCACGATGCAGTAGTCGAAGGCGCCCCACGCGTACGTTCGCAGGGCACCCGACGTCGACGTCGGGTCGACCTTCTTGTACGCGTAGTACCTGAACTTGAGCCCGGTCGGCTGGATGACGCCGTTGCTCACCAACGGCGCCTGGTTGAGCACCTGCAGGATCTGGGCGCCGGTCATGTCCCCGACCACCGTCGCGTTGCCGAACGGGAGGATCGAGAACATGTTCCCGTAGGTCAGAAGCGCTGGCGCATGCGTGCCGCCGACGCAGCCGGTATTCGTCCACGTGCCGCCGACGTAGCACCAGTCGGTGCGGATGCCACCGGCATTGTTCAGGAACACGTCCACGTCATTCGCGGGCGTGGCGTCGGTGTTCAGGTAGTTGTAGACAGCGTCGTCGATGAACGTGCCCATCATGTTGTCGCCCGTGCCGCCGTTTCGGGGAAGGTCGACGGCGCTGTAGCCGACGGGCTGGTTGATGAGTGACTGGTATGTGGCGTCACTGGCGAGACCGGTGATGAGCGCGTCGATCGTCGAGTCCTTGGCGCTCGTGGCCGCCGTCGGGACGATCAGGCTCTGCCAGCCCACTGTTACCGCCTTGGTCGAGGGCTCGAATGTGAGCGATGCGTCCCCGACCCGGCGCCCGTTGTAGTAGGCCTGGACGACCGAGGTCTTGTTTCCGACCACGGCGTACGAGGCCGGCGTGGGGGTGGGCGAGATGGGCGGCGTGGACTGGACCACAGGACCCAGGTCTGTGTGGCTGTGGCCGCCGATGATCAACGGCACCGGGCTACCCGCGTCGATCAGCTTCTGGGCGAGCGTCTTGTCGCCGTAGACGGGGATGCCATAGCCGTAGCCGCCGTCGTTGAAGCCGAGGTGACTGAGGACCACGATGACGTCGGCATTGGCCTTCAGCGTGTCGTAGTAGTGGAGGATCGCGTCGGCCGGGTCCTTGAAGCAGAGGCCCGCGGTCGACGACGCGATCGTGATCGTCGGCGTCTCCGTGGTCGTGACACCGATGAACGCCACCTTCACCTGGTTCGGCGCCGTTCCGACTGTCTGGATCACGTACGGCTTGGCGAAGGACGGCGTCGTCCAGTTGCTCGCGTCGCACGTGCCTGCGACGATGTTCGCGGTCACGAACGGGTAGGTCGCCTGGGCGGTCCGAGCGATCAGGTTCGGCTGGCCCCAGTCGAACTCGTGGTTGCCGAACGTGGCGACGTTGTAGCCCATCGCGTTGAACGTTGCGATGGCCGGGAGGCCCTTCCCGGTCGCCGTCCCGTCGCCCAGGTTCGACAGGAGCGAGCCCTGCATCTCGTCGCCGGCGTCCACCAGCAGCGTGTTCGCCGCCCCGACGGACGCGCGGACGCCGTTGACGACGGCGGCCACCCGGGCCATCCCGGGGTTGCTGCCCGACGCCTCGAGCTGGCCGTGGACGTCATTCGTGTGAAGGATCGTGAAGCTGATCGGGCTGGCCGCGAGCGCTGGGCCCGCAGCAGCCGGTATCAGCGATCCCAGGAGCGCGACCGCCATGAACGGGGCGGCAAAGCGGAAACGTCGACTCCGCACGGTGGCACCTCCGGCTCCAGGGCGACGCACGAACGTGCGCCGAAACCGATGGTGCAGTGCGAGGACGCGAGGTCCGACGCCGCAGGACGGCAGCAACGGGACCGCGCTGCACGATTGCTGCCGACTACGGTACCGAACCGCAACCTGTCGCACAGGGCCATCCCGCACGTCCGCCAGGTGAGCCGTGGCAGATTGCTCCCGAAAACGTGGTCGGCGGGCCGCGCCCGCGTGTCGCGCGCATCCCGCCGATGGTGGGTCCGAAGCCAGGCCGAGCGATGGGCTCGACTCGGCGACGCGGGCAGACTCGCGCTCCGGATCTGCTGCGTCGATCACCCGTTTGGGGTCGGTCGGTGCGCCGGTGCACTCCCCCATCCGTACCGGTCGACCCGCCTGCCAGCCCGGTGCTGCGATCGCGAACGCGGCGACCTCCTTCGCGACCGGGGCTGAGCGCCAGTGCAGCCGCCAGGGCCAGACTGCGGCATGCCCGCGCTCCCCTCCTCCGTCGCCGAACGCCTCGCCCGGCTCGCGCCGGACCAGCGCGATGCCGCGACGGCGCCGCCGGGCCCGGTCCTGTGCGTGGCACCGGCAGGGAGCGGCAAGACCACGACGCTCGTGGCGCGCGTCGCGTGGCTGGTCGGGGCGGCCGGCGCCGACCCGGCGACGATCGCCGCGATTACCTTCAACACGCGGGCGGCGGAGGAGCTGCGCAATCGACTTGACCCGGCGCTCGCGCCGCTGGGCGAGCGTCCCGGCGCCGTGCGCGTGCGCACGTTCCACGCGCTCGGCCTGGAGATCCTGCGGGACGCCGGCGAGCGTCCGCAGCTCCGGGCTCGCGACGCGGTCCTCCGGCGGGCCCGTCCCGACCTCGACGCGGCCGTGCGGCGCCGTCTCGACGGCGCATTCTCCCGCCTGAAGCTCAACCTTGCGGTGACGGCCGAGGACGTCGCGCGCGACCCGGCGCCGGGGCCGGTCGCCCGGGCGTTCGTCGCCTACGAAAAAGCGCTTGCCGAGGCAGGCGCGATCGACTTCGACGACCTGGTGGCCCTCGCGCTCCGTCGCCTGGAAGCGGACCCGCTGTTCCTGGACCGCTGGCGGTCGCGCTGCGTGCACCTCCTGGTCGACGAGGTCCAGGACGTCGACGCGAGCCAGCTCCGCCTGGCGCTCCTGCTGGCAGCCCCCGCGAACCGCATCTTCCTGGTCGGCGACGACGACCAGTCGATCTACGGCTGGCGGCTCGCCGATGTGCGTCGTGTCCTGGGTTTGGCGGCCGCGCTGCCCGGGCTCCGGCGCGTGGACCTCGAGGTCAACTACCGCTGCCCGGCGCCCGTCGTCGCGGCGGCCGTGCGGCTCGTCGAGCACAACGCCGAGCGCTTCGCGAAGCGGGTCCGGCCCCGTCCGGACGCGCCGGGCCGGCTCGTCCTGGCACCGGCCCCGACGCAGCGCGACCCGACGGCAGAGATGCGGGTCGCCGCCCGCGCCCTCGACGACTGGCCGGTCGACGGCGGCTCCCGCGCGATCCTCGCCCGGACCCGGCGCGAGCTGTTGCCGGCCGCGGCGCTCTCGCTGGAGCGCGGGATCCCCTTCCGGGCGGACGGCGTCACCCTGCTCCTCGAGGATCCGCGGCTCGACGGCATCCTGGCGGAGGCGGCCGAGACCCCCGCCGCACGTCCGCTGCTGCTCCGCCTCGGTGAAGTTGCGGCGGCCGCGATCCGGACGGCGAGCACACCCGACGATGCCTCGACGAACCCGGACCCCGATTCAGCCCGGCCACCGACCGACGGTGGCGATCTCGACGAGCCGGCGCCGGAGGAGCCACCCCTCGCCGAGCTGCTCGCGGCGCTCCTCGCCTGGGCCGCAGCATACCCGGCGCTCGAGGAGCTGCGGGCCGCGATCACCGCCGCGCGAGAGCGACTTGCCGCCCTCCGCGCTGCCGACCCGCTGTTGACCCTCGCCACGGCCCACGCGACGAAGGGGCTCGAGTTCGACCACGTGGCCGTGATCGGCATGTCCGAGGGGCGATTCCCGAGCCCGCGCTCCCTCGCCGATGCAACGGACCCGGAGCGAGCCCTGGAGGAGGAGCGCCGCCTCGCCTACGTCGCGTGGACGCGCCCGCGCCGCACGCTGACGCTCGTCCACGAGCCCTCGACGCCGTCGCGCTTCCTCATCGAGGCGTTCGGGCCCGACGTGATGGGCGCCGAGGCGCCATGAATCAGAGGCGGCGCCGTCGCCCGGCGCCGCCTCCCGCGGATTGCGATGTTCGGTTCGCGAGGACCGACTACGACGTCTCCGCGCCGTCCGACACGGCGGCCGCGCGCATCGCCTTGCCGATGTACCAGATGAAGATCCCGACGCCCGTCAGGGAGAAGAGACCGATGCTCACCCAGAACAGCGGGCGGGCCACCGCGAGGTTCGAGGTGCTCACGAGCAGGCTGGGCAGGTTGCCCAGGTTCGCCTGATCCTGCGCCTCCATCCCGTAGACCTGCGGGACGATGTAGAGGATCGAGGCGATGATCAGCAGGATGCTCTCGAGGCGGAAGGCCCCCGGATCGTCGTCCGCATCGCGCAGGAGCTTGACCGCGAGCGTCCAGAAGAGCACCACCACGGCGAGCGGGGCGGTGATCGGGAGGCCCTGACCGGTGAGGTAGAGGTTCGGCATGAGGAAGATCATGCTCAGCCCCAGGGTGACGACCAGCAGGCCGTCGCGGAAGAGCACGTACGACAGCCACCACACGTCACCCCCGAAGCGGAGCGTCAGCCGCCGCAGGAAGCGGATGATGTATGGGCGGGCGAAGTGCAGGATCAGGGTGAACGACCAGAGGATCGGCAGCACCGCGGCGACGGAGAGCACCATCCACCCGGCCCCGCCGGAGGTCAGTGTCGTCGCGAGCTGGTCGGCATTCAGAGGTGCATTCATCGGGTCGACTCCGGGACTGCGGCTGCGGCGGGCTTCCGCACGTTCGTCTGGCGCAGGTTGTAGACGGCTGCCACGATCCCGAGGATCCCGACCAGGGCGGCCGAGAGGTAGCACAGCGGGAGCGCGAGGTCAGGGTTCGACGACGAAACCAGGGCCTTGACGATCCCGGGCAGGTGCGCGCCGGTCAGCTGGGTCCCCTGGACGCCGATGAGGTAGGGCGCGATGTAGAGGGTAGCCCCGACGGCGAGGAGCCCGATCTGCCACTGGTAGCCACGCCGGTCGCCGTCGCCCTTGGTCATCAGCTTGATCAGGAGCACCGCGAAGGCGCAGACGGCCGCGATGCCGCCGGTGACGGGGAGGGTCTGGGCTTTCACCACGTCCGGGTAGAAGAAGATGAAGCTGCCCAGGAAGACCTGGACCGTGAAGATGTCGCGGATGGCGACGTAGATGATCCACCAGAGGTCGGCACCCAGGCGGAGCGTGAACTTGCTGGTCGTGGCGGCCATGTACGGCCGTCCGAGGTGGAGCGCCAGCACCAGCAGCCACAGGACGACGAGGGCCGCGCCGATCGTGCCCTCGACGAACGCCTCGCCGGCGCTGAAGAAACCCGATACCTGGTCGGGCGTCATTGGAGATCACCTCCTGCGATCGACTGCATCGCCGCGGGCGCGGGCGACGGGGGTGGGACCGGGTGGACGGCCTCGTGCGGGCCGCGTCCGGTCAGGACCGTGACGCTAGGGCAGCCGTAGACGGCGTCGCAGCGGAAGCAGCGGGATGCCTCCGAGCGGGCCACGTCCTCGGCGAAGCCGGCCTGGGTCGCCGCGAACGTCCCGAGCTGGACCACCGGGAGCGGCGGGTGTGCGCGCGGCCGGGTCGCGAGGTCCACCGAGAGGGACCGCTCGGGCGCCGTCTTGTAGCGGACGGCGGCCATGATCTCGGCCTCGCCATCACGGGCGCCGGCAAGATACTCGTGGATGGAGGCGGCAGCGCGCCGTCCGGCCGCAACCGCGTCGATGATCGTCTTCGGGCCGGAGACGACGTCGCCGCCGGCGAAGATGCCGGCGCGGCCCGTGGCGAGCGTGCGCGGGTCGGCCACGATGCCGGCCCAGCCGCTCACCTCGATGCCGGCCCCCTCGGGGAGGATGGACGGGTCGGGCTCCTCGCCGATCGCGACGAGGATCGTGCTGGCGGGGATCTCGCGGGTCGCGCCCGGGACCGCCGCGTAGACGGCCCGCCCGTGCTCCAGCCGCCCGGTGGGCTGCTGCGCCTGTGCGCGGAGGGCCATGACGGCGCCCTCGCGCCCGACGACCTCGGTCGGGGCCAGCCCGGCGAGGATCGTGATGCCTTCGCGCTCCGCGGCCTCGATCTCCTCCTCCTGAGCCGGCATGTCGGCACGGCCGCGGCGGTAGACGATCGTCACGGAGTCGGCGCCGGAGCGCCAGGCCGATCGGGCCGCATCCATCGCGGTGCTTCCGCCGCCGACGACGACGACGGGCCCGGAAAGGCGCGGGTGCTCGCCGAGGTTGACCTCCTTGAGGAAACGCGTCGCCGGGACCACCGCGCGAAGCTCGTCGCCGGGAACGCCCAGGCGCCGGCTCTTCGAGGCGCCCGTGGCGAGGAAGACAGCCTTGAACCCCTCGCGCTCGAGGTCGCCGAGGGTGAAGTCGCGGCCCATCGCGGTGTCGAGACGCAGCTCGACGCCGAGCCCCACGATCCGATCGATCTCCTCGCGGAGGACGGTCCTGGGGAGGCGGTACTCGGGGATCCCGATCGCCATCATCCCGCCGGGCACCGGCATGGCCTCCATGACGGAGACTCCGTACCCGAGGCGGGCCAGGTAATACGCCGCGGACATGCCGGCCGGGCCGCCGCCGACGATGGCGACGCGCTCGGCCCGCTTCGTCGCGGGCGGCGGGACCGCGGGCAGCTTCCCGTGCTCGACGGCGAAGCGCTTGATGGTGCGGATGGAGATGGGCTCGTCCAGGGTCCCGCGACGGCACGCCGACTCGCACGGAGCGGTGCAGATCCAGCCGCAGACGGAGGGGAACGGATTGACCTCGGCGGCGACCGCGTAGGCGTCGTCGTACCGCCCGGCAGCCACGAGGCCGACGTAGCGGCCCGCGTCGGTCCGCGCGGGGCAGGCCTCCTGGCAGGGCGCGATCGGCGACGCGGGCGCGTCCGTGACCATGGACTGCCAGACCTGCCACGGCTCCGGCCGCGATCGGGTCCGCCAGGTGAAGAGGTCGCCGAACGGCGAGTCGTGGACCGGCTTGAGCGCCTCGCGGGTGATCGCGGAGAGCGGCACCCAGCCCCCCTCGTCGGGGGTGGGCCGCTCGACCGGGCCCTGGCGCGCGACGAGCGGCGTGGGCTCCTTCATGACCGCGAGGGTCATGACATTGGGCGGGCATTCGCGGATGCAGATCGAGCAGCCGATGCACTCGCCGACCTGGACGGGGTGCTCCATCATCCAGGGCAGGGGTCCGCCGCCCTCGCTGCCGACCTCGATCCCGGGGGTGGCCGGGCGGCTCATGTCGAGGGCCTCGACGGGGCAGACGTCCATGCAGACGCCGCAGTTGATGCAGTTCGCGTGATCGATGTCGATGCGATAGCCCATGGCCTGCCTCCAAACGGATCCGGCAGGTCGAGCATGCGGCCCGTGCAGGCGGGGCGCCACGTTCGGTCGGGCGGGAGACGTGCCCGCCCGACCGGGTAGGCGCCGGGGGCCATCCGGCCTGCGCTGGTGGGGGCCGTTCGGCCCCCCGTGCTGCAGGCCTGAATCAGCGGTCGGGGACCAGGCCCTCCCGGACGGCGCGCGCGGCGACCTCGGTCCGGCTGCCCGCGTGGAGCTTCTCCAGGATATTGCGCAGGTGGAACTTCGTGGTGTTCTCGGAGATCCCGAGGTCGGCCGCGATCTCCTTGTTGCGCAGGCCCGCGACGACGAGCCTCAGAACCTCCACCTCGCGCTCCGTCAGCCGGTCCGGCTCAGCGGCCCCACTCCCGCCACCCGGCGCGGGCCTGCTCGTCGGCCGGGCCACCTCGGTGAGGATGCGCGCAGCGGTCGCCGGCGAGATGGCGACCTCGCCGCGCCCGACGGCATCGAGCATCGCGCGGAGCTGCGGCGCCTCGAGGTCCTTGAGCAGGTAGCCACGGGCGCCGGCCTTGATCGCCGTGAAAAGGTCGTCCTCGTCCTCGCTGGCGGTGAGCATCACGATCGGGATCTCCGGGCGGCGGGCGGCAAGGCGCAGCGTGGCGTCGATGCCGCCCCCGCCGGGCATTCTCACGTCCATGAGGACGAGATCCGGACCGAGCCGCTCCGCGAGCTCCACCGCGGCGTCCCCGTCCGCGGCCACGCCCACGACCTCGTGACCCCACGCCGCGAGAAGCGAGGCGACACCGTCGCGGAAGAGCGCGTGATCGTCGGCCAGCAGGACGCGCATCAGGCCGTGATCGGCGCAGCGCCGGGCTCGAGCGCGGCCGCAGGCGCTGCCGTCGACCCGGCGATCGCGCCGGGGGCGGTCTCCGGCGTGGGCTCCGTGGCCGCGCCAGGCGCGGACTCCCCCGTCGCCCGGATGCCCGCACCGGGCTGTGGCGACGGCGCGACCCCCGGCGCCGCGACAGGGCGGAACGGCACATCGAGTCGCACGACGGCACCACCGCCGGGATCGTTCTCCAGGCCGAGGCTCCCCCCGATGCCGGCCGCCCGCTCGGACATCGAGCGGAGCCCGTAGTGCGGCCGACCGTCGCCGGGATCACCGGCCGTGAAGCCCCGGCCATCGTCGCGGATCGTGACCGTCAGCCGGTCTCCCCCGGCTCGGAGGTCGACGGCCACGCGCCGCGCTCCCGCGTGCTTCCGCACGTTCGTGAGCGCCTCCGCGACGATCCGGAACGCCTGGGTCTCCACGTCCGGGTCGAGCCGCGTCGCCTCGACCTCCGGTGTCGCGATGACGCGGATGGCGAGCTTCGCGGATTCGGCGACGCCGGCGGCGTGGGCGCGGATCGCGGCGACCAGCCCGGAGTCCAGCCCGATCGGGCTGCGCAGGCCCAGGATCGTCTCGCGGACGTCGACGTAGACAGATCGTGCCGCCGCCGAGAGCTCGCCGAGGTGGGCGCGCGCCTCATCGACCCGGCCGGCCGCGAGGAAGCCGTCGACGGCCTGCGACTTCGTGCTGACGTAGCCGAGCACCTGCGAGAGCCCGTCGTGGAGCTCGCGCGCGATCCGCTCCCGCTCGCCGACGACCGCCAGCTCCCGGAGGCGCGTCTCCAGCCGTGCGTTCTCCAGGGCGATCGTGGCCTGGTTGGCGAGCGACGAGAGCGTCTCGAGCGCGTCGGCGTCGAAGCTGCGGGTCTCCGGCGCGCCGACCGCGAGGAGGCCGATCGTGGTCCCGCCGCGCTGGAGGGGCGCCGCCACCCGGGCCACGGCGGACGACGCCGTCACGAAACGCAGGATCTGGTCGGCGGCCGCCGCGTCCGGCGCGTCGGACGGGTCCGCGCCCGACGGCGACGGGTTCACGAGCAGCGCGCCTGGGACGGCGCTCGCGGCGCGACGGGTGAGCCGCCCGTCCGGGCCGGCCAGGAGCAGGATCACGACGTCCACGCCGAGCAGCTCCCGCGCATGGGTCACGATCGCCTCGAGAACCCGGTCGATGTCCGTGAGGGACGCGATCGCGACGCTGACCCGGTGGAGCGCGCGCGCCGACGTCTCGCGCGCCTCGAGCTCCTCGTTGCGCCGGCGCAGCGTCCCGGTCAGCGCGTCGATGCGGCCGAAGGCCAGCCGAGCGAAGACCAGCGCGAGCACCAGGGTCACGCCCACCACCAGGAGCGCGTCGACCGGGAACGGGAAGCTCTCGTCGAGGAGCGCATCGCTCAGGATCTCGATCGCGCCCACGATGATGGCGGGAATGATGACGATGAGCCAGCGAGCTCGAACGTTCACGCGGACCTCGAAGCCGACCCGCCGCGGCCTTCCGCGCGGCGTCGGCCGAAGCATACGCCGGGGTCGCCGCCGGTCGGCCGAGCGCGCCTCAGCCGCGCGATTCGGCCGCTTCGTGGCGAAGCAGGACGCGCGTCAGGTCGTCGATCGCGTCGCGGAACGCGATCGCGAGGTCCGCGGGCAGGACCTCCGCGATGGAGTCCTTCGGTCCATACGCGGCGCGGGCCCGTCGCGCCACGGATCGAAGCTCGCCGGGCGGGGCATCGCGCAGCCGGTCCGGCAGGGGCTCGAGGAATGCTGCCCAGCGGGCAGCACCCGGGGAGCCCGCCGATTCCGCGGCCCGCGCGGCGGCCACGAGGCGATCCGCGTGGCGCGCGGCGACGAGCGCGGCCTCGTCGATCGCCGGGAGCTCGTGCCGACCCGGGCCGCGCGGATGCGCCAACAACGCGCGGTCAGTTCAGGCCGGAGGGCTCGACGATCCGCTCGACGATCAGCGAGATCCGCTTTCGCTCGGATCCGTTGACCAGCACGCGGAGGGAGTGGTCGCCGGGCGCGTTGAAGCCGAGGTTCCACAGGTCGATCGCGAACGTGACGACCGTGTCGCGCCCGTCGCGCGGGCCGTGGGCGGCGATCAGGCCGTTTGCGCCGGCGATCTCGGTCCCGTCCGGCGCCAGCAGCACGAACCGGACGTCGTGCTCCTTGTCGAGCTCCGGCGACGTGACGAGCAGGCCGACGACGAGCGCGAGATGCGGGTGTCGGAACGGGAAGGACTGCGCGCCCAGCCGGGTGACCCCGCCGCCGAGGACGTGGAACTTCTCGCCGGGGCGGGCGTCGGCGGAGTCGGCAAGGAAGGCGAATTCGATCTCGGGCATGCCCGGATGGTACGTCGCCGACGAGCCGGCCGCCGGCCGGTCCGAGGGTTGGACCGGCGTTGAGCCGCCGTGCCGCGGTCGGTCAGTCCGTGGGGCCGACCGCTGCTGCCGCCCGTTTCGCCGGGCGTGCCGCCGACCTCGCGGCACGGGACCCGCTCCGCGGCAACGCGGTACCGCGCCCGATCTCGTCGGCGAACGTCACGTCCGAGAGCGGCACGAGCGGCTCCCCGCGCAGGACGCGGGCGAGGTACTCACCGGTGGCTGAGCCCGGGACCTGCGCGATCGCCTCCGGCGTCCCCTCCGCGATGACGAGGCCGCCACGGATGCCGCCCTCCGGCCCGAGGTCGATGATCCAGTCCGCCGTCTTGATGACGTCCAGGTTGTGCTCGATCACCAGCACCGTGTTGCCGGCGTCCACGAGCCGGTGGAGCACCTGGAGGAGCTTCTCGACGTCCGCGAAATGGAGCCCGGTCGTCGGCTCGTCGAGGACGTAAAGCGTCTTGCCGGTCGCGCGACGGCTCAGCTCGGCGGCGAGCTTCACGCGCTGCGCCTCGCCGCCCGAGAGCGTCGTGGCCGGCTGCCCGAGGTGGACGTAGCCCAGGCCGACCTCGACCAGGGTCCGCAGCTTCGCGGCGATCTTCGGGACGGCGCTGAACAGCTCCGATCCCTCGGCGATCGTCATCTCCAGGACGTCGGCGATCGAGTGGCCCTTGTAGTGGATCTCCAGCGCCTCGCGGTTGTAGCGCTTGCCCTTGCAGACCTCGCACGGGACGTAGACGTCGGGCAGGAACTGCATCTCGATCTTCAGGATGCCGTCGCCCTTGCAGTTCTCGCAGCGGCCACCCTTGACGTTGAAGCTGAAGCGCCCGGGGCCGTAGCCGCGCACCCGCGACTCCGGGACGCCCGCGTACAGCTCGCGGATCGGGGTGAAGAGGCCGGTGTAGGTCGCCGGGTTGGAGCGCGGCGTCCGCCCGATCGGGCTCTGGTCGATCTCGATGATCTTGTCGACCAGGTGCGCTCCCTCTAGGCCGTCGTGAGCGCCCGGTGCCTCGCGGCTCCCGTTGAGCTCGCGGGCGAGCGCCCGGTAGAGGATCTCCGTCACGAGCGTGCTCTTCCCCGAGCCCGAGACGCCCGTGACGGCCACGAACCGGCCGAGCGGGAACGCGACGTCGATGCCGCGCAGGTTGTGCTCGCGCGCCCCGGTCACGACGATCGACGTTCCCGAGCCCGGGCGGCGGACCGTGGGGATCGGCACGCTCCGCTCGCCCCGCAGGAACGCCCCGGTGATCGAGCGCGGCTCGGCGAGGAGCGCCTCCAGGGGTCCGGACGCGATCACCTCGCCGCCGTGCTCCCCTGCCCCGGGGCCGATGTCCACGACCCAGTCCGCGGTCCGGATCGTCTCCTCGTCGTGCTCCACGACGAGAACCGTGTTGCCCAGGTCGCGCAGGCGCGTGAGCGTCGCGATCAGCTTCGCGTTGTCGCGCTGGTGGAGGCCGATCGACGGCTCGTCCAGGATGTACAGCACGCCGACGAGCGAGCTCCCGATCTGCGTGGCGAGCCGGATGCGCTGGGCCTCGCCGCCGGAGAGCGTGCTGGAGGTGCGGTCGATGGTGAGGTAATCGAGGCCGACGTCCGCCAGGAAGCCGAGACGCGCCCCGATCTCCTTGAGGACCATCCGGGCGATCGCGCGCTCCCGCTCGGTGATCCGCTCCGGGAGCGCCGCGATCCACGCGAGCGACTCCGTCACGGTCAGCGTCGAGATGTCCCAGACGTTCCGACCCTCGATCGTGACGCCGAGCGCCTCCGGGCGAAGCCGCTTGCCGCCGCAGGTCGGGCACGGCCGGGCAACCATGTACTTCTGGAGCTCGGTCTTGATGTACTCGGAATCCGTCTCCCGGAATCGCCGCTCGAGGTTCGTGATCACGCCCTCGAAGGTCGCCGTGTAGGTGTTCTCGCCGCGCTCGTGCCGGTAGGCGATGACGACCTTCTCCTCCTTCGCGGAGTTGAGGATGTGGTCGACCGCTTCCGGCGGCAGGTCGCGGACGGGCAGCCGGATGTCCCAGCCGTGCGCGTCGAAGATCGCCTCGAGGATCTTCATCCGCCAGGACGCGTCCGTCGGCATCCGGGACCACGGCACGAGCGCGCCGTCCGCGACGCTCCGATCCCGGTCCGGGATCACCAGGTCGGGATCGATCACGAGCTGGGTCCCGATGCCGGTGCAGGTCGGGCACGCGCCATGCGGCGAGTTGAACGAGAACGAGCGCGGCTCCAGCTCGTCGATGGTCGTGCCGTCGTATGGGCACGAGTAGCGCTCGCTGTAGCGGTGTTCCTCGAACGCCGGCGCCTCGCCGTCCCGCGAGACCGGCGCGATCACCACGACGCCCTCGCCCAGTCGAAGGGCGGTCTCGATGGAATCCGCGAGCCGCGCCGCGTCCGGGGGCGCCTCGCCGGGGACCTCCGGGCGACGGACCACGAAGCGGTCTACGACGACCTCGATCGTGTGCCGCTTGTACTTGTCGAGGCTCCGGACGTCCGCGAGGTCCATCTGCTCGCCGTCGACCCGGACGCGGACGAACCCCTGCTTGCGGGCGGCCTCGAAGACGCGGTCGCCCTCGGTCTTGCGATCCTTGATGAGCGGCCCGAGCACGAGGAGCCGGCTCCCCTCGGGCAACGCGTAGACCTGATCGACCATCTGCTGGACGGTCTGGCGCTCGATCTCGCGGCCGCAGTCGGGGCAGTGTGGGTGCCCGATCCGCGCGAAGAGCAGCCGCAGGTGATCGTAGATCTCGGTCACCGTGCCGACCGTCGAGCGCGGGTTCCGGCTGGCGCCCTTCTGGTCGATGGAGATCGCCGGCGAGAGGCCGTCGATCTGGTCGACATCCGGCTTCTCCATCTGGCCCAGGAACTGGCGGGCGTACGCCGACAGGCTCTCGACATAGCGGCGCTGGCCCTCGGCATAGATCGTGTCGAAAGCGAGGCTGCTCTTGCCGGACCCGGAGAGGCCGGTGACGACGACCAGGCGATCCCGCGGGATGCTGACCGTGATGTTCTTCAGGTTGTGCTCGCGGGCACCGCGAACAACGAGCTGATCGGACGGCATTGCCGGTGCAGTGTACCCGGTTCGGCCACTACCGCACAGGCGTTCTATTCAAGCCCCACCGCTGGCCCGGGGCCTTCGGTCGCGGTCAGCGCCGCGGCGACCGGCGACCCGTCCGCTTCCGGACGTTCGGCGTGACCGTGTGGTCCCACGTCGGGCGGTCGAGCCAGCGCGCCTGCCAGCCGGCGTCTCCCCCGTCGTCGTGCTCGTCGCGGAGGCCGGGCAGCCAGTCCGACGCTGTCCCCTCGTCCGTGCCCGGCTCCTCGCCGGCCTCCACCACGCGGACCGCGGTTACCTCCAGCCCGGGCTCGTCCTGCGCCGTCTCCGGGCGGCCCGAGCCACGCCGCGAACCCGGCCGACCGGCGAGCCCGGCTCGGCTGCCCCGGCCGGGAGCGCCGGCAGCCCCACCTGCCGAGGGCTCGCTGGCCGGCGACGCGGCCTTCCCCGTTCCTGCCCGCTCCGCCGCGCGCCCCACGCTGATCGACGCGTCCTCGGCGAGCACGCGCAGCCGGATCTCCTGCACCTGGTCGCGGATCGTGGCGGCTCGCTCGAACTCGAGATTCTTCGCCGCGTTCCGCATGTCGGCCTCGAGCCGCACGACCAGCTCCTCCACCTGGCGGCGCGTCCTGCCCTCCAGCTCGTGCCCGCGGCCGCCGGCCTCGTACTCGCCGCTCGACTCCGCGGCGACACGCAGTCGGTCGTTGAGGTCGTGGATCTCGCGGACGATCGTGATCGGCGTGATCCCGTGCTCGAGGTTGTAGCGCTGCTGCACCGCGCGCCGCCGGTCCGTCTCCTCGATCGCGGCCCGCATCGACTCCGTGACGCGGTCCGCGTACATCACGACCTCGCCGCCGGTGTTGCGCGCGGCCCGGCCAATCATCTGGATCAGCGACCAGGCGCTCCGCAGGAAGCCCTCCTTGTCGGCGTCGAGGATCGCCACCAGCGTGACCTCCGGGAGGTCGATCCCCTCGCGCAGCAGGTTGATCCCGACGATGACGTCGTGGACCCCCAGGCGCAGGTCCCGCAGGATCTGGACCCGGTCGAGCGTGTCGACCTCGCTGTGGAGGTACTGGACCTTGATCCCGAGCTCGCGGAGGTAGTCGGTCAGGTCCTCGGCGAGGCGCTTCGTGAGCGTGGTCACAATCGCCCGCTCGCCGCGCTCCACGCGCTCGCGGATCCGCTCCAAGAGGTCGTCGATCTGGCCCTCGCTCGGCCGGACCGTGATCCCCGGGTCCACGATGCCGGTGGGGCGGATCAGCTGCTCCACGATTTGCTGGCTCTTCTCCAGCTCATAGGGGCCCGGCGTCGCGGAGACGTAGATGGCCTGGCGCACGGTCGCCTCCAGCTCCTCGAACGTGAGGGGCCGATTGTCGAGCGCTGACGGCAGGCGGAAGCCGAAGTCGACGAGGATCTCCTTGCGCGTCCGGTCGTTCTTGTACATGCCGACCGACTGCGGG
>Ga0209638_1000369_pt1 | contig 29847 bp, 31 predicted proteins | sample BarGraNGADG00211_FD_184490 | JGI IMG/M metagenome (GOLD analysis project Ga0209638, IMG submission 184490) | Arctic peat soil microbial communities from Barrow, Alaska - Barrow Graham LP Ref core NGADG0002-211 (SPAdes) (version 2) | ecosystem: Environmental > Terrestrial > Soil > Wetlands > Peat...
CGTGCAGAACATCGTCGTCATGAAAGATCGGCGCCGGCCCGGCACCTCGGGTATTCACGTGGTAGATCCCGGCCGGCGCCGCCCCGCGAGGAATGCGCGTCATCGTGATCGAGCGTGCCGATGCAGGCGGCGGCCCGCAAGTGTCCGTCACGAAGTTGACGGGCATTTCTTAACGGTGACAGTCACCGTTAGGAGAACCGCCAGGTCACGAGCGGACGCGTTCGCTAGTGAACGCGCAGGTGGTCGAGCAAGCCACGCCGGCGGCGCGGCTCGGTGGCGGCGATGAACGCCGCGAGGCGGCGGCTCTCGTCCTCCTCCAGTGACACGGCCGCCTGCGCGATTCCGTCGTCCCACACGCTGAAACGCACTTGCGGGTCGTCGCCGTAATAGCGCGACACGCGCAACATGCGACCCGCGTCGTGCGGATGGGGCCGGAAGAACTCGACCAGCTTCCGGCGTTGCGCCGCGCCGCACCAGGGGCAGAAGCGGTACCTCGCCTCGCAATCCTTCCCGCACCCGGAACAGGCGGTCATGGGCTCACCCTATTCCCGGTTCTCCGCCTTCGCAATCGACACCTCGGACGCGCCCGGGTCGACCCGGATCTCGACGGCGAGCACCTCGGACTTGATCCAGTCGCCGTGCCGCTCGGCGAGCTCGGAATCCGTCGCCGGCACGGTCAAGACGATGCGGTCGGTCAGCTCGAGCCCCTGCTCCTTCCGGATCGAGTTGACGAGCCGGATCAGGTCGAAGCCGCGCCCTTCGAGCACGAGCTCGTCGTCGAGCGCCGTGTCGAGCGCGACCGTCACGCCCTCGGCCGCCGCTACCGACCAGCCGTCGCGCCCGCCGCGTTCGACGAGCACCTCGTCGGGCTCGAGCTCGTGGCCTGCCGCACGGAAGCGACCGTCGCCGAGGTCCTCGAAGTCTCCGGCCTGCAGCGCCTGCTGAACCGTGCGCAACTCCTTGCCGAGGCGCGGCCCGAGCGCCGGCAGGTTCGGCTTGACGCGCAGCTCCGCGTCGACCTTCTCGAACACGACGCTCTTCACGCGAACCTCGTCCGCGATCTCCTGCGTGTGTGCGCGCGCACCTGACGCTCCCTCGACGACGAGCCTGCGCAGCGGTTGCCGCAGCTTGAGCCCGGCGACCGAGCGTGCCTGATGCGCGAGCGTGACGACGCGACGCACGTCTTCCATCTCGTCGAGCAGCGCGCGGTCGGGCGCGGGCACGTCCGGCCACTCTGCAAGGTGCACCGACTCGGGCCCGTCGAACACGAGGTTCTGCCACAGATGCTCCGTGAGGAACGGCATCACCGGCGCCAGCACACGCAGCGTCTGCACGACGGCGTACCAGAGCGTCCGCAGCGCGGCTTCGTCGCCGTCCCAGAAGCGCGGGCGAGTCCGGCGGATGTACCAGTTCGAGAGATCGTCCGCGTATGCCTCGTAGAGCCTGATCACGTCGTCGGCGCGGAAACGGTCGAACGCGGCGGTCGAGTCGGCAACGAACGCGCGCGTGCGCTCGACGAGCCAGCGGTCGAGCGGTTGCAGGTCGCCCGACGGCTCGAGCTCGGACCATGACGGCCGAAATCCATCGATGTTCGCGTACGACACGAAGAACGAGACCGAGTTCCAGAACGTCAGGAGCTCGCGGCGGATCTCCTCCGCGCGCCCGAAGCCGAAGAGCAGGTTCCGGTCGGGCGGCTGTGCGCAGTACTGCCAGCGCATCACGTCTGCACCCATGCGTGCGAACGCGTCTGCCGCCTCGATCATGTTGCCGTGCGAGCCGTGCATCTCGCGGCCCGCCTCGTCGAGCATCTTCTCGTAGCCGAGCACCTGCCTGAACGGTGAGCGTCCCGTGAGCACGACCGACATGAAGAGCTGCGAGTAGAACCACAAGCGAATCTGCTCGCGCATCTCGGTGACCCAGTCGGCCGGGAACCACGTCTCCCAGTACGCATGATCCGGCAGATCGGCCGTCGTCAGCCCGCGCGCGGCGCCCGTTGAGTATCCCTCGTCGACCCACTCCGGGTTCTCCCAGCCGAGCGTCGAGAACGGAACGATGCCCGCGTCGAGCCAGACGTCGCCGACCTCCTTCACACGCTCGACCGCCTCACCGCATTCTTCGCAGCGCACCGGAACGCGGTCGATCCACGGGCGCCGCAGCTCCTCGAGCTGATCGAGGCCTTCGACTGCACGCTCCTCGAGCTCGGCCTTCGACCGGATCACGTTCAGATGCCCGCACGCACACGGATAGAACGGCAGCGGCAAACCGTAGTAGCGGCGTCGAGAGATGTTCCAGTCGCCCATGTTCACGAGCCAGTCGTCCATGCGCTTGCCCATGTACTCGGGTGTCCATTCGACGCCGGCGTTTGCCTCACGCATCGGCTCGCGCACGTCCGCGACGGAGATGAACCAGTCGTCGGCGATGCGGAAGATGAGCGGTGTGTGGCAGCGCCAGCACTCGGGGTACCGGTGCTGATGCAGGCCGGCCTCGACGAGGCGGCCCTTCTCCTCGAGCGCACCGATGATCTGCTCGGCGGCCTCGACCGTCGACAGCCCGTGCAGCCAGCCGTAGTCGTCGTAGAAGCGGCCCGCCTCGTCGACGGGCGTCAGCACAGCGAGGTCGTGGATCCGGCCGAGCTCGAAGTCCTCGGTTCCACACCCCGGCGCGATGTGCACGATCCCGGTGCCCTCGTCGAGTGAGACCTCGTCCCAGGGAATGACGCGATGCTCGACGGTCATCAGGTCGTCGAACGGGCCCTCGTACTCCCAGCCGACCATGTCAGCGCCGACCGCGCGTTCTGTGAACTCCTCGTCGGGATACCGACCGACGGCGACCCATTCGCCGCTCAAGCGTCTGCCGTACTCCGCAGACGGGTTCACGGCCGCGGCGACGTTCGCCGGCAACGTCCACGGCGTCGTCGTCCAGATCACGAGCGACTCGCCTGCGCGACCCTTGAGCGGAAAGCGAACGAACAGCGAAGGGTCGGCGCGGTCGACATACGAGCCCGTGAGCTCGTGCGCGGAGATCGAGGTTCCGCAGCGCGGGCACCACTCGGTCGAGCGATGGCCGAGGTAGAGCCAGCCCCGCTCGTGCACGATCGCGAGGAACTTCCAGATGTACTCGATGTTCGTGTCGCTGAACGTGAAGTAGTCGTTGCCCCAGTCCATCCACTGGCCGAGTCGCTTGGAGGCCTTCGTCAGCTCGTCCGCCGACCAGACGACGAGGTCCCGGCACTTGCGGGCGAACTTCTCGAGCCCGTACTCCTCGATCTCGGGCTTCGAGTTGAGGCCGAGCTCACGCTCCACCCCGACCTCGACCCAGAGCCCCTGGCAGTCGAAGCCGTTCTGATAGCGCTGGTCGTAGCCCTGGAGCCCCTTGAAGCGCTGGAAGACGTCCTTCAGCGTCCTACCCCAGGCGGTGTGGACGCCCATCGTCTTGTTCGCGGTGACCGGCCCGTCGAAGAACGAGAAGATCGGACCGCCGCTGTTCCGCTCGCGGAGCTTGGCGAAGATACCCTGGGCCTCCCACCAGGCCAGAACCTCCTCTTCGAGGGCGGCATGATCGGGCACCGTCGGGAGGGGTTGAAAGACTTGCTCGGCCATCGGGAAGCGAAGTGTATTGAGCGACGTTCTCAACTAAGAGGGATCGGGTACCGGTCCCCCTGGCCAAGGAAAGGAAGCACATGGCAACTGATGTAACCGACGCGACATTCGAGAACGAGGTCCTCCAGAGCGGCGAGCCCGTGCTCGTCGATTTCTGGGCGGAGTGGTGCGGCCCCTGTCATGCGGTCGCCCCCGTGCTCGAGAAGATCGCCGAGGAGCGGAACCTGAAGCTCGTCAAGGTCAACATCGACGAGAACCAGGATCTGGCGATTCGCTACGGGATCCAGTCGATCCCGAACATGGTGCTCTTCGAAGCAGGCCAGCCGAAGGCTTCCGCCGTCGGCGCCATGCCGAAGGGGATGCTCGAGCGCTCGCTCGGCCTCGGCGAAGAGACACCCGCCGCGTAGCGAGGAACTGCGGCAGGGGCCGGATTGCCGGCCTCTGCCTCTCCTCAGACGACTTAGCTTTTCTCCTCGGGCTCGAGAAAGCTCGTGAAGGCAGCGTGCTTGGAGAGGAAGTCCTCGATCTCGGCCACGCCGGCACCCGCCCAGTCCTCGAGCCAGGTCTCGGCGAGGTCGTCCTCGATGCGATGAAGGCCGCGTTCGCTCATGGGGGCATGATCGACGGCATATCTGGGAGTGGCCATGGGCCGTTCGGCTCAACTTGGCAGTCCCGAGGGCCTACGGTGGCGGGTAGCGTTGGCCCGGCTTGCCCCGCTCATCAGCCACCTCGCACGAGCTAGCCCGGGTCGAGTTGCTCGCCGGCCTTCCGGGCCAGACGCTCGCCGTGCTCGCCAAGCGCATGGTTCGCGAGGAGGTCGCTCCCGGCACGGCGGTGGTCCGCGAAGGCGAGGCGGGCGACCGGTTCTACGTCGTGTTCGCCGGCATGCTCAGCGTGACGAACCGCGACATGGGCGAGCGCGTGATCCTGCGGCCGGGCGACTACTTCGGCGAAGTGGCGCTCGCGATGGACGTTCCCCGAACCGCGACCGTGACGGCGATCACACCAGCGGTCGTCGCGAGCTGCGACCGCGCCACCTTCGACGAGCTCCTGCGTCCGCTCTTCGCGGACGACTAAGCGGCGCTCTCGGCAAGCACGGCGTCGCTGAAGCCCGGCCACGCCTCCCTCGCCCAGTCGCCGAACTCGAGGTCGGTGAGCACACCGCAGGCGATGCCCGCGTCAGGGTCGACCCAGAGGAAGGTGCCCGAGCGACCGAAGTGGCCGAAGGTGCGCGACGAGTTGCGCGCACCCGTCCAGTGCGGCTGCTTGCCGTCGCGCAACTCGAAGGCGAGGCCCCAGTCGTTCGGGTCCATCCGGCCCAGGCCCGGCAGAACACCGGCGAGCCCTGGGAACTGGACCGACGTCGCCTCCGCGAGCGTCGCGGCCGCGACGAGCGTGGGCGCGAGCAGCTCACGGCCGAGCTTCAGCAGATCGTCGAGCGGACCGGTATAGCCCCAGGCCGGCGAGCCCAGCAGCTCGCCGGAGAGCGACAACGGCTCCAGGATCGCGGCCCGGAGATAACGCTCGAACGACATCTCCGCGTGGAGCGCGATCAGTTCTGCCGCCGCTTCGATCCCGGCGTTCGAATAGCTCCGCCGTTGCGCCGGCGGCATCAGCGGCGGCCCTCCGTCCAGCGGCAGCCCCGATGCATGCGCAAGTAAATGCCGCAGCGTCGACCCGGGAGGACCGGCGGGCTCGTCGAGATCGACCGTCCCCTCCTCGACCGCGACGAGCGCGGCGAGCCCCGTGAGGAGCTTCGTCACCGACGCCCAGGGCAGCGGCGCGTCAGGCGGCCCGCGTGTTCCGAGCTCGCGGTCGGCGCGCGTCACGCCGGCGGCCGCCGTCTCGGCGCCCCAGGCGTCGATGGTTCGCAGCGCCTCCACGGCGAGTGATACTAGGTGGATGGAGCGTCGGCTCATCTCCTCGGGCTCGTCCTGGGAGGAGCGGTACGGCTACAGCCGGGCGGTCGTCACCGGAGCGCACGTCCACGTCGCGGGGACGGCGCCGATCATGCCCGACGACGCTGACCCTCCGGCCGACCCGTACGGACAGATGCGCCGGTGCCTCGAGATCGCGGAGGCGGCTCTCCGCGAGGCGGGCGCGAGCATGGCGGACGTCGTGCGGACGCGTGTGCTGATGACCGACGCCGGGTACGCGCCCGCCGTGATGCGCGCGCATGGAGAGGTGTTTGCCGAGATTCGCCCCGCCTGCACGGGAATGGTGGTCGGACTGCTCGACCCGCGCTGGCTTGTCGAAGTCGAGCTCGAGGCGGTGATCTCGTGAAGCAGATTCACCCTGCATCGATCACGGGCAAGAGCAGCAGTTTCGCGGCGGGCGGCAGCGTCCTCGATCACGCATTCGGGGAGGGCGACGCCTACACGCTCGGCGTCGAAGAGGAGTACATGCTCCTCGACAGCGAGACGTTCGACCTCGTCCAGCACATCGACACCGTCCTCGCGGCGGTGCAGGGGCACGAGCTCGAGCCGCGGATCAACGCCGAGCTGATGCAGTCGGTGCTCGAGATCGCGACGCCCGTGTGCCACACCGCGGCCGACGTCGAAGCGCAGCTCGTGCAGCTCCGCACCTACGTGAGCGGCGTGGCGCGAGAGCAAGGCCTGCGCGTCGGCTCGGCAGGCACACATCCCTTCTCCCTCTTCGAGCGGCAGCGGATCACGGCGAAGGACCGCTACCGCGCGCTCGTCGACCAGATGCAGTACATCGCGCGCCGCGAGCTGATCTTCGGGATGCACGTGCACGTCGCCGTCGACGATCCGGAGAAGGCGATCCAGGTCGTCAACGCGCTGATCGGTCACCTCGCGGAGCTCGTCGCGCTTTCGGCGAACTCACCGTTCTGGCGTGGCGAGCCGACAGGCCTCGCGTCGTCGCGACACATGGTGTTCGCCGCATTCCCCCGTTCGGGGCCGCCGCCGCGCTTCGTGGACTACGCCGACTACGCAGAGGTCGTCGGCCAGCTCGAGCGCACCGGTTGCATCGCCGACTACACGCACATCTGGTGGGACATCCGGCTGCACCCGCGTCTCGGGACGATCGAGATCCGCATCTGCGACGCCGTGACGCAGCTCGAAGACGTCGTCGCGATCACCGCGTACTGCCAGGCGCTCGTGAAGTACTACTCCGAGCGCTTCGACGCCGGCGACGAGGTCCCGTCGTTCCATCGGATCCTGACGACGGAGAACAAGTGGCTCGCCGCGCGCTACGGGCTCGAGGCGCCGGTGATGGATCTCGTCACGGGCAGGCGGAACCGGATGTCCGTTGCACAGGTGGTTCGCAGGACGCTGAAGCTGATCGCACCGCACGCAAAGGAGCTCGGCTCGGAGGCCGAGCTCGCCGGCATCGAGCAGATCCTGCGCCGGGGCAACGGCGCAGACCGGCAACTGCGGGTCTTCAACGCGAACCGGGATATCGTCGAGGTCACGCGCGAGATCGCCCAACTGACCGAGATCTCCGCCGTCCCGGTGACGGCGTAGGCTGATCATCATGCTTGCCGTCGGCGACCGGATCCCGGAAGCGCGCGTCTGGACGACGCCGCAGGAGACGGCGACGATCGAGCAACTCATCGCCGACGGACCGATCCTGCTCCTCTTCTATCTCTTCGACTGGTCGTCGACCTGAACGAACGAGTTGCAGCTCCTGCGTGACAGGAGCGACGAGTTCCGCGCCGCGGGCGTGCAGCCGTACGCCGCCTCCCGCGACTCGCCCTGGACGCACGTCGCCTGGATGCAGGCGCTCGACCTCGAGACCCCGCTGCTCTCCGACTGGAACGGCGACGCGACGAAGGGATTCGGCATCGCGTTCGAGTACCGAGGGATGCGAGACGTCTCCGAGCGGTCGGCGTTCCTGATCGACCGCGAAGGCGTCATTCGCGGAGCGTGGAGCTACGAGACGGCCGAGCTCCCGGACTTCGACGTGCTGATAGCCGCCGCACAAGCGTTGTAGACGTCCCGCAGGACATAGTCGTGAACCTGTTCACCTAGCGAACAACGTGGCGGAGCCGAGCTTGCTCGGCGCAGCAGTGACGCGCCCGGCCGCGAGCACAGCACCAGAAGGGGGCCCACGGGGGAAACTGGTTTCCCCCGTGAAGCAAGCGAAGCGAAGCGCTACATGCCCATCGCGTGGTAGCCGCTGTCGACGTACAGCGTCGTCGCGGTGACGTTCTTCGCGCCCTCGCCGAGGAGGTAGCCCGCCGCGGCGGCGACGTCTTCCGCGTCGACGTGGCGGTGCAAGGGGGAGCGCTCCTCGACGATCGCCTCCATCGTCGGGAACCCGGCGATCGACCGCGCCGCAAGCGTGCGAACCGGTCCGGCGGAGATCGCATTGACGCGGATGTTCTTCTCGCCGAGATCGGACGCGAGATAGCGCATCGACGCGTCGAGCGTCGCCTTCGCCACGCCCATGACGTTGTAGTGGGGGACGACCCGCTCGCCGCCGAGATAGGTCATGGTCACGATCGACCCGCCGCCTGCCTTCTCCATCAGCGGCTCCGCGGCCTTCGCGCACGCGACCAGCGAGTAGGCGCTGATGTCGATGGCCATCCAGAACCGGTCTCGCGGCGTGTCGGTGAAGCGTCCCTCGAGATCCTCGGCGGCCGCGAACGCGACCGAGTGCACGAGGATGTCGAGCTCCCCGTCGAACGCGTTGCCGACCTCGCCGAAGACTCGCGCCAGGTCGCCGTCGGAGCGAACGTCGCATTCGGTCACGAGCGCCGCATCGACCGTGCCCGCGAGGTCGCGAACGCTCTTCTCGATGCGCTCTCCCTGGTAGGTGAACGCGAGCGTTGCGCCGCCGTCGGCGAGCGCCTTTGCGATCGCCCACGCGATCGAGCGCTTGTTCGCAACGCCCATGACGAGCGCGCGCTTGCCTGCAAAGGGGCCCGCCATCCGGCCGATCCTATCCGGAGTAACCGCAGGCTCGGCTACCCTCGCTCCCTTGCACCGCACGATCCCGCTTCTGGCCTGCTGCGTGGCGCTCGTCGTCGCGCTGCCGGCCGCGGCGCAACTCCTCCCGGTTCAGCGGAGCTTCGACGGCCGCTCGGTGCCGCGGGTCCGAGCCGGCGTCCTGCCGGTGCTCGCGTCGTCGGGCCGCATCCGGGTGATCGCCCGCCTTTCGCTGCCGCCGCTCGCGCAGGTCGCCGGTCGCGGGCTTGCCGCAGCCGGCGCGCGGCACCGCCTCAGCGTCGGGAGCGCCGCGTCGCGCGCCTACCTGCGACGGCTCGTGCAGGCGCAGGCGACGGCGGCGGCGCAGCTTCGCCGCGCCATCCCCGAGGCCCGCGTCGGCCGGCGCTTCCAGATCGTGCTCGACGGGCTCACCGTGTCGCTGCCGGCATCGAAGCTGCCCGCCCTCGTCCGCCTCCCTTCGATTACAGCGGTCTACCCGAGTGTCACCTACACGCTCGCCCTCGATCGCTCGCCGTCCGTGATCGGCGCCGACGTGCTCCGTGAGCAGCAGGGAGCCGACGGCACGGGCATGAAGATCGCCGTCGTCGACGACGGCATCGACCAGTCGAACCCGTTCTTCGACCCGACCGGATTCTCGTATCCCGCCGGGTTCCCGAGGGGTGGCAGGAAGTGGACGACTCCGAAGGTGATCGTCGCCCGCGTGTTCCCAGGTCCGAATGCCGGCGCGCCGGGGCGGCTCGCGGTCGATCCCGACTCGTCGTTCCACGGCACGCACGTCGCCGGGATCGCGGCCGGAGACTCCGGCACGACGGCGCCGGCGGGGAAGGATCACCCGACGGTCACGGGGCTGAGCGGCGTTGCGCCCCGTGCGTGGCTCGGCAACTACCGGGTCTTCACAGTGCCGACGCCGATCGGGCACGTTGCGAACACGCCGGAGATCATCGCCGCCTTCGAAGCTGCCGTGAGCGACGGCATGGACGTGATCAACTTCTCCGGCGGCGGGCCACAGGTCGACCCGGCGAACGACGCGCTCGTCGAGGCGATCCACAACGTTGCGGCCGCGGGTGTCGTGCCCGTGATCGCGGCAGGCAACGACCGCGACGACTTCGGTCTCGGCTCGGCCGGGTCTCCCGGCACCGCACCCGATGCGATCTCCGTCGCCGCCGTCTCGAACACACACGTCTTCTCACCGGCGCTCGACGTGACCGCCCCGGATGCGCCCGATGCGCTGAGGGGCATTCCGTTCCTGGGCACGAACGGCTCGCTCGCGCCGTCCGCGTGGGGGTCGACCGACCACACGCTCGCCGACGTGGGCTCCGTCGCCGGTCGCGACGGCCGGCCGATAGAGCCTCACCTGTGCGGCCCGCCCGGAGATCTCGCGTCGCCGAGCGGAGAGCTACCGGCAGGATCGCTCACCGGAACGATTGCGCTCGTCGAGCGCGGCCTCTGCCCGTTCGAGACGAAGACGCTCCAGGCGAAAGCGGCAGGCGCAATCGGCGTCGTCTTCTCGGACAACCGCCAGGGAGAGGCAAACGACGTCCCGGCACGGCTCTCGCTCCCGGGCGGGATGATCGCCAACCTCGACGGAGACCACCTGCGCGCGTACCTCGCGGCACACGGCGGCCGGACGACGGTGCGCATCGGGCACGACCCGCTCGAGCTCGAGACCGGGCGCAGCGGTGTGATCACGAGCTTCTCCTCCGCCGGCCCGACCGCGTTCGGCCACGACCTCAAGCCCGACGTCTCTGCGCCGGGCGGGCAGATCCTCTCGTCCACCCTGCCGAACACGAGCACCTCCCGGTTCGCGGTCTTCGACGGCACGTCGATGGCGACGCCGCACGTCGCCGGCTCGGCGGCACTGCTGCTCGAGCTGCATCCCGGCTGGACACCCGCCCAGGTGAAGTCAGCGCTCGTCTCCACCGCCGGAGCCGCCTGGGGCGACACCGCGCGTACGCAGGAGGCTCCGGTGACGCTCGAGGGCGGCGGCCTCGTGGCACTGCCCCGCGCTGCCGATCCGCAACTCTTCACCGACCCGGTCTCGCTCTCGTTCGAAGACCTCGTCGTCACGCACGGAGCGGCGAGTCGCGCCCTGCTCGTGCGGCTCACCGACGCCGGGGACGGCGCAGGCGCATGGCAGGTCGAGTTGGCGCCGCAGGCCGCCACCGCCGGTGCGTCGATCGACATCCCGGGAGTCATCACGGTGCCGCCCGGCGGCGAGGCCGACGTTGCCGTCGTCGCGCGCGCGGCCGCCGACGCTGCCCAGGGCGAGGATTACGGGTTCGTCGTGCTCCGCAAGGGCGACGTGACGCGCCGCGTGCCGTATCTCTTCCTTGTCGACCGGCCGGCGCTCGCAAACGCGCCGGTGCTCGAGTTGAAGCGGCAGCAAGCCGGCGACACGCGCACCGGCACGGATCGCGTGGACGCCTACCGGTATCCCGTCGCGCCGTTCGGTAACGCCCCCGACACGCCGCCGATGCGCGAAGACGGCGGCGAGACGGTCTACGAGACGTTCGTCGACCGTCCGGCGGTCAACGCGGGAGTCTCCGTGATCATCGAGACGCCCGGCGCCCGGATCGACCCGTTCTATCTCGGCGCGCAGGACGAAAACACGGTCCAGGGCTTTGCCGGCACGCCGATCAACGTCAACGGGTTGACCTCCGGCTATCTCCTCCCCGTTGGTGCGGCCGGAGCCGCGTTCCCCCGCCAGCAACGCTTCTTCGTCGCCGTCGACTCCGGTCGCGATCCCTTCAACGGGCACACGCTGGCCGGCGGCTACGTCCTGCGCTCCTGGATCGACGATGTGTCGCCGCCGTCGATCGAGATGCTGACGATGCGCGTCGCCGCCGGGCGGCCGGCGCTCGTGCTCCGGGTTCGCGACACGCAGTCGGGCGTCGATCCCGAGTCCTTGACGATCGGCTACAAGGGCGTGCTGGTCGGGGCGTCGCTCTACGATCCCACGAACGGTGTCGCCGTCTTTCGGCTTCCCGGCACGGTCCCCGCTCTCGCCGGCGGGACACTCAAGTTGAGTGTTATCGCATCCGACTTCCAGGAGGCGAAGAACATCGACACCGTCGGGCCGTCCCTCATGCCGAACACGCGCTCGACGAGCGTGCGCATCAGGGTCGTCACGGGAACGGTGGTCGACTGGGTGCTGCCGGCGGCGGGCACCTGCGTCGCCAAGCAGCAGACGCTCAGCGTGGCTGTGAGCTCGACGCGACAGGTGAAAAGCGTGCGCTTCCTCCTCGACGGGAAGCAGGTTGCCGTGGCCCACCCCGCGAACGGACTGTGGGACGCGCGCACGTCGACCGCGACAACGACGGTGGGCGCGCACACACTGGCTGCGGTCGCGACCACGGCGAGCGGCGGCGGCACCGTGACGGCGCGGCGTATGGTGCGAACGTGTCCGAGATGACCAACCGCGTCGCGGTCGTCACCGGTGCCTCGTCCGGCATCGGCGCGGAGCTCGCGCGCGCTCTCGCGCAGCGCGGCTGGCACTGCGTGTTGCTCGCGCGGCGGGAGGAGCGCCTGCGCCCGCTCGCCGAGGAGATCGACGGCGAGTTCGAGCTCTGCGACGTCTCCGATCGCGCGGCCGTCGATGCGGTGGCCGCGCGCATCCTCGAGCGCCATCCGCGCATCCACCTGCTCGTCAACAACGCGGGCTTCACGCGCCGCGGGGACTTTCTCACCGGCGACCCGCAGGGGATCGAAGACGTCGTCCGGACGAACTATCTCGGCAGCGTCTGGTGCCTGCAGGCGTTCCTGCCGGGCCTCGAAGCGGCGACGCCGTGCGACGTCGTCAACATCGTGTCGGTCGCGGGCACTGTCGCCGTGCCGCAGTCCGGTCCGTACGCGGCGTCGAAGCACGCGCAGCTCGCCTTCTCACGGGCGGTCGCCGCTCAGCTCCGCCCGCGCGGCATCCGCGTGCACACCGTGAAACCGGGGTACGTCGAGACGGAGGGCTTCCCCCAGGCCTGGCTACCTGCGCCCCTGCGACGCCTCGTCATCGGCCCCGACCGCATCGTCAGCCACGTGCTCGGCTCGCTCGACCACGGCCGCGGCGAGACGACCGTGCCGCACTACTACAGGGTCGCGAGCGTGCTGCAAGCGCTCATCCCGAACCTCTTCGTTCGGGTTTTGGCCCGTTCCGGCGACCGCCGGTAGAATCGGCTTCCGATGAGCCAGACGACCTTCAAGGTCGAGGACGTCGTCGCCGTTGCCGAGTTCCGAACCGCGCTCCGCCGTTACGCCCGGCGCAGCGAGCGCGTCGCCCGCCAGTACGGTCTGACGCCGCAGCGCTACCTGCTCCTGCTGATGATCAAAGGCGCGGCCGACGGCAAAGAGCAGTCGACCGTGACCGAGCTGGCCGATCGCCTGCAGCTTGCGCAGAGCACGGTGACGGAGCTCGTCCGGCGCGCGGAGGAAACCGGCCTGGTGACGCGCGAGCAGTCGCAAGACGATGCGCGGGTCGCACACCTGCGCCTGACGCCCGAGGGCGACCGGCGCCTGATGCAGTCGTTCACGGAGATCGCGACGGAGCGCGCGCAGCTGCGCGACGCGTTCTCGCACCTCGACGAGACGTTCTAGGTTCTACGGGTTGGGGTTCGTCCCGGCGCCCGGGTTCGGGCTCGGAATCGGAGTCGGAGTCGGAGTCGGGCTCGGAGTCGAGCTCGCCTGCGTCTGCACCACCTCGCAGTTCTTCACGACGTCGACCGAGTCGACAACCGCGCGGTCGCGCCCGGGGCCGCAGTCGATGATGTCTCGCTCGCCGTCGGCCGCGTAGATCGTGTCGGAGCCGGCCCCACCGAAGATCTTGTCGGCACCCGAGCCGCCCGTGATCACGTCGTTGCCGGCACCGCCGTCGAGGTAGTCATCCCCTGCGCCTCCGAGGATCGTGTCGTTGCCGCCCATGCCGAGGATGACGTCGTCGAAGCCGCCGCCGGCAAGGTACTCGCCGCGCGACGTACCGACGATGTGCCGGCCGCGCCGGTGCGGCGGCGCGGCCGAGACGGGCTCGGTTGGATCGGACATCGAGACGAGCGTGCCGTACGCGTTCTTCGCCGTCACCGCGAGGCGCAGCGTGGAACTGAGGTCGGCGGACGTCGGGTGGTAGACGACCTTCGTCGCACCCGCGATGGTGTGACAGGCCGCACCGGTCGCGTCGCAACGCTGCCAGACGAATGTCGTGGCGATCGGCGTATCGCCGTCGAAGCTGCCGATCGACCCGGTGAGCTGGCGCCCGATCGCGAGCGTGCCGACGATCGCCGGCGCGTCGATCGTCGACGGTGAGAAGTGCTGCTTGTCGACGACCGGGAATGTGTGGTTCGTGATCCCGAAGTCCGAACCGGCCAGGTTGCTGCCGGTGATCCAGACGCGGATCGAGAAGCCGATGTCGGCGACCGTCGGGGTGTAGCTCGGCGTGGTCGCACCGGGGATCGCCACACACGACGTGAGGTCGCCGACCGGATTGCACCGTCGCCAGGAGTACGTGAAGGTCAACGGCGTCGAGCCGTCCCAGGTGCCTGCGGTGAGCGAGAGCACGCTGTCGACCGTGTTGCCGCCGAAGATCTGCGGCGTCACGCGCAAGACGACCGTGTCGGCAGTGACCGGGGCGGTGACTTCGGAGTTCTGACGCGTGCTTCCCTGCGAGTTCGTCGCGGTGATCTGAACGCGCAATCGTTTCCCGTAGTCCGCGGCCACCGGCGTGTAGAAGCTCGAGCGCGCGTTCGTGATGTCGATGCACTGCCCGTTGATCGGATCGGCAGGGTCGCAGCGCTTCCATTGGTACGCATACGTGAGCGGAAACGTGCCTGTCCACGTGCCGACGCTTGCAGTGAGGAAGTCTCCGAGGGTCGGCGCCGTGTCGCCGAAGCTGAGATTGACGGTCGGGTAGCTGACGTTGACCGGCGGCCCCGTGGACGACCCCGGCGGCTGCGACGAGGCGATCGCCTCCCAGTCGGGCTGCGAGCTTGTGGCGGTGTCGATCACCTGCGGGGCCGGCGTCGCGCTGTTCGACATGACGGAGAGCTGGTGGCTCGTGTTGATGAAGGCGATCTTCGTTCCGTCGGGCGAGAACGCGGGCTCGGTGCCCGCGACCGTGAGGTCGGTCGGAATCGGGTTGATCGCCGTCGCGCTCGCGCCGAAGAGCTCAGGCGGCGATCCGGCCGAGTAGACGATCGAGAGGCCGCTGGGCGACCACGTCGGGCTCCGCTCGTCGCCGGGTGCGCTCGTGACCTGGTGGAGCACGCCGGTCGAGACGTTCACGGTCCAGATGTCGAAACCGGTCGCCCCGTCATTCGTCGCGTACGCGATCTTCGATCCGTCGGGCGAGTACGCGGGATCGGCGTCGGCGCCTGCCGCGTTGGCGGCCGTGAGCGCCGCCTCGCCGCCGCCGAACGCCGCGGACGTGAACATGGCGCCGCCGCGCACGTATGCGACGCGGTTGCCGTCGAACGAGAGAGAAGGCTGCGCCGAGGTGGACGGGGCGCCGATCGTCCCGGCAAACGTGCCGTCGTTGTTCGCCGTGAAGATGTCTCCCGGGAGGGCGCCTTTGATGTACGCGATCTCGCTCTCGTCCGACGACCACGACAGATCGGACGCTCCGCTCACGAACGAGGGGTTCTTCCCGGTGCCGTCCGGATTGATCGTGCAGATGTTCGAGCCGCACGTGTAGCCGATCAATCCGTTTGTGCCGGCGAACGTCCCGCCCTGGGCGGGCGTCAGCGTCACGAGCCCCACCGCGGCGACGGCGAGCGCAAGCAAGAGCAGACCCCGGGGGCGCGGACAGCGCACTCGGACGTTGTACCCGTTGTACGCCATACCTGCCAGACCCTTCTGGGTCAGCGCCGCTCCAAGAGATACCAGCCGAGCCGGGCGGCGAACGCTTCCCTGCCCTGGGGGGCGAGGTCGAGCGCCGCTTCCCGGGCCGGCCCCTCGCAGCCCGCGAGGTCGAGGTAGGCGCCGAGCTCGCGGCGCTCGTCGTCGTAGCGCTCCCGGAGGAGCACGAGCTCGTTCGCCTCGAACAGCTGGCGCAGGTCGATCTCCGGCAGGAGCCGGGTGTGGGACGGATCGCGGGCGCGCTCGAAGCGGTCGATCTCGAGCGCCGCGAGGGGATCGATGTCGCCGAGCTGGTCGACGACGAGCACGCGCCCTCCTAGCCGGGTCACGCGGGTCAGCTCGGCGAGCACGAGCTCCGGCCGCGCGACGTGGTGCAGCGTCCGGATCGTCGCCGCGAGGTCGAACGACGCAGCCGGGAACGGCAGCGCGGTCCCGTCACCCTCGAGGAGCTCGACGTTGGGGAACGCGCGTGCGCGCTCACGTGCGAGCGCGAGCAGCTCGGGGACCGGATCGACGCCGACCACCTCCCGTACGAGTGGCGCGAGCGCGAGCGCGAGCGCACCTGCGCCGGTGCCGACGTCGAGCGCACGCTCGTCGCCGCGAGGAAGCACGAACGCGCGCACACGCTCGGCGAGCCCCGCCGCGGCAGCGTCCTGCTTCGCCGCCACGCGATCGGCCGTGCGGGCGAACCGGTCAGCCATCGACGACCATCCGCCGCGCCCGCTGTGGCGAGCTCGAGATGCCGCACACGAGCTCGTAGTTGATGGTGCCCGCGACGCGCGCGTGCTCCTCCGCGAGCATGCCGTGCCCGAGCAGCACGACGGGTGTCCCCACGGGGAGGTCGCGGTCGAGCTCGACGGCGAACGCGTCCATGGACACGGTCCCGACGACGCGGCGCGGCTCGCCGGCGACGCGCACGGTGGTCCCGGTCAGGTCGCGCCGAAAGCCGTCCGCGTAGCCGACCGGCACGATCCCGATCCACGTCTCCCGCTCGGCGGTGAAGCGCCGGCCGTAGCCCGTGCTCTCGCCGACACCGAGCAAGCGAGTCGCTGCGATGTGACTCGTCCAGCTGAGGACCGGCTCGAGACCGTCCTCGGCCGGATCCGTTCCGAACGGCGAGAGGCCGTAGAGCGCGATGCCGCAACGAGCGGCATCGAAGCGGGCGCTCGGATAGCGCAGAGCCGCCGCGCTGTTCGCGATGTGCCGGGTCAGGTGCGAGTACGGCAGCGTCGCCGAACGGAACCGCTCGATCTGCCACTCCGCATAGGCGGCGTCCGTGTCCGCCGTGGCGAGATGGCTCATCAGTCCGACAACGTCGATGGGCGGCGCGGGGAGCTCGGAGAGGCCCCAGCGCCCCATCCCGGTGTCGAGCTTCAGATGGACGCGCATGCCGCCGGGAATGTCCTCCGGCGAGACGACGAGCTCGAGCCGCGCGTCGCGCGCCTGCCCGACCTCGAGATTTCCCGCCGGGCCCATGACGAGTATCCGCGTCGTCGAGAACTCGCGTCGCAGCGCGAGCCCTTCCGGGACGGTGGCGACGCAGAGGGCTCTCGCGCCGGCGCCGAGCGCCGCGCCGGCGACGTCGGATGCGCCGTGGCCGTAGCCGTCGGCCTTCACGACCGCCCACAGCTCCGAGCCTTCGAGCGCGTGCAACAGCGTACGCACGTTGCGTCGCAGCGCTGCGAGGTCGATGGTCAGCTCCGAGCGGTGCATCAGGCGAGCACGCGTGGCAGCGCGTCGATCAGGTCGCTGGCGATGAGCCCTGCCCGCTGCGTCGCCTCGACCGAGGCGAGCTGGTGCGCCACCGCGGCAGCCGCGGCGGCGAGCTGCGCCTCCATTCCCTTCGCGAGAAACGCGGCGACGATCCCGGTGAGCACGTCGCCGGTGCCCGCGGTCGCAAGCGACGGCAGACCGAGAGCCGACACGAGCAGCCCGCGCTCCGGTGCGGCGACGAGCGTGTCGGGGCCCTTGAGCAAGACGACGCAGCCGAATCGCTCCGACGCTTCGCGCACAGCCTCGAGTCGATGCGCGGCGATGTCCTTCGACTCGCGCCCGAGCAGACGGGCGAGCTCGCCTTCGTGGGGCGTCAATACGCGCGGTGCAGGCCAGTCGCCCGGCTCGAGCTCGAAGAGCGCATCCGCGTCGACGACGACGGGCAACGCGGCCTCGGCGAGCACGCGGCGCACGAGCTCGTTCGGCCCGCGGCCGCGACCGAGCCCGGGGCCGATCGCGATCGACGTGGCCCTCTGCGCGAGCTCCAGCACGATGTCGGCCGCTGCCTCGGAGACGACGCCGTCGACCTCCGGCAGCCCGCGCTTGACGGCCTCGAGCAGACGCTGCTCCAGCACCGGCAAGGTCGACTCCGGCGCGGCGACGGTGACGTAGCCCGCGTCCGCACGCATCGCAGCGAGCGCGGAGAGCTGCGGTGCGCCGGTGAGCCCGCGTGAGCCGCCCACCACGAGCACGTGCCCGGCGGTGTACTTGTTGTCGGTGTCGCGCCGTCGCGGCACGACACGGAGGAGCTCTGCGTCGACCAGCCGATGCCGTGTGTTCGTGCGCGCCAAGCCGATGTCGGCAACGAGCACAACGCCCGCATGGAAGCGGCCCGGCGCGACGACGACACCAAGCTTGCGTCCGTGGAACGTCACCGTCGCGTCGGCGCGGACCGCAGCGCCTGCGACCTCGCCGGTGGAGGCGTCGACGCCCGACGGAAGGTCGAGCGCGAGCACGTCGGCGCTCGAATCGTTGATTCGCTCGATCAGCGCCGTCGCGTCGGGACGCGGCTCTCCCGAGAAGCCGGTGCCGAACAGCGCGTCGAGAATCACCTCCGGCTCGCCGAGCTCGGTCTCCCCGGACGCGGCGTCGACGATGCGCACCTGCCGCCCGGCGGCCTCGAGCTGGCGCGCGGCGATCCGCCCGTCGCCGCCGTTCGAGCCGCCGCCGCAGACGACGGTCCAGCGTTGCGCCCCGGCGAAGAGCTCGAGCGCGGCGCGTGCCGTCTGCGCGCCCGCGCGCTCCATCAACTCGTGCGCGGTCTCCGGGTAGCCGGGATACAGCGCCTCCGCGGCGCGCATCTCGTCCGCCGTGTACAGCGGCTCGAGCTGCGGCGGCGCCTGCTCAGACATCGGTGACGACGGCAACCGCTTGCGCGAGCTCCCGCGAGTGCGTCATCGACAGGTCGATCTCCCCCGCGCCGGCGCGTTCCGCCCAGGCCGCGACTCGGCCCGAGAGCCGCACGGAAGGCTTCGGCCTGCCGACGATCTCGATGTCCCTCCAGGCGAACGCGCGGGCCACGCCGAAGCCCAACGCCTTCCCGACCGCTTCTTTGCCGGCGAAACGCCCGGCGTAGCTCTGCGCCGGGTTGGCGCGCGTGTCGCAGTACGCCTGCTCATCGGGCGTGAAGCAGCGGTTGCGGAAGCTCTCGTAGCGCTCGAGCGAGCGTCGGATGCGCGCGATCTCGATCAGGTCGGTTCCAACGTGGATCACAGGTGCTCCTCGATCCACTCGGGCAGATGACCGATCGACGAGACGATGCCGTCCGGCTGCGTGCGTGCGCGCTCGACGGCGTCCGGCCGGAACTTTCCCGTGCGCACGAGCACGGTCTTCATGCCGATGCCCTGGGCGCCGACGATGTCGCTCTCGAGATCGTCGCCGACCATCCAGGTCATCTGCGGATCGGCGTCGAGCGCCTCGCACGCCGTGGCGAAGTACGACGAGCTCGGCTTTCCGAGCACGATCGCCTCGACGCCCGCGGCGTACTCGAGACCCGCAACGTACGCGCCCGAGTCGAACTGCGGGCCGCGCTTCGTCTGCCACCAGCGGTTCCGGTGGAGGCAGTAGAGATCGGCGCCGAGCTCCAACTCTGCGAAGGCGCGAGCGAGGTTCATGTACGAGAAGACGAGATTCGTCTCCGGCGTCTCGTCCGCGCCGCCGATCAGCACCGCGTCCGCCCCGTCGCCGACGAGCTCGATGCCTTCGAGATCGCCGACGATCGCGTGCATCGTCAGCGCGAGGACGCGCTTCCCTCTCAGGACCTTCACCGCTGCGGCCGCGACCGTCTGCACCTCGTTGGGGTCGACCGCGATGCCCTGACCGACGAGCTCGGCGACGAGCTGGGCTCGGGACCTGATGGTGTTGTTCGTGACGAATCGGAGGCGGTGTCCGGCGTCACGGAGACGCTGTACCGCATCGGCGGCACCGGGGATTGGATCGCCGGAGACGTGCAGGACCCCGTCGACGTCAAGGAGAATCGCCGCCATGGACAGTTCCGAGTCTATTCGCGTCACGCGCACGGTCGCCGTCCCGCCGGGCGAGATCCTGCTTCGCACGTCCCGCTCGAGCGGGCCGGGCGGCCAGCACGCCCAGAAATCCGAGACGCGGGTCGAAGCGATCTTCGACGTCGAGGCGTCTTCCGCGCTCTCGCCGGCTCAGAAGAAGCGCGTCGTCGCGAAGGCGGGGCCGGTGCTGCGCGCGATCGCCCAGGACGAGCGGAGCCAGCTGCGCAACAAGGAGCTCGCCGTCGACCGGCTCGTCGAAGTGCTCCGCGAGGCGCTGCGCGTCCCGCGGCATCGCGTGGCGACCAAACCGTCCAAGGCGGCGAAGGAGCGTCGCCTCGAGCAGAAGAAGCGCCGCGGCGAGACGAAGAAGCTCCGGCGCCCGCCCGGCGAATAGGTGCTCTGCCTACGCACGTTGTGAACGGCTGAGAGCTACATCCGGCCCCGCTCGCGCTTTTGGCTTCTGCCTCCCGGCCGAGCGAGCGCGCCAGGACTGCCTCGCACCGATCTCCCGCTCGTCCAGCCGGGCCATGCCCCGACCCAAGAGCGGGACCTGGTTCGAACCAGGTCCCGCCTTGTGCGCCCGGCAAGACATGTCACCCCGCAAGCCCGCTCAGCTACCGGCGTTGCGAGAATCGGGACCTGGTCCGAACCAGGTCCCGATTCTCGGGCCGCGCGAACAGGGCCAGGTCTCACTCACACCGCGACCGTAGTCCGGCGCTGCCACGCCGGCTCGACAGCCACAACCGGCAAAGAACCACACAGCTCACTCGGAAACCGGCCCCCGATCAGCCGCGTTCACAACGTCTGCGGGTAGGACAGCTAGTAGGCCCCGAAGCCGTCGAGCGCCGCCTGGACGAGCCCCGGCAGCGTCTCGATCTCGTAGCCGCCCTCGAGCACGGCCGCGACGCGAGGCGCCATGGCGGCGCAACGCCGTGAGAGCTCCCGGAAGCCGTTCTCGCTGACGCGCATCTCCGCGAGCGGGTCGTCGTAGTGAGCGTCGAAGCCGGCCGAGACGATCACGAGCTCCGGCTCGAACCGCGCGACCGCCGGCTCGACCGTCTCCTCGAATGCGCGCAGGTACTCCTCGTCGCCGGAGCCTGCGGCGAGCGGGATGTTCAGTGTCGTCTCGTGCTGGTCGTCCGGGCCGCCGGTGCCGGGATAGAACGGCCACTGGTGCAGCGAGATGAAGAGAACGCTGTCGTCGTTCTCGAACACCGCCTCCGTGCCGTTGCCGTGGTGCACGTCGTAATCGACGATCGCGACCCGCTTCAGTCCGAGGTGCTGCTGCGCCGCGCGGGCGGCGATCGCGATGTTGTTGAAGATGCAGAAGCCCATCGCGCGGTCCGGCAGCGCGTGGTGGCCCGGCGGCCTGACGAGCGCGAAGCCGCCGCGAAGCGCCGCCTCGATCGCGGTTCCCGCCGCGAGCGCGGCCGCCTCGTACGTCGTCGCCGACGCCATCGTGTCGTAGTCGAGCCACGTCGGGTCGGCGGTCGCGCGCACATGTGCGACGTGCTCGCGTGTGTGGCAGAGCAACAGCTCGGCTTCTGTCGCCGCTCGGCCTTGCTCCCAGCCGTGGAAATGCTCGAGCAACACTGCGAGCCGCTCCTGTTGCTCGGGATGCTGCCCGGTCGGATGCAGGCGGGCGAGATCCGGATGCGTCAGGACGTCGATCGGACCGCCTCGTCGAGTTCCGCGAGGCTCTTCGCACCATGCGCAAGGCCGACGAGGTAGCAGAGGAGCGGCGCGTTCGTCCGTGCGCCGCTCGAATGGGCGGCAAAGCCTGCGAGGTCGAGCAGCCGCTCGACGTCCGCAGGCGAGAGGTCGAGCAGGTCGCGGGGCACACCGGTCTCTGCGGCCAACGCGTCCGCGCGCACTGATAGCCACTCGTTCACGCGAGGGAGGCTAGCCGCTTGGCAACCGATTCGAGCCCGAGCTGCCGGAGGAAGGAGGACGCCTCCGCCCACGTCGGGGTCTGGGGAGAGAGGGGAGGAAGAGGAGCGGAAGCGTCCATCCTCGCGATTCGCCGGTAGAGGCGCAAATCCTCCGCCTCCGACGCGAAGCGGCCGTCCGCCAGGACTGCGTCGAGCGTGCCGTACTGCTGCAGCAACTCGGCTGCCTTCTTCGGGCCGATCCCGCGCGCGCCCGGCAGCTTGTCCGACGGGTCGCCGCGGAGGGCGATCAGGTCGACGACCTGCTCGGGATCGACGCCGTAGCGCTCGCGCACGCCGGCGGGATCGATCCGCGTGAGATCGGTCACGCCTTTCGTCGGCTGGAGGACCGTGACGCGGTCGCTCACGAGCTGGTACGCGTCGCGGTCGGAGGTGACGATTCTCACCTCGCCCGGCCACGTTTGTGCGGCGGCGGCGAGGAAGTCGTCGGCCTCGTAGCCGTCGCCCTTCGCGGCGACGAAGCCCGCGGCGCGTACGACGTCCGGCAGCAGGTCGAGCTGCTCGAGGAGCGCCTGGTCGAACTCGCGTCCCGACTGGTACGACTGAAACGCCTCGTGCCGGTACGTCGGGACGGTCACCGTGTCCCACCCGACGACGATGGCGTCGGGATGCTCCGCTTGCCACAGCTGTGCGAGCCAGTTCGCGAAGCCCGAGATCGCGTTGTTGCGGATGTTCTTCGGGCCGCCGTGATACGCACGGTGCGCGAGCGAGTCGCCGTCGAGGGCAAGCAGCACGCTCAGAGTGACGCCTCCAGTTCTTCGATCCGCGCCATCAGCCGGGCGGTCGCCTCCTGTGCTGCCTCCGCAATCTCCTGTCCGCGCAGGTCTTCGATGTCGACGGGCGCGCCGTAGACGACCCGGAGCCTGGCGAGTCGCAGCAGCCGGTCGGTTCCCCGCACCGCCGCCGGCACGAGCGGCACGCCCGCCTCGAGGGCGATGCGCGCAGCGCCGGAGCGCGGGCGGGCCACGCGCGTCTTCATGAGCCCCTTGATACGCCGCGTCCCCTCGGGAAACATCGCGATGACGTGCCCTTCGCGCGCGAGCCGGACGGCCGTCTCGATCGCGACCGTGTCTTGCTGCCCGCGCCGAACCGGAAAGGCGCCGGCTCCGTCGATCAGCTTGCTCAGCGGGAACCAGTACAGCTCCGACTTCGCCATGAAGCGCAGGCCCGTCTTCGGCCAGAGCGGCATCCCGAGCGGCCAGGGGTCGAAGCTCGAGAGGTGGTTGCACGCGAGGACGCACCCACCCGCCGGAATGTGCTCCTTCCCGGTCGAGCGGAGCCGGAACAGGCCGTAGAGCAGAGGCCAGGTCGCCCCCGCGACCACGTTGTAGGCGAGGGTCGGCCGCACGCCGCAGAGTATTGCCTGACAGAGGTGCGACTGTTTGGGGGTAGCCCGTGGCGGAGCCGAGCTTGCTCGGCGCAGCAGCGACGCCGTCTGCCGCGAGAACAGCAAAGAAGGGGGCCCGCGGGGAAACATGGTTTCCCCGCGAAGGCGAGCGAAGCGAAGCCGACCGCTATCGTGACCGGCCGTGGCTGCTACCACAAAGCACAAGCGCCTCGTCATCGTCGAGTCTCCGGCGAAGGCCAAGACGATCGCCGGCTACCTCGGCGACGACTTCGTCGTGGAGTCGAGCGTCGGCCACATCCGCGATCTGCCGGAGCGCGCGGCCGACATCCCCGAGGAGTACAAGAAGCAGGCGTGGGCCCGCCTCGGCGTCGACGTCGAGCACGACTTCGAGCCGCTCTACATCGTCGATCCAGACAAGCGGAAGAAGGTCAGCGAGCTGAAGAAGCTCCTCGCCTCCTCCGACGAGCTCCTGCTCGCGACGGATGAAGACCGCGAGGGCGAGGCGATCGCCTGGCACTTGCTCCAGGTGCTGAACCCGAAGGTGCCCGTCCGCCGGATGGTGTTCCACGAGATCACCCGCGACGCGATCGACCGCGCGCTCGGCGAGACCCGCGAGGTCGACCAGCGGCTCGTCGACGCACAAGAGACGCGCCGTATCCTCGACCGCCTCTACGGCTACGAGATCTCGCCGGTGCTCTGGAAGAAGATCATGCCCCGGCTGTCCGCCGGTCGCGTGCAGTCGGTCGCCACGCGCCTCGTCGTCCAGCGGGAGAAGGAACGGCGCGCGTTCGTCGCGGCGCAGTGGTGGGACATCGAAGCGACGTTCGATCCCGAGTCGTTCACGGCACGTCTCGTCACGATCGAAGGCAAGCGCGTCGCGCTGGGCCGCGACTTCGGGCCGGACGGCAAGTCGCGCAGCGACGACATCGTGCAGCTCGACGAGTCGGAGGCGCGTGGTCTCGCCGGGCGGCTGAAGGACTCGTCGTACACGGTGGGCCGCGTCGAGCGCAAGCCGTACGTCCGCCGTCCGAGTCCGCCGTTCATGACCTCGACGCTGCAGCAGGAGGCAAGCCGCAAGCTGCGGTACACCGCGCAGACGACGATGCGCGTCGCGCAGCGTCTGTACGAGAACGGCTACATCACGTACATGCGCACCGACTCGACCACGTTGTCGGAGTCGGCGCTCAAGGCTGCGCGGGCGCAGGCAGCAGAGCTCTTCGGCGCAGAGTTCGTGCCCGCGAAGCCGCGGCAGTACGAGCGCAAGGTGAAGAACGCGCAGGAGGCACACGAGGCGATCCGCCCGTCCGGCGATTCCTTCCGCACGCCGCAGCAGGTGCAGAAGGAGCTGTCACGCGACGAGCACGCGCTGTACGAGCTGATCTGGATTCGCACGCTCGCGTCGCAGATGGAGGACGCGAAGGGGCAGACCGTGTCGCTGCGCATCGCCGGCGCCTCCTCTACAGGCGAGAACGTCGAGTTCGGAGCGTCGGGCACCGTGATCACGTTCCGCGGCTTCCTCGCCGCCTATGAGGAGGGCCGCGACGAGGTCGCGCCGAAGGACGACGACGAGCGCCGCCTGCCGAACGTCGCCGAGGGCGACGCGGTGCGGCTGAAGGAGCTCGAGCCGCAGGGTCACGAGACGAACCCGCCCGCCCGCTACACGGAGGCGACGCTCGTCCGGACGCTCGAGGAGCTCGGCATCGGCCGCCCGTCGACGTATGCGTCGATCCTCGGCACGATTCTCGACCGCGGCTACGTGTTCAAGAAGGGCACGGCGCTCGTGCCGTCGTTCCTCGCGTTCTCCGTCGTTCAGCTGCTCGAGCAGCATTTCGGTCGTCTCGTCGACTACGACTTCACGGCGCGGATGGAGGACGACCTCGACCGCATCGCGTCCGGTGACGAGCACCGCAACGAATGGCTGAGCCGCTTCTACTACGGCGTGAACGACGCCGACGGGAAGAACGACGGCAACGGCCTGAAGGAGCTCGTCTCCGATCTCGGCGGCATCGATGCGCGCGAGATCAACTCGATCGAGATCGGCAACGGCATCGTGCTCCGCGTCGGCCGCTACGGCCCGTATCTCGAGCGCGACGGTGAACGGGCGAACGTTCCCGACGACGTCGTTCCCGACGAGCTCACCGTCGAGAAGGCGGAGGAACTGCTCGCACAGCCCTCGCAGGACCGTACGCTCGGCGTCAATCCGGAGACGGGGCGCGAGGTGATCGCGCGCAACGGCCGCTACGGGCCCTACGTGACGGAGGCGATGCCGGAAGGCTCGAAGGAGAAGCCTCCGGCCGCATCGATCTTCAAGTCGATGGCGCTCGAGACGATCACGTTCGAGGAGGCGCTTCAGCTGCTGCAGCTGCCCCGCGTCGTCGGCGTCGGCGAGGACGGCGAGGAGATCGTCGCGCGGAACGGTCGCTACGGCCCGTACGTGCAGCATGGCAAGGAATCGCGCTCGCTCGAGACGGAGGAACAGCTCCTGACGATCGATCTCGACGGTGCGAAGGCGATCCTTGCGACGCCGAAGGAGCGTCGCGGCCGCCAGGCCGCCGCCCCGCTCAAGGAGGTCGGCGCCGATCCGGTGAGCGGCAAGCCGATCGTCGTCAAGGCGGGCCGCTTCGGCCCGTACGTCACCGACGGTGAGACGAACGCGAGCCTTCGCACGGGCGACGACCCGGAGCAGATCGGCCTCGACCGCGCCGTCGAGCTCCTGGCCGAACGCCGCGCCAAAGGCCCGGTCAAGAAGAAGCCGAAGGCGGCCGCTCGCCGGAGCCGTAAGGCGTCCTGAACGGCCAACTTTCGGCGTCCGGAAAACGTCGTAGAATTCATGACAGGTCGAGGTTTCCCGTGCGCGCGCAAACCAGTTGACCGCTTTTTGCGGAATATCAGGGCGCCCGTCGCGTTCGAAGTCTCGAAAGCCTGATGGTTACCCCTGGCAACCGGAGGCTTTGGCTCCTAAAGTGGGAACCAGTGCGGATGTACTCGATGCATGACCGAAAGGACTGAGCAGACCCTGACGCAGAACCAACTTTCCGAGTTGCTCGAGACGGATCAGGCGAAGGCGCTCGTCGAAGGCGCGGAAGAGCGCGGCTATGTCGAGCCGACCGAGCTCGAGGCGTTCGCGCTCGAGCTCGACCTCAACGACCAGGACGTCGAGGAGCTCACGCGCGAGCTCGAGCGGATCGGTCTCGACGTCGGTATGCCCGTCGCGGGAGCGAAAGCAGCCGGCCCGGCCAAGAAGAAGGACGCGGACGACGACGACGACGCGCCCGCCCCGGCTCCTGTCGCCGCTGCTTCCGGTGCTGCCGACAGCCTGCAGCTCTTCCTCGCGGACGTCGGCCGACACAAGCTTCTGACGGCGGCCGAGGAGGTCATGCTCGCGAAGCGCATCGAGCGCGGCGATCCCATCGCCAAGCGTCGGATGATCGAGTCGAACCTGCGTCTCGTGGTCTCGATCGCCAAGGGCTACCGCGGTCTCGGCGTGCCGTTCCTCGACCTCATCCAGGAAGGGACGCTCGGCCTGAACCGCGCCGTGGAGAAGTTCGACTGGCGTCGCGGTTACAAGTTCTCGACGTACGCGACCTGGTGGATCAGGCAGTCGGTGCAGCGCGCGGTCGCGAACCATGCGCGCACCATCCGCGTCCCGGTGCACGTCGTCGAGCGCCAGCAGAAGCTGTCGCGTGCGTCGCGGCGGCTCGAGGTCGAGCTCGGCCGCGAGCCGACGAAGGACGAGCTCGCCGAGGCGACGGGCCTGCCGATGCAGCACATCGACGAGGCGCTCGGCGCCGCGCATGCCTCCGTCTCGCTGAACCAGACGGTCGGCGCGGACGACGAAGGCGAGTTGGGCGACCTGTTCGCCGACCGTGAGGCGGCCGATCCGTTCGAGGAGGCCGAGGAGTCGCTGCGCCGTCAGGGTGTGCGGCGGGCTCTCGATGCGCTCCCCGAGCGGGAGCGGCGCATCCTCGAGCTGCGCTTCGGCTTCGCCGGCGAGCCGTGGACGCTCGAGGCGATCGGGCACGAGCTCGACCTGACGCGCGAGCGCGTGAGGCAGCTCGAAGGTCAGGCGCTGGCGCGGCTTGGAGCGCTTCGCGACCTGATTTCTGTCGCGGCCTAACGCTTTGCTCCGCTGGCTTCACGGGGGAAACCATGTTTCCCCCGTGGGCCCCCTTCTTATACGTGCTCATGGCGAGCCGTTCCACTGCTGCGCGGAACACGTTCCGCTCCGCGACGAATGTCGTCAGTCCCTGCTCAGCGAAGCTGATAGAGCGTGCCGTCGAGACTGAGCGCGTAGAGCTCGCCGTTCGCGTCCTCGCCGAATGACGAGAGGCCGTTCACGAGGCCGGGGAGCCGGACCGGGGTCGAGGCGCGGCCCTTCGGGCCGACCTTGAAGCTCGAGACGATGCCCGTGCACAGGTCGCCGAAGACGTAGCGGCCGCGCGCCGCCGGGACGCGCGTGCCGCGGTAGACGTAGCCGCCGATCACGCCGCAGCCGCCGTCGTCGTGCGAGTACACCCACGTCGGGGCGACGAGCGTCCCGCCGCGCGCGATCGCGACCTTGGGGTTGTAGAGCGCAGAGCCTTCGAAGCGGCTCCAGCCGTAGTTCGCGAGCGTGCCGAGCAGCGGCCGCGGGCGGAAGTCGACCTCCTCGTAGCGGCCTGCGCCGACGTCGGCGATCCAGAGGTTGCCGGTCGTCCGGTCGAATGAGAACCGCCACGGGTTTCGCAGGCCCAGGCCGACCGTCTGCCAGGTGGCGCCGGACTTGCTCGGGTCGATGCGGAGCAGCTTGCCGAGCCGGCTCGCGGGATTCTGGGCACGGTTCTCCGGATCGCCGATCGCGCGGTCGCCGCCCGCCGGATTCGTCCCGCCGTCGCCGAAGCCGACGTAGAGGAATCCCCGCCGGTCGAACTGGAGCTGCCCGCCCTTGTGGTTCGGGTACGGCTGTTGCACGAACAGCAGCTCGTGCTCGTAGGACGGGTCGACGGAGCTCAGCTCCTCGACGTGCGTGTCGCCGTGGAGATCGGTGTAGTCGACGTAGAAGAGATGGTTCTGTGCGTAATGCGGGCTGAAGGCCATCGAGAGAAGCCCGTGCTCGCCGTCGCTCTCCACCTTGTCGCGGATGTCGAGGAACGTTCCGGCGACCGCGCCGTTGCGCACGAGCTGGATGCGCCCCGCCTGCTCCACGACGTAGAGCGTCGTCGCGTCTCCCGGCGGCGACGTGACGTAGACCGGCTGCACGAGCCCCGTCGCAAGCGGGACGAAGGAGGCTGCGGCGGCGGCCGACGCGAACATCCCAACGAACAGCAGCAGCGCGACTGCCCTGGCGACCCCGAACACGGAGCGAGCGTATGATCAGCATGGTCCGATTGAAAGAGCCACTTCGCGTCGTGTCAAAAGGACCACTTCTTCCGGTCGAGCTCGACCGGCGGCGGCCGCTCGGCCTCCAGGTGGAGGTCCGCGTGCGCGAGTTGATCCGCTCTGGCGGACTGCAGCCGGGGGCGGTGCTGCCCTCGACGCGGGCGCTCGCGGCCGACCTCGACGTCTCCCGCGGCGTGGCTGTCGCCGCGTATGCACAGCTTGCTGCGGAGGGCTACATCGCGGTGCGGCGTGGCGCGGCGCCGACGGTGCTCGCGCTCGCGGGGGTGTCGGAGCCGCCTGCCGTCGAGATTGACGTGCCCGTCGCACTCGCGCGCTTCAATCTTCGGCCGGACCTGCCCGACCTCGCGCTCTTCCCACGGGCCGACTGGTCGGCCGCGGAGCGCGCGTCGCTGCAGCGGGCTGCGAACACGGACCTCGCCTACGGCGAGCCGTTCGGCGCCGCGGAGCTGAGACACAGGCTGGCGCCGTTCCTCGTGCGGACGCGCGGCGTCGTCGCGAGCGCTGACAGGACGGGCGTGCACGCGGGCTCGACGCAGGCGCTGCTCGTCGTCGCGGAGGCGCTGCGCGCGGAGGGCGTCCGCCGGATCGGCGTCGAGGATCCGGGACACCGCTGGCGCACGCGCGCGCTCGAGGCATCGGGGCTCGACGTCGTGCCGATTCCCGTCGACGCCGACGGACTGCGGATCGACGCCCTCGACGGTGTCGACGCGGTCGTCGTGAGCCCCGACCACCACTTCCCGTCATGGGGTCGCGCTCGCGCCCGACCGCCGGCGGGCGCTTGTCGAGTGGGCGGTTCGCGGAGGCTTCGCGATCGTCGAGCACGACTACGACGGGCACTTTCGCTACGACCGTCCCGCCGCGGGAACGCTGCAGGCGCTCGCACCCGAGCACGTCGCGTACGTCGGTAGCACGAGCGCGCTGCTTGCGCCGACGCTGCGCATCGGCTGGTCGGTGCTACCTGCGCGGCTCGTCGTGCCTGTTGCGAATCGCATGTTCGCAACCGTCGTTGCGCAGCCGCGACTGCCGCAGCTCGCGCTTGCTGAGCTGATCCGACGCGGTTCGCTCGACCGGCAGCTCCGTAAGGTGCGAGCCGCGTACCGGCGCAGGCGCGCGCTCCTCGTCGCCGAGTCGGCGACGCTCTTTCAGGGAGCGCGGCTCACCGGTGCACCCGCCGGCCTGTATGTGGCGCTCGCGCTGGCGGACGGTACGGACGAGGCCGGCATCCTCGCCGCAGCACGCTCTCGAGGCGTCGCGCTCGACGGAGTCGGTGAGCACCGGATGTGCCCGCAGCCGCCGGGGCTCGTGCTCGGCTTCGCGGCCGCTCCGGAGCCGACGCTGCGGCGCGGGCTCGAAGAGCTGGCGGCTGCCATGACCGCCGCTTCCGAGCGATAGAGAACGGGAGCGCCCGTGCTTCTCGAGCGGGACGGCGTGAAGCTCGGACGGCGCTGCGAACCCCGGGGTCAGACCCGGGTCTGACCCCGGGGTCCGGCAACGCTAGAAGAGGCTCGGCTCGGCTGGACGTGGCTCGGTGCTTGTGGGCACCGA
>Ga0209638_1000370_pt1 | contig 29776 bp, 27 predicted proteins | sample BarGraNGADG00211_FD_184490 | JGI IMG/M metagenome (GOLD analysis project Ga0209638, IMG submission 184490) | Arctic peat soil microbial communities from Barrow, Alaska - Barrow Graham LP Ref core NGADG0002-211 (SPAdes) (version 2) | ecosystem: Environmental > Terrestrial > Soil > Wetlands > Peat...
CCGGGCGATCCAGTTTGCCCTGGTTGAGGGGCCCCGCGGCGTGGTCTGCGATCTGTCAGTCGTCCTCGAGGGCGCTGAGCCGGGTGCTGCCGAGGCACTCGCGGCGGCAGGGAGGCACGTTCGCGACTGGCACGGAGTGCCCGTCGCCATGGTCTGCCCTGACCCGCGGTTTGGCGAAGCGCTGAACGCTCATCCTCTGGGTCGGCACCTGATCGTGACCCCATCGGTGCCCCTGGCGGTATCCGCGGTGCTGTCGACCCCGACCCCTGCCGTTGAGTGGCTTCAGCTCACGCCGCACCCGACCGCGCCGCGAGCATCTCGCGACTTCGTCACGCGCACCCTGCTGGGCTGGGGACTGGGATCCCTCATTCCCTCGGCCTCCCTGGTCATCAGCGAGCTTGTCACCAACTCGACAGTCCATGCCGGCACCGACATCAGCCTGTCCGTCGGATGGAACCTTGGCGCCCTACGTCTGAGCGTTCGAGACAACAGCCCTGACCTGCCTCGCCAGCGGTACTCCCGTCTTGACGTGCACGGGAGAGGGCTCTGCGTGGTCGCTGGTCTCTGTCGCGCCTTCGGGGTGCTCCCCACAGCCGACGGCGGAAAGGTCGTCTGGGCCGTGCTCAACGCCGCACGGCCACTCCCATTGGTCAAGCCAGGGTGTTCTGAGCCCGCCATCAGAACGCGGGAGTTACCCGATTCACCGGCGCCCGCCCGAACGGGAGGGCATCAAGGCCCGCAAGCGCCTGCTGGGTCCGCGCGGCCGCCGAATGCGCCATTGGCCCGAGCACGTCGCACTACGTCGCCGTGAGGCGTTGCCCTCTCGCGCGTTGCTCGTCGCAGTTGCGGTGCTCCCGGGGGGTGACGCTCTATCGGCGCTGCATCCCGATCGTCTCCAGCCCCGCCGGCCCCGCTACAACAGCGACCGCGTCCGCCCCGGACTGGTTGACCGCGGCGACGACGTCGTCGACTGCCCAGGGCCCGGCCAGGCCGTCTGCGCGCACCCACAGGTCCACCCGGGCGCCGGTGAGTCGCTCGACCGCATCACCGACGATGCCGTCTGGGGCACCGACCAGCAGCACGTAGTGGGGGCCGTGTTGAGGTGAGGTCACGGGCAACCGTGAACGGTCGTCACGGTAGACAACCCAGTGGTAGCCGGAGATGGCCCCGGTCGCGAGCAGAATAGCGACCGGTACGCGCATCTCGCGCACCACCTGGGCATCGAAGCCACCCTGAAGGGCGCCCTGGATCCCCCCGAACGCGGCGACGAGGACGGCGACGACCGCGACGACCCCGCCGAGGCCGAAGAGCACGAAGAGGTAGGTCCGCCGGGTCGGTGAGCCCAGCTCCTCGGGCCCGTATTCGCGCGTCGCCCGGCCGATACGCGACCAGAACACCCACCACAACGGACCGCCGACGAGCAGGAGGGTCACCCCGGAGAGCAGTGAGTTGACCACGGAGGTGCCGACCTCGACAGCGGGTGCGGGGACCAGGGACTCGACCAGCGTGACGACCACCATGGTCAGGCCGACCGCGGCGGCCAGCAGCGCGATACCAGCCATGAGGTACTCGTAGACCCGGGTGACCTCGGTGCGTCCAAGTGTCGCGCGTGCGAGTACCTGCCGGTGGTACCACCAGCTGACGGCACCGACAACCACACACGCCCCGGCGGTCGGCGTGCCCTTGAAGTGCTGCGCGGCCTGTGTGGAGGCAGGCTCGCCGACAAACCAGACGAGCAGCTGGTACAGGGCGAGGCTGGCCCCGACGACGGCCAGGACCAGCGAACCGCCGACGCCGACCGGAAGCACATAGCCGAACCACAGCGACGTACGGCGGCCCCCGGACAGGGTCCTCAACCAGTAGACGACCCAGACCGGCGCGCCGACGACCACGACGGCGGCGGCCGACGCGAGCTGGTTCTGCTGGACAAGCACGGTGTTCGCCTGGTCCAGGATGGCATCCACGGACGCGCCCAGAAGCCAGACCACCCCGGTGACAGACGTGGCCAGGCCGATGAGCGAGCCAATGACCAGCTGCCCCTGTCTGCGGTCGTCGTCGAGCATCCGCTTCGCCGCGATCCAGTGCACGAGCCAGACCGCGGACCATACGACGAACCGGGACAGGGCACTCCAGTCGAAGCGCTGGCCCGCGAGCACGGCCGAGACGACGTCGTGAAGCGCGAACATGTCCACGGCCAGCGCAGTCAGTGGGGCGACAGTGGCGTAGAAGGCCCAGCCGAGGGAGCGCACCTCGTCCTCGTCCTGACGCAGGCGCCGCCGCGACCACAGCGCCATGACGGCGAACATCGGGATTCCGAACACGGAGAAGGTCAGTGCCCGGGCCAGTGTGTCGCGGTTGTCCCCGGCCAGTGCAGGCTCCTGGAACAGCAGGCCGACGAGGTCCGACAGACCGACAGCGGCCACGACCATCAACCCGTAGAGCAACAGGTACTGGAAGAAGCGCCGGACGGTGCCGGCGTCGGTTCCCCGCGGACCTGTGCGGCTGCCGAAGTGGCGCACGGCCAAGACGACCAGGACGACCAGGCCGACCTGGACCAGGATGGAGAAGATCGCGAGGATCAGCCCGATGGACATGGTCAGCCCTTCGTCGAAGCGCAAGGAGAAAGGAGCCAAGGAGATCCGGTGATCTTCCAGACCCCACCGTCGCGGGCGACGGTGATGCGCTCCGTGTGCGAGTACCCCGTGGACTCGAAGGGACCCTCCCCGGAGCCTTCGGTGACGTCGACCGTCACGACCGCCTGGTCGCCGTCGACGGCAGTGTGGTTGAGCACGATCCGTGCCGTGCCGGGGTTGTAGGCGGACGCCACGTCCGAGATGTCACAACCGGCCGAGGGCGAGATCAGGTTCGCGGCGACCCGGTAGTCCCCGGCGACCACGGCCTGCAGGTACTGCTGGACGACCCCCTCAGGGGTGTGCGGGTCCAGCGCGGGCGTAGCGCGCCGGGCCACGACCACCCCGGTGACGACGGCTAGCAGGACCACGGCGCCGACGAAGACTGAAAGGACACGGTTCATGGTGAACCTCCCGGGTCCAGTGACTTGGCCGGACACTTGAATGCTCCCGTCCCGTGTACCACCCGGGACAGGGACAAAGGTCCCGCTGACTCGGATCACCGCACGAGGGCGAGCCAACGCTGCACCCGTGATTCCCGGAGTCCCCGAAGGGGGCGACGCGGCTACGGGTACGCCGTGATGTGCGGCTTACGGTTGGAGCGTGGACCAGTGGGCGCGTGAACAGTTCGAGAAGGCTCGTGTCGGGCGGCTTGCCACGACCACCCCGGAAGGTCGCCCGCACCTTGTTCCTGTCGTCTTCGCCCTCGTGGGAAACAACGTGTGGACTGCGGTGGATGCGAAGCCAAAATCGACCCGTTCGCTCCGTCGGCTGGCGAACATCGAGTCGAACCCGCGGGTGAGCATGCTCGTCGACCAGTACGACGACGACTGGTCTGGACTGTGGTGGGTCCGGGTCGACGGGGACGCGACGGTTCTGCCTGTCGATGCGGAGGGTGGGCGGCTCGCGCTTTCCGCTCTGGCGGAGAAATACCCGCAGTACGCGGCGCTGGCACCCCCGGGCCCGCTCATTTGCATCGTCGTCGACAGCTGGACATCCTGGTCTGCGCGCGGTCGCCCACCCTTCCGCTAGCCCGACCGGCCAGACCCCCACCCTGAAGGGTGACCACGTCGTCGCGGCCGACGAGCGCCACCCGCCTGCTTCGAGCAGTATCAGGTCGCGGCTCAGCGGACCACCACCCGGCATCACGCACCTTCGGGTGCGCTCGCTGGTAGTGCTTCAGCGAAATACAGGCCCCAGTCGATCACCATCGACGAGTTCGAGCGTGCCTGACCAGTGATCGCTACCTACCTCTTGCCGGTGGGAGCGCCGGTCCGGTAGGACTGTCTCTGGGAGACAACCCACCCGTCTGGCCAGGAGGATCGCGTGAGCGTTTACAGAGTGACGGACCTCATCGGAACAAGTACTCAGTCGTGGGAGGACGCCGCGACTGCTGCCATCAAGGCGGCGAGCGGGACGCTTCGCGATCTCAGGGTCGCCGAGGTCGTGGCGCAGGACATCCACGTCGCAGAGGACGGCGGGATCATGTATCGGACGAAGCTTCGCGTCTCGTTCAAGTACGAGAGCGGGCAGTAGGCGATCCGAGGCACCGCGCCCTGGGCTTCCGTACCGTCGAGGTCGCAGTGAGGGACAACCAAGGCCCGTGACCTCGGAGGTCATGGCCAGGAACCGGGCCCAAGGCTCCGCCTGGTGGACTGCGGATGTCTTTGTCGGACACCTGTCGTGGCGTTGACTGGCTAGCCCGGTGTGCCCGGGCCAGACTGACGGCATGAGGTTTCTCGAGGTGCCAGGTCTGGGTCAGGTCAGCCGCGTCGGACTGGGAACGTGGCAGTTCGGGTCCCGGGAGTGGGGGTACGGGGAGGGCTATGCCACGAGTGCCGCCGCCGCGATCGTTGCGCGGGCCCGTGAGCTGGGGGTGACGCTGTTTGACACGGCCGAGGTCTATGGCTTCGGCAGGAGCGAGCGGATTCTGGGCCGGGCCCTCGGCGCCGACGCGGACAAGGTCATCGTGGCCAGCAAGGTGTTTCCGGTGGCCCCGTTCCCCGCGGTGGTCAGGAACCGCGAGCAGGCAAGCGCCAGACGGCTGCAGATTCGACGGATCCCGCTGTACCAGGTGCACCAGCCCAATCCGGTGGTCCCTGACTCGGTGATCATGCCGGGGATGCGCGCCATGTTGCAGGACGACCTCATTGGTGCGGTGGGGGTGTCGAACTACTCGCTGCGCCGATGGCGCAAAGCGGATGACGCACTCGGGCAGCCGGTCGTGAGCAACCAGGTCCAGTTCTCGCTGGCTCACATCGAACCGCTAGAAGACCTTGTGCCCTTCGCGCAACGGGAGAACCGCATGGTGATCGCCTACAGCCCGCTGGCACAGGGTCTGCGGGGCGGCGGGTACAGCATGGACAACCGACCCCGCGGGGTACGGGCGGCCAACCCCCTTTTCGGTGCGGAGAACCTGCGCCGGGTCGCGCCGCTGCTTGACACGCTGCGACAGGTCGCCGACGCCCACAGCGTCCAGCCCGCACAGGTTGCGTTGGCCTGGCTGCTCAGCCTGCCGCAGGTCGTGGTCATCCCCGGCGCGTCCAGTGTCGAGCAGCTCGAGCTCAACGTCGTCGCGGCCGACCTCGAGCTCGATGAACCGTCCCGGGCGGCGCTCACCGACGCAGCCAAAGCCTTCACCCCGATCTCAGCGGCCCGCACCCTTATCGGCGGGTTGAGGGACAGGTTCGGCGTCTAGAGATCCCTAACGCGGCAGACCGCGACAGTGATGCGACTCTTCCTGCCGCAACAGCCCGCGGGGTGCTCGCGAGTCAGCGCGCCGTGCGGATGGCCTCGGGGGTGGTGCGCGACGTCGAGTGGCGGATGGTGGCAAGCGCCCACAGCGCGACCATCGCCGCCGTCAGCGTCGCCAGCGCGGCGTCACCGCCGCTGGCCAGCGCGATGATCCCGGCGACGAGCGTGACACCACCGAGGACTGAGACAAGGACGACGTAGTAGAGCGGCGGGCGCGCTCTGCCGCCGGCGCCGTACATGGCTTCCATCTGCGACTTGGCCGTGTAGCACCCCCCAACTCCCAACCCAAAGATGACCACTGCCAACGCGCGGGGCCCGGACAGTCCCAGCACCGTCGTGCCACCCACCCACAGCAGGTAGAGCACCCCGGCGGCACCGACGAAGGCAGTCGCCAGCCTGTCCTTCCAGCTGAAGCTCATGTTGACCTCCTTCTGGCACCCGCCCGCCGGTCACACGCAGGGGCGGCCTTCTGCATCGTCTCGCGCGTACAGCTGCCCGGGAAAGTGACAAAGGTCCTGCCCTGTCGCTCCCGGCCTACCGCGGCCCAGATGACGGCCGGGTCAGGGTGGTCACGCACAGGCCTGGTGTCACGAACGGGAGCAAGCGGGTGGCGCTGACCATGGTGCCCAACCCGGCAAGGGCACCCTGGATGATCCCCAGATGGGCTCCACACACCACGTCGGGGCTGCTGGCGGCCAGCTCACGGAACGGGCAGCGGTGCAGGTTGATGGATGTGCCGTCGGAGCTCAGCTCGGGCGCAAAGCCGCTGTCGCCCAGCATCCGCACGACCGCTGCGATGGCCGCATCTTCGCTGATCGGCTGTGATGTGGCCATTCCGGGACCATCGCCGAGCTGTTCGGGCGCGTGCGAGCCTGCCCAGCTGCGTCCGGCGCTGACGGCGGACTCGTGGGGGTGCTCGCTGGTGGCGACAAGATGCTGGGCCAGCACTTCGGCGAGCAGTCGGTAGTTGCGTTCGCCCTCCGGAGCTGCGGTCGCCTCGAAGACCACCCGAGGGCGACCTGGTCCTCTCGGGGCTTCGCTGTGACGTATGGCGTACCCGGAGTCCACGAGCAGGTCGAGGTGGGAGCGCACCGTGTTCTGGTGCAGCCCGACGTGTTGGGCGACCTCGCCGACACCCAGGGGCTCGGCGCGCGAGCGCAACAGATCAAGCACCGCCATTCGGCTGATGCTGGCCAGTACCTTGTGGTCGCTGACGCCCGAGTGGCCCTTCGCCGCTGCGGCGACGCCGTGGTCGTGCCGTTTCGCTGAAACGGGCGAGGGGAGGATCGCCGCGCCTTCGGTTCCGAGCATGGTGCGAGTTTCCCCGATCCTGGCAGTAAAAACAAGTGACGCCGTGCGAGTGGGGGCGCCGTCCGGGCGGCGTTATCGGTAGGGAGCTGGCGGCCGCGTGAGCCAGGCCAGCTTGAACCCGAAGGGAGGGGATCGAGCTTTCGGGGTGGCCCGATGGCGGACGTGACATATGCCACGTGCCCTCACCTTGCAGTTTAACCGGTCATACTGGTAAAAACGGTGTCAATGTGGATTAATCGGATGCACCGCCTGCCCCCATGACCATGTCCCCAGCAGTAGTTAAGGTTCTTGTCGATAACTTCGGTGTTGCGGGCATCAACAACGCCGAAGACGACGTCCGGATGTTCATGACCTCACAGTCTTCAGGTCGCCTTCGACGTGGTAGGAAACTGCGTCGGCACGAGGACGGCTGTTCCGACCACTGCTAGCCGGAGACTGCGCCGCCCAGCGTTTGGGAAGCAAGGTCTTTCGCTGACACCCGTGGTCGGTCGTCAGCCGGCTGCGGGCAGGGACGCCTCGATCAGATCGACGACCTCGCGGGCATCCGGCGCAACTTGCGGCCGGAAGCGGTGCACCAGGCCCGCGGGCGTGACGACGAACTTCTCGAAGTTCCACTTCACCTTGCCGGCCTTGCCTGCAGCATCGGCAGTTTTTGTCAGCTCGGCGTACAGCGGATGCTGCGAGCGTCCGTTGACCCGGACCTTCTCGAACATCGGGAACGTGACGCCGTAGGTCTGGGAGCAGAACTGCGCGATCGCGTCGGAGCTGCTGAGCTCCTGCAGGAACTGGTTGCTGGGGAAGCCCAGCACTGTGAAACCGCGGTTTCCGTATGTCTTCTGCAGGTCCTCGAGCTTGCTGTACTGCGGGGTAAGACCGCAGCGGGAGGCCACGTTGACGATGAGCTTGACCTTGTCCGCCCACTGAGCCAGAGAGGTCGACTCGCCATCGATGGTGAGGAGCGGTATGTCGTTGAGGGTCACGCAACGCTCAACGCCGCAAGACCTGGGTCTGGTCCCAGATGGCCCGAATGGGCATCTGGGACCAGACCCATCGGCATCTTCTGGTGCAGTCGCTGACGCCATCTCGTGGCCAAGTGCGAGCCGACGCGAACCGGCCGGGATTCATCGGGCCGGTTCACCAAGGCGACGGCAAGGCCGCCGTGGCTGGACTGCATGGTTTCCTCCAGCAAGACCAGTTGCACCTTCGAGATCCAGCGAATACTTCGATAATCATCGAAATAGACTTCGAAGGACATCATAGTATTCCCGTGTTCAGGGAGGCATGGTCCTGACGGTTTGCGGGCAATCACACCGGTCTGGGTCCGGGCAGTGGTTGGATGGTGTTGTGGACACAGCGTGGATGTGTCGGCACCGTTCAGTGCTCATTGCAGGGGCGGCAGTTGCGCCACTGCTGTGCGCTGGGGGGCTCGCGGCTTTCCGGGGGAGCGTCATACCTGCGACCGCGGCGTTGGTGCTGGTCCTCATCATCGTCGCGGCGGCGGCCACTGGCGACAGGTTCGCCGGGATCGTGGCAGCGCTGTCATCGGGGTTGTCGTTCGACCTCTTCCTGACCGAGCCACAAGGACGGCTCACCATCACCGATCCCAATGACATCGAAGTCGCCGTACTGCTCGTCCTGGTCGGGGCCGCGGTCACGGAGATTGCCTTGTGGGGTCATCGCCAACAGGCCCGTGCCAGCCGCCGGGCGGGATACCTCGAAGGGGTGCTCGGAACCTCGAAGATCATCTCCGTTCCGCAGGCGTCGCCCGACGATCTCATTGACCACGTTGCCCGCCAGATCGTCGAGGTCCTGGACATCGACGACTGCCAGTTCGTCCCCGGCGCCGGTCCAGGCCCTCAGGACGCGAGCCTCGACCACGACGGCTACGTGACGGGCCGGGGACATCGCATCAGTGTTGAGCGCGACGGTCTGCCAACCGATGAGAAGGTCGGGCTCATCGTCCGACAGGGCGGTGCTGTTCACGGTCAGTATGTGCTGACGGCCGCGACCCGGGTCGCGCGCCCGTCAGTCGAACAGCTCAGGGTGGCGGTGCTGCTCGCCGACCAGGTCGGCGCCGCTCTCACGCACTCGGTCTGACTCGCCGTCTGGCTCGTCGGCGGTCCAGCCACGGCCTATTGCCGAAAACATCCCTCGTCTCTGTTACGACACTTGCTCGGGTGGTGCCTGCTCCGTCTCGGCGTACAAGGAGGGCGAGCCGGACCCCACCCGTTTCGGCAGGGCGAATACCAGGATGAAGGAAACCACTGCGAACGCCGCACTCACGGCGAGGGCAGACGTGGCGCTGTGGGTGAATCCAACGGCCAGATCCGCCGCGGTCGGGCGTCCCTTGCCGGGAATCGAGAGGGTGCCGAAAAAGACGCTGCCGATGATGGCGATACCGATCGCACTGCCGAGACGCTGCATGGTTGCGATGACACCGCTGGCTGCCCCTGCCTCCTGACGATCGACGGTGGCGATGATGAACTGGGCATTGGGGGCGATGAACATGCCGCTGCCGGTTCCGGCGACGAGGAGGGGCCCGAGCAGATCCCAGCTCGTCAGGTCACCCGGCGACATGAGCAGGAGCACCAGCCACAAGGCGATAAGGCCGACCGCGACCATCCCGGCGCCGATCACCAGCACCCTGCGGCCGATCCTGGCCGCGAGCTTGCCGCTCTGCGAGGCCCCGACGATGCTGCCGAGCGCGAACGGGATGGAGACGATCCCGGATTCGAGGGCGGTGTGGCCAAGGCCCGCCTGCCACAGGATCGAGATCGTGAAGAAGATGCTCACGAAGGCGGCGAAGTAGACAAGAGCCAGGATGACGCCGCCGGTGAATGCCGGGTGTGAGAAGAGGTGGGGTGGAACCAGAGGGCTCTTGCCGCGCTTGGCTACGGCGACCTCCCATGCTCCGAAGAGTGTGATCAGCGTGAGGCCGCCGACCAGCGAGAGATACGTCCACACGGGCCAGCCCTGGTCCTGGCCCTCGATGAGTGGGACCAGGATCGCGACCAGGCCGCCGGAGAGGAGCAGGAGGCCGAGGATGTCGACACCGTCTGACCTTGCGGAGCTCTCGGAACCCGCTGGCAGCAGGAAGGCTGCTGCGACAAGGGCGACAACGCCGATGGGCAGGTTGACGACGAACACCAGACGCCAGCCGTTGGTGTCGCCGAACGCTTGGATCAGGAGCCCGCCGATGAGGGGACCCAAGGCCGAGGAGACGCCGATGACGGCGCCCATGATGGCGAAGGCCTTTCCGCGGGTGCGACCGGTGAAGAGCAGCTGGATGTATGCCGTCACGGCGGGGAGGTAGATACCTCCGGCGAGCCCCTGGACGACCCTCGCAACGATCAGCTGGGTGCCGTCCTGGGCGAGCCCGCACGCGAGACTCGCAACAGTGAAAAGAGCAAGCCCGCCGAAGAAGACCCACTTGTGTCCGAAACGGTCACCGAGCCGCCCCGCGGGGATGAGGGCCAGGCCGAATGCGAGCGCGTAACCAGAGATGATCCACGACAGGGTCGCCTCCGACGCGTCAAGGCTCGTGCGGATCGTCGGCAGGGCAACGTTGACGATCGTCGCGTCGAGCAGCGACATGAACATCCCGATGAGCAGTACACCCAGTGCGCGCCAGGCGCGATGCGGCGTGGCCCCAACACGGTTCGATGAGGTGGTCGTCTGCGACAAGGTCAAGATCCTTTCGGGACAGGACGATTCGGTCGCCACGCGTGCGAAGCGGCTAGCTCCTCACGCGGCTCATGGTCGGGTCGTACAACGGTCGGAGCGAGGCAACGGCCGGGTACGAGTGTCCGGCGATGTCGACCTCCCATGTGGCGGCGTCGAGATAGGCCTGATCGACCGGTTCACCCGCCTCGATCATGGCCAGCCCTACGGCACCCCCGAGCGTGAAGCCGAACGACGCGGCCCGGATATAACCGACGGCAAGGCCGTTCCGGCGGACCACCTCGGCGTGGAAGAGCATGGGCTCGGGGTCCTTCACCAGGATCTGCACCAACCGTCGGGTCAGCGGCCCGGCCGCCTTCCTGGCTTCGACCGCACGACGTCCGATGAAGTCGGTGGGGCGGCCCAGGTCCACCGCAAAACCGAGTCCGGCCTCGAGCACACTGTCGGTGTTGTCTATGTCGTGCCCGTAGTCGCGGTACCCCTTCTCCATCCGCAGACTGGACAGTGCCTTCAGGCCGGCGTGGCGCAGGTCGACCGAGCGCCCGGCCGCGGCGATGCGGTCGTAAACGTAGAGCGCCTGCTCGGTCGGCACGTACAGCTCGTAGCCCAGCTCGCCGAGGTAGGTAATCCGGATGCACAGCGCCCGGGCAAAGCCGCAGTCGATCTCGCGAGCCGTACGGAACGGGAACGCCTGGTTCGAGACGTCCGCCGTGGTGATGGCCGCCAGGAGCTCGCGGGAGCGCGGCCCCTGAACGTTGAGCTGCGCGTACCCGGACGTCATGTCGGTGACGAAGACGTTCTCATCCGCGCCGATGTGCCGCCGCATCCAGGTTTCGACGTGCCGGTGGGCGGTATCGGAGGCCACGACAAGATAGTTCTCGTCGCCGAGCTTGCTGACGGTCAGGTCAGCCTCGATCGACCCACCGTCATTGAGCCATTGCGTGTACGTGATCGTGCCGGGTTCGCCATCGACGTTGTTGGCCGACAGACGGTCGAGGAGACGTCCGGCGTCGCGCCCTCGCACTGCGAACTTCGACATGAACGACATGTCCATGAGGATCACGCCCTCGCGAGCGGCCCGGTGTTCTGCTTCCCAGCAAGGGAACCAGTTCTGCCGTCCCCACGAGAGCCGTTCGACCACCGGCTCGACTCCCTCGGGAGCAAACCAGTCGGCGCCCTCCCAGCCACTGACGTCCTTGAAGTAGGCGCCCTCAGCAGCAAGCCGTTCGTGCACCGCGGACTTCTTGATGCCGCGCGCCGTCTGCATCGACTTCGTGGGGTAGTGGCAGAGGTAGACCGAGCCCAGCGACTCGACGGTGCGGGCCCGCCGGTACTCGGGGTTGGCCTGGTACCGGTGCAGCCGGTCGATGTTGATGCCCGTGACGTCGACGTCGGGTCGCCCGTTGAGGATCCAGTGCGCGAGGACACGACCCAAGCCGCCGCCGGTGAGGATGCCGACCGAGTTCAGACCGGCTGCCACGAAGTAGTTCTTGAGCTCGGGGGCTTCGCCGACGACCGGCTGCAGGTCCGGGGTGAAGCTCTCTGGCCCACAGAAGAACTTGCGGATGCCGACCTCGCTGGAGATGGGGATTCGCGACATCGCCGTCTGGAGGTAGGGGCCCATCCGGTCCCAGTCCGGCGGCAGCTCACCGAACGAAAAATCCGCCGGAATACCCTCGACTTTCCAGGGCGCGCAGACCGGCTCGAACAAGCCGAGCATGAGCCCGCCGCCCTCCTCACGGAAGTACCCGTGCGAGGCGGGGTCCTCGAGGATGGGCCAGGCGTTGGACACCTCGGGAATCGACTCGGTCAGCAGGTAGTAGTGCTCGGCAGCTTGCAGCGGGATCGTGACCCCTGACCTCTCGCCGAGCTGCCGGGCCCACATCCCGGCACAGTTGACGACATACTCCGCCTCGATGTCCCCCTGGTCGGTGCGAACTCCTGTGACGACCCCACCGCGCTCGAGCACATCGGTCACGGGGACCCCCTCGATGATGGTTGCGCCGCGCAACCGCGCGCCCTTGGCCAGCGACATGGTGACGTCGACGGGGTTGGCCCGGCCGTCCTCCTTGACGTAGAAGCCGGCCAGGATGTCATCGACGCGCGCCAACGGGAAAAGCTCGCCGACCTCGGCCGCCGAGATCTCGCGGACGTCCACGCCGCAGTACCGGTTGAACACGGAGACCCGTCGGTACTCCTCGAGCCGGTCGAGATCGGTGGCGATCTCGATGAAGCCGACGGGGTTGAAACCGGTGGCCAGACCGGTCTCCGCCTCAAGCCGGCTGTAGAGATCGCGGGTGTACTTGCGCATCTCGGTCGAGGTCTCCGAGGTGGATCCGAAGGTCACCATGAGCCCCGCTGCGTGCCATGTGGTGCCGGAGGTCAGGCGGTCGCGCTCCAGCAGCACAACGTCGGCACACCCCATCTGCGCCAGGTGATAGGCAACTGAGCAGCCGATCACTCCTCCGCCGATGACGACCACGCGGGCTCGGGCCGGCAGGGTTGAACCACCTGTCGAGCGCGTGGCGGGGGACTCATCCGGGGACGTCGACATCGGCGGTAGCCCTACTTTCGGCTGGTTTGTCCAACTGAGCGTTGTCCCCTGCGATTCTGTCAGTTGTCAGGCACGGAAGGAGCGGCCTCGATTGCGTGTTACACGAGACTGAGAGTTTCGAGAAGAGGAGCACGAGGTGGCCGAGACGAACGGCTGGAACGCGAAGATCATCGCCGAGTTCAGGGCGAACCAGGGCCGCGTGGGCGGCCCCTTCGAAGGTGCGCCCATCACATTGGTACATCACAAGGGACGGCGGAGCGGCCGCGAATACGTCTCTCCGATGATGTATCTGGCTGATGAAGGTGACGCGGCGACCATCTATGTCTTCGCATCAAAGGCCGGGGCCCCCATCCATCCGGACTGGTACCACAACCTCATCTCCGCTGGCGTTGCCCACGCGGAGGTGGGAACGGAAACCTACCCGGTGACGGTGAGCGAGCTCGTCGGTGCGGAACGTGACCGTATCTTCGAGGAGCAGGCGCGCCGCTATCCCGGCTTTGCGACGTACGCCGAGAACACAGCCGGCATCCGCACGATCCCTGTCCTCGCGCTGCGGCGCGCCTAGGCAAGAATCCCACCATGCTCTTCCACGGCTGGACTGATGCGTTCCTCGATTTCTACGATGGCCTTGAGGTCGACAACTCCAAGGCCTACTGGCAGTCGCACAAGGAGATCTACGACGAACAGGTTCGCGGGCCCATGGAGGCTCTGCTGGCCGAGCTCTGCGACGAGTTCGGGGACGCGAAGATCTTCAGGCCCAACCGTGACGTCCGGTTCAGCGCCGACAAGAGCCCGTACAAGACGCAGCTGGGGGCCACTCTGGCCGGCCATGGTTATGTACAGATCTCCGCGGGCGGGCTCGCGGCCGCCAGCGGTACCTACGTCTTCGCGAGCGATCAGCTGGCCCGTTACCGCCGCGCGGTGGCTCTTGATCTGGCCGGCGAAGCCTTGGTGAGAATCGTGGAAGACGCCCGGGCCGGCGGGTTGACCATCACCGCAGCGAGCACTCTCGCGACGGCTCCGCGCGGCTACCCGAAGGATCATCCCCGGATCGAGCTGCTGCGGATGAAGGGCTTGGTCACCTGGAGGGCGTGGCCGGTGGAGCCGTGGCTGGCGACGGCCAAGGCGAAGGACAAGGTCGCGGCGGTACTACGAGCCTCGGGGCCCTTGGCCGATTGGCTTGACGTCCATGTCGGTGCCTCGGAGCAGCGCGCCTACCGGGACTGACCAGGCCATCTGATCCGGCCGGAGGGCCCGCTCTGCCTGGCACGCCATGATGCCTTGGTACGGGTGGCGGACCCCGCTTGGCATGTCCGTTCGGACGAGAGGCCCATCATCCGAACGGACGAACTTGCACCTCAGACCGCTGAGGTCGACGAGATCCCAACCCGGTTCTTTACCTCCGCCAGTACGTTCTCTTACGTATGGCGGTCCACCGGTCTGCCTTTGCCGAAACAGAGGTTTGGGCATGAGCCTTCGTGGTGGCTCGGGCCTGACCTCATGGGGGTCGCGGATGACGGTGCGACGAAAAGTGTCAGGGCATCCGGGGTCGCCTACGAGGTCGACGTTGGTGCCCTACCTGGCGCTCGGGGCCTACCTGTTGCAGGCTGCCGGCCTGACCATCGCCTACTTCTCCTGGGCCGAACTGCGCACGGTGTGGTGGGGGGCGCTGAGCCTGGGCAGTGTCGTCGCGATCATCATCGGCGTACGCCGGAACCGGCCTGAGCGGCCGCTGGCCTGGTATCTACTGGCTGGAGCGATCGCGACCTTCGCCGCTGGTGATCTCAGCTACAGCGTCCTGACCTCGGTGCTGCACCAGAACAACCCGTTCCCCTCGGTTGCCGACGGTTTGTGGCTGGCCATGTACCCGCTCTGTGCAGCCGCGCTGGCCTTGTTCCTCCGCTCCCGGATGCCGTGGGCCGACAAGTCCAGCCTGATCGACGCGTTGATCATCTCGGCGGCTCTGGGGCTGCTGTCCTGGGTCTACCTGATCGAGCCCCTCTTCCACAATGGCGAGCTGACCTGGCAGCAGAAGCTGGTCTCTGTGGCATACCCGCTTTTCGATGTGGTGCTGCTCGCCATGCTGACCCGGCTTCTGTCCGCCGGTGGCTTCCACTTCCGGTCGGTGCAGATGCTGACCTTTGCGGCTCTTGGGCTCCTGACTGCGGACGTGATGTTCGGCCTGATCCAGCTCAACGGCACATGGTCGGTCGGCGGGCCGGCGGACGGTGGCTGGGTCCTCTTCTACGTCATGCTGGGTGCGGCCGCCCTACATCCCTCGATGGGCGAGATGACGAGTCCGCTGCCACCGCAGCCGGTAGGCATCGGGCGCTTGCGGCTGTTCCTGATCGTTGCGGCTTCGCTGGTGGCTCCCGTTGACGAGATCGTTCAGGTGGTGCGAGGGCATGGCCAGGGCAGCATCGTCCACGCAGGCTTCGCCGTCCTGCTCTTCGGGCTCGTCACGACCCGCATGTCCGGCGTTGTGCGCGCCCATCAGCAGGGCATCGCACGAGAGAGAACCTTGCGCGCCGCCGGCGCAGCACTCGTCGCCGCCAGCGATGAGCAACACGTGGATGAGGCGGTCCACACGGCCCTTTCCCAGCTGTCCTTCGGCCAGCCTGAGCTCGGTGTCGCCCTGGTTCCGTTTGAGGGCAGGGAGTTTCGCAGCATCGAGAGCGGAGTATGCGCACGCATCGCCGACCTTGAGGCGGGTGCCGTGCGAGCCCTCAGCGGGCTCGCCCCACTGCTGGTGGAAGCAGCAACCGTGGAAGCGCTCTTGTCCTGCCCGGTCCCAACCGGATCGACGGCCCTCGTGCTGCCCCTACGCTCGGCCGACTCGATCATCGCAGCATTGCTCGTGTCCGGCGACGCTCGGCAGCTCATTCTGATGCAGGACGCGATTGAGGCCCTCGGGTTCAAGGTGGCACTTGCACTGCAACGGATAGCACTTGCGGACGAGATTCATCAGCGGGCCAGTGAAATGCACTTCCGGTCTCTGATCCAGAACGCCTCGGACGTGATCCTGGTCGTGGGAGCAGACAACAAGATCACCTACCAGACGCCGTCGGTCACCCGAGTCCTTGGCTATCAGACCTCGGACCTCGCCGGCGGGCAGCTTGAGCGGCTGCTGGACCGGGACGATGTCGCGCGATCCTTGTCGACCCTTGATCGGATGCGTCAACCCGGCGTCCACCGCGACACCCACGTCGACTGGCGGCTGCACCACGCCGACGGCAGATGGATCGACGCGGAGGTTGTCTGCAGGAACCTGTTGGACGACCCCGACGTGAGAGGTCTTGTCCTGACCATCCGGGACGTCACCGAACGACGGGAGCTGGAGCGAGAGCTCAAGTACCGCGCCTTTCACGACAGCCTCACGGCGCTGGCGAACCGCGCTTTGTTCGCCGATCGACTTGACCACGCGCTGCGTCGAGGGGCTCGCCTGAACAAGCTGGTGGTGGTGCTGTTCATCGATCTGGACGAGTTCAAGGTCATCAACGACACCCGGGGCCACGCCGTCGGGGACGAGGTGCTGAAGCGGGTCGCAAGTGTGCTCGCGGCGTCCATCCGGTCGGGGGACACCGCAGCCAGGCTCGGCGGAGACGAGTTCGCACTCCTGGTCGAGGAGGCCACCTCCATCGCCGAGGTTGAGGCGCTCGCAGGGCGTGTTCTCAAGAAGCTGAGCGTGCCGATGGACCTGGACGGGCAGAGCCTCTCCGCTCGCGCCAGCATCGGCATCGCTACCAATGAGCACACCATCGACGCCGGCGAGCTTCTGCAGCTTGCTGATCTGGCCCTGCACGAAGCCAAGACCGCGTTCAAGGGCAGCTACCGCTTCTTCCGCGATTCTCTGCGGACCGACCTTGTGGACCGGATAGAGCGACAGGACCTCCTGCAGTGGGCGCTAGACGACGGGAACTTCAGGCTCGCCTACCAGCCCATCGTGCACATGGAGTCGTCGCGGGTCGTCGGCGTGGAAGCCTTGGTCCACTGGCACGACCCGGGCCGTGGTGTCATCCCACCTGACCAGTTCATCTCCGATGCTGAGGAGTCGGGTCTGATCGTCCCATTGGGGAAGTGGGTCCTTTGGCAAGCCGTCGAGCAGGCTCATTCGTGGCAAGAGGCCTATCCGATGGACCCGCCGATGCGAATGAGCGTCAACGTCTCCGCGCGGCAGTTCCGCGAGCCGGGCTTCGCCGCGATCGTGGGCGACGTCCTGGCCCGGTATCCGCTCAAACAGCGCACGCTGGTGCTGGAGCTGACCGAGAGCTTGCTCATCGAGGGCGACGGTGCGGCCGAGATCCTGGGCGAGATAAGCGCACTGGGTGTGCTGTTTGCCCTCGACGACTTCGGCACGGGCTACTCGGCCCTCGGCTACCTGCGCAGATTCCCCATCAATATCTTGAAGCTCGACAAGAGCTTTGTCGACGACCTGTTGACATCCCCCGACCGGGGGGCGCTCGTCGAGGCCATCATCCACCTCGCCCAGATCCTGGAGCTCGACCTGGTCGTCGAGGGGATCGAGAGCCCAGCGCAGAACGAGAAGCTCCGCACGATGGGCTGTCAGCTGGCGCAGGGCTTCTTCTACAGCCATCCGGTCGCTGCCGCCGACATCGCGCTGATGCTCCATGACCAGGTCCCCCCACGAGGGGTTGTCACCTCGAAGGGGGCGCGCTCGGCGCCACCCCGCCCGGGCGCGGACAAGGGCGCTTCCGCCGTGCAGATCTGGCGAGCCTGACGAGCCGGTTCCTTCGTGCCGGCGGGGAAGGCACGAGGGATACTTGGCCCGCGTGTTCCTCGTCTCGTGTGACGCAGAACTGTAACCAACCGAACCGATGGCAACCAGGGCGGTGCGTGATCGGGTGGCCGAACCGACGTTCGCTACGATCTGGTAACAGCGACGGCAAGGGGAGAGACAGTGGACTCAAAGGTAGTGGTGACGGGATCAGCCGAGCGGGTGGCTTCGGTCTCGGAAGCCCTGAGGAACGCGGGCGCCGATGTGACGGCGGTCGATGATCTCGGGAAGCTCGAGGCGAGCTTGGCCGGGATAGCGCCCGGCTCCCTGGCTTGCTACGTGCAGCTTCCGGCGCACGTCGTTGCACGCGGGAGGACGGTCATCGAACGCGTGCGCAACTTCCTGGAGGATGGCCTGATCGCCCGGTTCACTGCCGCCTCGGCGATCCTGCCCGCGATGTCCGAAGGCGGTCGGGTCGTTCTCGTCGGGGGCAATACTCCGGTGGAGGCTTCCGCGCCCGATGATCAGAGTGCGCGGCTGGCGTTGCTGGACGTTCTCGCCCATGCCATTCAGGCCGACAAGTCGGCGACCCGGATCCGGGTTCGCGTGCTGCCCCACGACGAGCTGGCTGAGCACATCGCGGCCGTTGCGATGGGCGGCGCCCCGACTCGCGAGCAGGCGGTGGCCGAGCTGCGGGCCCGCGAGCCGGAGATGAGTTTTGCTGACTGGCGTATCGAGGTGATGGGGCTGGTCAACGGCGAGTTCTGAGCGCTCCGGGCTCCGGGCCGTCGGGTAGCCGATCCGGCACTCGGCGTCGTAAACCGTGCCCAAAGGACGAACCGACACCAACAAGCAGAATCGCGCAATGCCTTCTGTATCCACTCGAGGAAGAAGCTCGATGACCATCATCAAGATCAATGCGATTACCGTGCCCGCCGACAGCGGCGACGATCTGGCACGCCGGTTCGCCGCACGCGCCGGCGCGGTCGACGACCAAGCAGGTTTCGAGGGCTTCGAGCTGCTCAAGCCGACAGACGAGCGCAACACCTGGTTGGTTATTACCCGCTGGGCTGACGAAGAGTCCTTCCAGGCCTGGGTCGACTCGCCTGCGTTCGGGCATGGGCACCGCAGTGAGGCCGAGCGGGGCGACGAGCCCGCGCAACCGCACGTCGGCATGAGTAGTGAGCTGTGGTCCTACGAGAAGGCCGGAGGCGCGCACGGTTGATCTGCTGAGTGTGACCTGCTGACCGCGGCTGGTCAGGGATCTCGTGTCATGCCGGGGGAACGGCGGCGTCTGGCTGCGAGAAGAACAGGGACCTGCCCTGGTGGCCCTCCAGACTGATGCTGAAGCTGTGGAGGTCGTCCACCTCGCCCAGCACCTGGTCGGTGAACATGTCGACCACCACAGACCCGGGGGCCAGGTGCGCTGAGTTGACCGTGCCCACGATCTCGTCCGCGGAGAAGTTCAGCACGGTGACCTGATGCTTTCCGGGGTGGCTGAGCTGGTGCACCATGACGAGCATCGCCTTGTTGGACACCTCCGGCACATCGACCTGGGTGCTCGTGGCAATGCCGTAGCGGCGGCGCAGGGCGAGGATGCGGCGAAGCTGTGAGACGAACGAGTCCGGGTCCTTGAGCTGCTCGGGCAGCGGGCCATACATGCTGACCGCCTCCGGCATCCCCTCGGCCGGTTGCCCAGACTGGTTGAACCCCATCAGGTCGTAGGTGGATCGGTGGATCCAACGGGTGTCACCGGTCTCCAGGAGGGGCGCGATCTCGTCCGGGTCGATGGTCAGCATGCCGAGCAGATCCCAGCCCGAGATGGAGAACACCCCCGGCTGAAGTGAGTTGAACATGGCCAGCAGAAGATGCGCCTGCCTGATCCGGTGGATCTGCTCTTCCGTGAGGTTGTCGATCCTCGTGTATCCAAGGGCGGCCGCGATCACGGTGCCCGTGGTTGAGGCGATGCCGTTCGTCGTGAAGATCAGGTTGTATGGCGCGGACTCACCGGTCAGGCGATCACAAAGGTCCTGACGAATGGTGTGGGCGAGATACTCGCCGGTGATCTCCTCACCGTGGTAGACGTAGAGGTCCTCCTTGTGCGCCGTTGTGAAATGGACGAGCTCGTACGTCAGCTCGTCATGGTTCTGCAAGGCATGGACCAGCTGAACCGGGTTGACCCCCATCGTCAGCGAGGCGTTGAGCGTCAGCCGGAGGAACTCGGTGTCGGCCATGGCCAGCGCATGGTGATATGCGGGACGGTTGATGAAGTCGTACGACAGATCGGTGCCGGCCTCGGAGGTGACTTTGATGTCGTCGATCGTGAGGTTGAGCTCCTGGAAGGTGAAGCCGCCGACCTTGCGGACCATGCTCGCGATCAGCTGGTTGGCCGCATCTGAGAGCGGGTGGCCCTCGGACCAGGCGGGCAGCCCCACGGCACTCTTCTCGACGCCCAGGAAGCCGTTGGCATCAAGGCGCAGCGCGCCGGACCCGAGATCGCTGAGCGAGTGCAGCGCATCGCCGATGACCATGCGAACTCCGGCGAAGGTGGGATCGAGCCAGTTGATCGTGGGCTGACCCTGCTTGAAGTAGTGCAGATAGACCCACCTGCGCTCGACGCCATCGGGACCGGTTACCGGCGCGGTGATGCTCCAGTTCGTGTCCTTCACCCCGGGCTGGTGGAAGATCACCCGTTGAAGCTTGCCGATGATGTAGCCGGCCTTCCCGAGCTGGTCCTCGGTCTCGAGACCGATGTTGGTCGAGTCGCGCCCAAGCGGGACCTCAGGCAGGAGATGCCAGTCGCTCGGGTCGATCTCGACCATGTGGTAGATGCCCGGGTACTCCCCGACGTTCATCTCGGCCAACCGGAAGTCGGCGCCCTTGCCCGTATGCCCGGGAACAAGGTCGTCGATGATGGTCCCGCCATGTTCACCCGCGACCCCGCACATGGTCCGGAACTCGGCTTCCGTGCCGAACGCTGGGTCGATCTGGGTGCTGATGCGGTCGAAGTGTCCATCGACACTCGGTGTCGGTGACCAGCCGCGGATACCGCCTGCTCGTTTGACCGGGCCGGTGTGAAGCCCCTGGATCCCGATGCGCTGAAAGACTTTCCACAGCTCTGGGTCGCCGAGCGTGGCAAGGAAGGAGTGACCCGGCCTGCCCAGGACCGAGATGGGGTACGCGGTGAACCAGACGGATGCTGTCTGGATGGCAGTGCGTGGGTCTGGTCTGGCGAAGGGGTTCTGGAACATGCTTCCCCGGCCTGAGAACTGTGTCGCGATGACATTGGCGTCGCCCAGCATCGACTCATGCCGCAGCCACGCGACGTATGCCGGGTTAGAACCGACCGGCTCGCCGAGCCGTTCCGCGCTGGCGACCTTCGCTCCCCGCAGACGAACCTTGGGTCGCAGGTGGGGCGGTCTTGCCGGATAGTACTGCTCCGCGAAGGTGATCTCACTCGGCTGGTGGGGGGGCAGCTCGGCCAGACCGTGCTCCAGGGCGCCGACTTCGGTCACACCCTCCTCGGTCACGCTGTCGTTGGTCATCCGACCTCCGTTCCTGGTCTGAAGCGCTAGGGGCTCTACGGTATTGGCCTACACCCCCTGCGGGCCAACCGCGGGGGGTATCTGTTCGAACCCCCGCGGACAGCCACCTGCGAGCTGCGGCCCCGACGGGGCTAGCCTGCGACACAGATCCGACATTTGTCCCAAAGTGCCCCACGAGGGCCGTCAATGAAGGAGTGCTCCGTGCCAACACCGATCACCCGCCGCACAGTCCTCACCAGCGTCGCGGCCGCCGGAGTGCTGACCGCCGCCGGTATGAGCTCCGCCGAGGCCTCGAAGCGCCGACCGCCGCATCGTCCGGGCACCCCTGTGAATCTGACCATCATGGGCACGACCGACCTGCACGGCAGCCTGTTCAACTGGGACTACTTCAAGAACCTCGAGTACACGGACTCGGCCGCCAACGACATCGGTCTGGCCAAGGTGGCAACCCTCGTCGAGGCCGTGCGGGCCCAGCGCGGCCGCGAGCACACGCTGATGATCGACGCCGGCGACACGATCCAAGGGACGCCGCTGGCCTACTACTACGCGCGTATCGCGCCCATCACCGACGGCAATGTGCACCCCATGGCCGCGGCCATGAACCACATCGGCTATGACGCTGCGGCTCTGGGCAATCATGAGTTCAACTACGGCATCCCGTTGCTTCGCGCCTTCGCCGACCAGCTCGACTTTCCGCTACTCGGGGCCAACGCGCTGGATGCCGTAACCGGGTTGCCCGCCTTTGCGCCATACATCATCAAGACAGTCGAGGTGGCGGGCGAGGATTCGATCAAGGTCGGCATCCTGGGCCTGACCAACCCCGGCATCGCGATCTGGGACAAGGCCAACGTCGAGGGCAAGATGACATTCCCGGGCCTTGTCGAGCAGGCCAGGATCTGGGTGCCCAGGATGCGCTCGGCCGGCGTGGATGTCGTTCTGGTGGCGGCGCACTCGGGCGCCACGACATCGTCGTCGTACGGCGACGCGCTGCCCTACCCCGAGAACGCCTCGACGCTTGTGGCGCAACAGGTTCCGGGCATCGACGCGATCCTGGTCGGTCACGCGCACGTCGAGATTCCGGAACGTCGGGTGCGGAACGAGACCACCGGTCGCGAGGTCGTTCTGACCGAGCCCCTGCGATGGGGAATGCGGCTGTCGCTGATCGATCTGGCGCTGGTCAGGCGAGGCCACCGGTGGGAGGTGCAGAGCATCGGGTCCAGCGTGCTCAACAGCAACACCGTCGCCGAGGACCCCCACGTGAAGGAGCTGCTCACGGCTGACCACGACAAGGTGGTCTCATACGTCAACGGGGTGATCGGCAGCTGTACCGCGGCGATGTCGTGCGCCACGGCCCGCTACGAGGACACGGCCGCGCTGGACTTCATCAACCTTGTGCAGGCGCAGGCGGTCCGCACGGCACTGGCCGGCACCCCGGCGGCCGCGCTGCCGATGCTGTCGATCGCCGCACCGTTCTACCGTGACGCAAATATTCCGGCCGGTCCGGTGAGCGTGCGTGATGTCGCGGGCCTCTACATCTACGACAACACCCTTCTCGGGATCACCTTTACGGGGGCGCAGGTCAAGGCTTACCTCGAGAAGTCGGCCAACTACTTCAAACAGGTCACGGCCACGGGCCCATTCGCCTCGGCCGACCTCACCAACGCGGTCACGCCCGAGGCGCCCGGCGGCACGCCGGACTACAACTACGACGTCATGGGTGGTCTGGACAAGCCACTGACCTACGACATCGACGTCGCCCAGAGTCCGGGATCGCGGATTGTCAACCTGGCCTATGGCGGTGCGCCGATCGACCCTGAGGCCACGTTCGTCGTGGCGATCAACAACTACCGGCAGTCAGGCGGTGGCGTATTCCCCGACGTCACGACCGCTCCGGTTGTGCACAACGCCCAGCAGGAGATCCGCCAGCTGATCATCGACTGGGTCACCAGTCACGGGGTTGTTGACCCGAAGACGTTTGCCAGCATCGACTGGAAGCTCGTCTCGAACGGGCAGCCGGTCCAGATCACGCCCTGATTTCCGCTCCGGGCCGGTGACCGTGTATCTTTCTCGACGCATCACCGGGTGAAAGCTGTCGCCCGGGTGCCCCTATAGCTCAGACGGTAGAGCGTCTCCATGGTAAGGAGAAGGTCAACGGTTCGATTCCGTTTGGGGGCTCGGTTCGGAGCATGGGTGGCCGCCCTCAGCGTCAGCTGGCGGCGGCCGTCACTTTTTTCGGACGCCCTTGGCGGGGTAGCTCAGGTGGTTAGAGCACACGACTCATAATCGTGGTGTCGCGGGTTCAAGTCCCGCTCCCGCTACCGACGCGATTTCGGTTTTGCCCGTGGGTTCGCCTATTCTTGAGCGTCGCCGCGCGGGAGTGCGCGGCCATGTCCATTCAGGTTCACTTCAGTTCCTCCTTGAGTTCCGAGAGCAGGTTTCCCGCCGTGGCTAGCAAGAGCGCCGACGTCCGCCCCAAGATCACGATGGCTTGTGTGGACTGCAAGGAACGCAACTACATCACCAAGAAGAACCGCCGCAACCACCCTGACCGGTTGGAGCTCGCCAAGTTCTGCCCGCGCTGCGCCAAGCAGACGACGCACCGCGAGACCCGCTGACCTCAAGCCCCTTTGGGCAGGCGAGCCCACGGCTCGCGATCCAAGCTCGTGCGACCGTCCCGCCGATGGTGGGGCGGTCGTTGACGCGTGGCGCCTGGTTCTAGGGTGGTCGCCATGGCCGTCAACGTGAGTTTCACCGGGCGCACCTACCCGCCCACTGCCCCGTATGCCGTGGGCCGGGAGAAGATACGCGAGTTCGCCGAGGCGGTGGGCGCCCATGACGTCGTTCACTTCGACCAGGTGCAGGCCCGGGCCCGGGGTTACCGCGACGTGATCGCTACTCCCACGTTCGCCGTCCTGATCGCCCAGAAGTGCGACCGGCAGCTGATCGAGGACCCTGAAGCCGGGATCGACTTCAGCCGGGTCGTCCATGGCGAGCAGCGGTTCGTTCACCACCGGCCGATCACTGCCGGTGACGAGATCGTCGGCGTGCTGACCGTCGACTCGGTCAAGCAGGCAGGTGGGCATGCCATGGTCACCACCCGCAGCGAGCTGTCCACCATCGGGGGCGAGCCAGTATGCACGGCCACGTCGACCCTCGTGATCCGCGGGGGTGAGTGAGCAGATGAGCGACGCCCTGCTGTCCCTCAGTGACGTCGAGGTCGGCCAAGCGCTTCCCCCACGCACCATTCACATCAGCCGCGCGAGTCTGGTCCAGTACACCGGCGCCAGTCTCGATCGCAACCGCATCCACTGGGACGAACGCTTCGCCAGGTCCGTGGGGCTCCCGGATGTCATCGCCCACGGCATGTTCACCATGGGCTCGGCTATCAACATTGTCTGCGACTGGTTGGGCGATGCCGGCCGGGTCGTGGAGTATGGCACCCGCTTCACCAAGCCCGTGGTTGTGCCCTACGAGAGCGGTGCCGACGTCGAGGTGACGGGCGTCGTCACAGCGGTCGATGCCCAGACCCGGCGGGCCACGGTCGAGCTCCAGGCAATGTGCGGCGCTGACAAGGTGCTCGGTCGGGCAGTCGCTGTCGTCGTTCTCGGCTGAACCGCCGATGCGCGACGAGCACGACGTCCTCCTGTCGGGGTTGACCACCATGCGGGTGGGCGGTCCGGCACGGCGACTTGTCACTGTCCTGACCACCGACGAGCTGGTCGATGCGATCCGCGAGGTCGACGACGCCGACGAGCCGTTGCTGGTGGTTGCGGGCGGCTCGAACCTGGTCATCGCCGATGAGGGTTTCGCCGGTTCCGTTGTTCACATCGCAACGCATGGCGTCACCGTCGAGCCTGCAGGCCCGCGCGGCGACGTTTCTGTCCGCGTTGCCGCGGGTGAGGTCTGGGACGACGTGGTCGCGCGCGCGACAGCCGAGGGGTGGTCGGGGATCGAGGCGCTATCGGGCATCCCGGGCTGCGCCGGTGCGACCCCGATCCAGAACGTCGGCGCCTACGGTCAGGAGGTCGCCCAGACCATCGCCACGGTCCGCGCCTGGGACCGACGAGAGCAACAGGTCCACACGTTCGCCAACGCCGACTGCCAATTCGCCTACCGCGACTCGCTGTTCAAGGGTGAGTCGCGATTTGTCGTTCTCGAGGTGGTGTTCCAGCTCAGGCTGGCCTCGCTGTCCGCGCCCCTTGTCTATCGAGATCTGGCTCGCGCACTTGGGGTCGAGGAGGGGGAGCGGGTGCCACTTGGGGAAGCGCGTGAGGCCGTTCTCGCCCAACGCCGTCAACGCGGCATGGTCCTGGATTCAACGGACCACGACACGTGGAGCTGCGGCTCGTTTTTCACCAACCCGATCATGTCCATGAGCTCGTATGACGCCCTGCAGGTCCGCGCACAAGCCCGTGTTGGGGCCGCGCAAGGAACCGTCCGGGTGCCTCGGTTCGAGGCGCCGGACGGTCAGGTCAAGACGAGCGCGGCCTGGCTGATCGAGAGGGCCGGCTTCGGCAAGGGCTACGGCATACCGGGTCCCGCCGCTTTGTCGACGAAACACACTCTTGCGATCACGAACCGGGGGCCTGCCACCGCCGCCGACGTCGTGGCCTTGGCCGGTGAGATCCGGGACGGTGTCCAGGACGCCTTTGGGGTGAGCCTGGTCAACGAGCCCGTCCTCGTGGGCCTGTCACTCTGACTTTGCTCACGTCAGGCCGGTTTGCTCAGTTCAGGCCGGTTTTCGCGCCCCAGATCGGCTCCGCGAGCGGCCTGAACTGAGCAAAGGTCGGCAGGGGTCAGGGATACGGATCAAGCTCAGCTGGCGATCCAGGCGTCGATGTCCGCGAAGATCCGTTTGCGTGTTGGTTCCGGCGCGCGCGAGCCCCGCACCGAACCCCGTGCCAGCTCGGCCAGCTCAAGGTCCGAGAGGCCGTGCACCGTTCGCGCAGTCTCGTACTGCGCGCTCAGCCTTGAGCCGAACAACAACGGATCGTCGGCCCCCAGTGCGATCTGTGCGCCGGCCTCGATCAGCTCGCGCAATGGCACGTCCCCGGCCGAGCCGTACACGCCGAGCCCGACATTGCTGCCAGGGCACACCTCAAGCGTGACGCCGCGGCGGACCACGTCGTCCAGCACCCGCGGGTCCTCGACACTGCGGATCCCATGTCCCAACCGATCCGGGGCGAGCGCAGTCAGCGTCTCCTTCACGGCGTCAGCTCCGAGCAGCTCACCTCCGTGGGGTACACAGGCTAGTCCGGCGCGGCGGGCAATATCGAAGGCAGGCGCGAACTCGGCTGTCACTCCTCGGCGTTCGTCGTTGCTCAACCCGAATCCGACCACGTGTCCAAGACCGTCGCCGGCGTATCGCGCAGCCAGCCGAGCCAGTGTCCGCGCATCCAGCGGGTGGCGCACCCGGTTTGCCGCCACGACCACGGCGACACCGATGCCGACATCCTGGGAGGCGGACCGGGCTTCGTCCAGGACGATCTCCAGAACGGGTGTGATGCCGCCGACGAAGGGGGCATATGACGTGGGGTCGACCTGGATCTCCAGCCACCGTGAACCCTCAGCGGCGTCGTCCTCGGCTGCCTCGCGAACGATGCGGCGCATGTCCGCCTCGTCCCGCACGCAGGCGCGGGCCGTGTCATAGAGGCGCTGGAAGCGGAACCAGCCTCGCTCGTCCCTGGCGCTCAGTGTCGGCGGCCACGACGTGGTCAAGGCGTCGGGCAACCGCATCTGATGCTTGTCCGCGAGCGTTATCAGCGTGGTCAGCCGCATGGAGCCGGTGAAGTGCAGATGCAGGTGCGCCTTGGGCAGCAAGCCGACGGGTCTGTCAGGCCTCAGCGCTACTCATCCTCGACGATGTGCATGGCTGCCTCTTCGGCAGATGAGCCGCCGCCGTCGATACCCACGTCGTCCGCCACCATGTCCGACTCGGTGTCCTCACCCGTGCCCTCGTCTGGGGCCTTGAGCCGGCCACTGCGTCGAGCGCCAACCTCACCGTCACCTAGGTAGTCGTCCTCAGCCGCGATGGCGTCCGGGTCGTCGCCGCCCACCTTGTCCGACTCGGCCAGAGGGTCCTCGAACGCACTGGCCGGGTCGGGCTCCTCGTGCCTGAGTCGATCTTCGATGCTCTCGCCCTGCCGCTGCTCGGCCAGGGTGGTCCCGAACGCATCGACGCCTCGGGGGCGTTCCGGCGGCGAGTAACCCTCGTCCAGGAGATCGTCGACGCCGCGGTCGTCGAGGGTGTCCTCCTGCTGCAGCTGGTCCTCTTCGTCGAGGCTGTAGCTGCCCATGGACTCCGAGCCCGTGCTCTCCTGGTGGGTCATGTAACGACACTAGGTGGCGCGCAGGGTCGGCGCCAGCATTGGCCAAACTGGGCTGCCCGTGTCCTTGGCGGGCTTGCCGAGGAGTTTCTGGATCCGGGAGACGCCCTCGGCCAGGTCGGTGTCGCCCGTGTCCTTAGCGGGCTTCTCCGAGGAGCTTCTGGATCCGGGAGACGCCCTCGGCCAGGTCGGTGTCGCCCACGGCGTATGACAGGCGCAGGTACCCGCTCGCGCCGAACGCCTCACCTGGCACGACGGCTACCTCCGCTTCCTCCAGGATCAGCGTCGCGAGCTCGGCCGACGTGGTGCAGACCCGGCCGCGGATGGTCTTCCCCAGGAGGTCCTTGACCGACGGATAGGCATAGAACGCACCGGTGGGCACCGGGCAGTGGACACCCTTGATGTCGTTGAGCATCCCTACCATCGTGCGGCGGCGACGGTCGAAGGCCACCGTCATCTCATCCACGGCGTCCAGCGATCCGTTGAGCGCCGCAATTGCCGCCCGCTGGGAGACATTGGCCACGTTCGACGTCGAGTGCGACTGCAAGTTGGTGGCTGCCCTGATGACGTCGCGCGGGCCGATCATCCAGCCCACGCGCCAGCCCGTCATCGCGTACGACTTGGAGACACCGTTGAGCACGACGCAGGTGTCGGCCAGCTCTGGAACCTCGACCGGCATGGAAACCGATCGGGCACCGTCATACGTCAGGTGCTCATAGATCTCGTCGGTGATGACCCAGATTCCCCTGGCCACGGCCCAGTGGCCGATCTCGCGAATCCTCTCCGGGGAGTAGACAGCACCGGTGGGGTTGGACGGGGAGCAGAACATCAGGGCTTTGGTCCGGGGCGTTCGGGCGGCCTCGAGCTGCTCGACGCTCACCAGATAGTCCTGGTCCTCGCCTGCGAAGACGTCGACCGCAGTGCCGCCGGCGAGCTTGATCGCCTCTGGGTAGGTCGTCCAGTACGGCGCCGGGAGCAGCACCTCGTCGCCCGGATCGAGAAGCGTGGCGAAGGTGTTGTACACGGCCTGTTTGGCACCGTTGGTCACCAGCACCTGCTCGGGCGTCACCTGGTAGCGGGAGTCTCGGAACGTCTTGTCGACGATCGCCTTCTTCAGGGCGGGCAGCCCTGCCCCAGGGGTGTAGTGGTGGTTTGCCGGATCCTGGGCCGCCTCGACCGCGGCAGCGACAATGTGGCCGGGGGTCGCAAAGTCCGGTTCGCCGGCGCCGAAGCCGATGACGGGGCGGCCCTCGGCCTTGAGCGCCTTTGCCTTCGCATCGACGGCCAGGGTCGCTGACTCGGCGATGGAGCCGATGCGGCGAGAAATGCGGGCGCGGGGGGTTGGGTCAGTCACGGGGCAATGTTCGCAGACGCTGGTATGCCGTGTGGTTGGGGTCCGCAGACCGGTCACCAGCGGCGGCGTCGAGTTCGCCTTGGGCGGCCGACCTCGCGTATGCTCACCCACTGGGTGGTTGACGACAACCATGCTCAGGCATGCCCCGAGGCCTCCCGACACCACATGTGTAAGCAGGAGCTGTGCGTCATCTGTACAACCGCACGTCATCTGTACAACCGCACATAGGGCAGTGGCTCAATTGGTAGAGCTCCGGTCTCCAAAACCGGCGGTTGGGGGTTCGAGTCCCTCCTGCCCTGCGTTATCCGATCAGGCAGAGATGCCGGTTGGCGGCTCGTGTGCCTTGGCACGCGGGTGCCCCGACAGCGAGCAGCATCGAACCAAGGAGATGAGGAACTGTGACCGAGACCAGCACAGCAGACACCGCTGGCTCCGGTCGCGCGCGCCGTGATGCACCACGACGGGGCAACCCGGTCGGCCGGTTCTTCGGGTTCATCGCCCTCTTCGTCAGTCAGATCCTGGACGAGCTCCGCAAGGTCGTTCGTCCGACGCGGCACGAGCTGGTGACGTACACCTCCGTCGTGATCGTCTTCGTCTCTGTCGTCATGGGCCTGGTGTGGAGCTTCGACCAGGTGTTCGTCAAGCTGATCTCTCTCACCTTCGGTAAGTAGCGTTTGCCCATCCGGTATGTAACATCCCTCAAGGCAACATCCGGTACATACCCACAAGCAGTCAGGAAGTAGGTCATCAGCGTGTCCGAGCAGTGGACCTCAGAGGTCTCCGCCGACCAGGTCGCCAAGAGCGAGCCTGACGTGGACGTGGTCGAGCAGGCTGACGTGGACGTGGTCGAGCAGGCTGACGTGGACGTGGTCGAGCAGGCTGACGT
>Ga0209638_1000372_pt1 | contig 29631 bp, 29 predicted proteins | sample BarGraNGADG00211_FD_184490 | JGI IMG/M metagenome (GOLD analysis project Ga0209638, IMG submission 184490) | Arctic peat soil microbial communities from Barrow, Alaska - Barrow Graham LP Ref core NGADG0002-211 (SPAdes) (version 2) | ecosystem: Environmental > Terrestrial > Soil > Wetlands > Peat...
GTGACATAAGGGCCGTAGCGACCGGCCTTGGCCACGATGTCGCGCCCGGTCTCAGGGTCCTGCCCCAGGACGCGGCCGTCGTCGGCAGCCGCGTCGAGCAGCTCTCGGGCCTTGGCCGGCGACATCTCGTCGGGAGCGATGTCGTCATTGATAGTGGCGCGGCGGGACTCACCGGTGGCGTCTTCGGCAGCCTCGCCGGTGGCCGGGTCGACCCCGACCGGAGTGGTCTCCTCGACGTAGGGGCCGTAACGGCCGACCCGCACGACGATTCCCTCGCCGATCGGGATGGTGGAGATCTCGCGGGCGTCAATCTCGCCGAGGTCCGCCACGAGGTGGCTCAGGCCTTCGAGCGAGATGGCCTCATCGCCAAAGTAGAAGCGTGTGAGCCAGTCGACCCGCTGCTCCTCACCGTTGGCGATCCGGTCGAGGCCCTCCTCCATGGAAGCGGTGAAGTCGTAGTCGACGAGGTTGCCGAAATGCTCCTCGAGCAACCGGGTCACGGCGAATGCCAGCCAGGTGGGGATCAGCGCGGATCCGCGACTGTTGATGTAGCCGCGATCCTGGATCGTGCCCATGATCGTCGCGTAGGTCGACGGACGGCCAATGCCCTTCTCCTCCATGGACTTCACCAGCGTTGCTTCCGTATAGCGGGCCGGAGGCGTCGTCTCGTGCCCGTCCGCCGCCGCTCGGAGCACGTCTAGGGAGACCCCGACAGAGAGCTTCGGCAGTCGACGCTCCTCGTCGGCAGCCTGCGCGCGCGCAGTCGCATCGTCATCACGGCCCTCTTCGTAGGCCGCAAGGAAACCGCGGAACGTGATGACCGTGCCGCTGGCGCTGAACTCAACAACGCGGGGCCCTTCCGGAAGGGCCAAAGTGGCGCCGAGTTTGACGGTGGCAGTGGATCCGCGAGCGTCAGCCATCTGCGAGGCAACCGTGCGCTTCCAGATCAGCTCGTACAGCCCGAACTCCTCGCCACGCAGCTCGCCGGCCACCTGCGCGGGGGTGCGGAACCGGTCACCCGCCGGGCGGATCGCCTCGTGCGCCTCCTGTGCGTTCTTGACCTTCTTCTCATAGCGGCGAGGGGAGTCGGGGACGTACTCCGCGCCATACATGTCCCGAGCCTGGCCGCGGGCCGCGGTCAGGGCGGCCTCGGACAGCGTGGTCGAGTCGGTTCGCATGTAGGTGATGTAGCCGTTCTCGTACAGGCGCTGGGCCACCCGCATGGCGTTCTTGCTCGAGAGGTGCAGCTTGCGGCTTGCTTCCTGCTGCAGCGTCGATGTCGTGAAGGGCGCGTAGGGACGGCGGGTGTAGGGCTTCTCGGCAACGTCGGTGACCTTGACGTCACTGTTGTCCATGACTGCATTCGCGATGAGGTTGGCCATGGCCTCGTCGAGCCGAATTACACTGTTGCCCTTGAGCAGGCCGTCGTCACCGAAGTCCCGACCCGTGGCCACGCGTTTGCCGTCAACCAGGCTCAGCCGGGCTGAGAAGCCTTGTGCCGCAGCGGTATCCGGAGCGAAGTCGCCCTCGACGTCCCAGTAGGACGCACGACGGAAGGCCATTCGCTCACGCTCGCGCTCGACCACGATCCGCGTTGCGACGGACTGCACACGGCCAGCCGACAGGCCTTGACGCACCTTGCGCCACAGCACCGGCGAGACCTCATATCCAAAGAGGCGGTCGAGGATACGGCGGGTCTCCTGCGCGTCCACCAGCCTGGTGTCCAGCTCGCGAGTCTCGTTCACAGCGCGGACGATGGCCTCCTTGGTGATCTCGTGGAACACCATCCGACGCACCGGCACCTTGGGCTTGAGCACCTCGAGCAGGTGCCATGCGATGGCCTCGCCCTCGCGGTCCTCATCAGTGGCCAGCAGGAGCTCGTCGGCATCCTTGAGCAGTCGCTTGAGCTCGGCCACCTTCTTGCGCTTGCCCGGGTCGACGACGTAGTAGGCGTCGAAACCGTTGTCCACGTCGACCGCGAACCGGCCGTAAGGACCCTTCTTCATGTCCGCGGGCAGCTCGCTGGGGTTGGGCAGATCCCGAATGTGTCCAACGCTGGCGTCGACGTCGTATCCCTTGCCGAGGAACTCGGCGATCTTCTTGGCCTTTGCGGGTGACTCGACGATGACGAGCTTGCGTCCGGAGCTTGGTGCCACGTTTCATCCTCAGCTTCCCATCACCACGTGCAGCGGATTCGTCGCTGCTCCGACATGGCAATGCGGATAGACGGTAACGCCTAGTGTCCAGTTCACCCGAACCCGCGGCAGCGGATGCGAGGTGAATCACGTCAAACTGGGACAGTCAATCGAAATGTAGTTGAATGTTGAACTTGTTTGTCGTACTGTCGAACCATGACCTCGCCAGCCGACTCTCCAGCCAGCACAAGCCGGATGCCAGTCCTGTACCTCAGCCACGGCGCTCCCCCGCTCGCGGACGACCGCACGTGGACCGCTGAGCTCGCATCCTGGTCAGCCGATCTGCCCCGACCGACCACCATCTTGATGGTCTCGGCCCACTGGGAGGAAGCCCCTCTGGCTCTGTCGGCGACAACCACAGTGCCCCTCGTGTACGACTTCTGGGGCTTCCCTCAGCGCTACTACGAGGTGACGTATGACGCGCCCGGCGCCCCCGCGCTCGCGACAGACGTCACCAAGCTTCTGCGCACCCCAGAACTCCCTGTACAGCAGGACCCGAGTCGCGGCCTCGACCACGGTGCCTATGTGCCCCTCGTCGAGATGTTCCCAGAGGCCGACATCCCGGTCCTGCAGATGTCGATGCCGACCCTCGACCCCCAGGAGCTGTTCGAGATCGGCCGCAAGATCGCGCCTCTGCGGGAACAGGGGACGCTGATCGTCGGGTCAGGCTTCACAACCCACAACTTGCGCTGGTTCAACCCCTCGGCCAGCTCACAAGCTACGGCGCCCCGCGCCTCGCAGGAGTTCGACGCCTGGGCGCGTGAGGCCATGGCCTCTGCCGACGTCGACTCGATCCTCGACTTCCTGCACAAGGCGCCCGCCGCGCACGAGGCCCACCCGCGGACCGAACACTTCGCGCCGTTGTTCGTCTCACTCGGCGCTGCCTACGAGAGCGGTGACCTCCAGAACCGCAGCGTCATCGACGGCTTCTGGTACGGCCTGTCCAAGCGGTCCTGGCAGTTCAACTGACGCTGCATCGAGCGGTGAATCCACGGTCCGGTGGCGGGTTTGTTTCACCAATGCCACGACTGCGGCAGCCAATCATGCAACAAACCTGCTAAGGGCATGGTCGAGCGAGGCACTGGGCAAGGCCAGCGGACACGCCGGTGGCCGGTCACCTCCGAGGAGATGACCGGCCACCCATGTGTATGCCGGGTGCTCAGTCTTCGATCACACCGACACGGGCGCGGTTGATTCCGCTGGCTCCGAGTCGCCATCGCCGTCGCCATCAACGTCGACACCGATCCCGATCTCGCGACTGCGACTGACGACAACGGCGCCGACGACGATCGCGAAGGCGACAAGGGCAATGCCCAGACGGATCGCCATGTTGGCGCCATCGCCGACCGTGAGGGTAACGACCGCGGGCGCAATGAGCAGCGACACGAGGTTCATGACCTTGATCAACGGGTTGATCGCCGGGCCGGCAGTGTCCTTGAACGGGTCACCGACGGTGTCACCGATGATGGTGGCCTCGTGGGCGGCAGAGCCCTTGCCGCCGTGGGCGCCGTCCTCGACGATCTTCTTGGCGTTGTCCCACGAACCGCCTGCGTTGGCCAGGAAGACGGCCATCAACGCGCCAGTCCCGATGGCACCTGCCAGGAACCCTGCGAGCGGGCCGATGCCCAGGCCGAAGCCCACCACGACGGGCATGAGCGCGGCCAGCAGGCCTGGCGTCGCGAGCTCACGCAGCGAGTCCTTGGTGCAGATGTCGACGACTTTGCCGTACTCGGGCTTCTCGGTGTAGTCCATGATCCCGGGGTGCTCGCGGAACTGGCGCCGCACCTCGAACACGATGGCGCCTGCAGCGCGGGTCACCGCATTGATGGCCAGACCGGAGAACAGGAAGACGACCGAGGACCCGATCAGCAGGCCCACCAGCGTGCTCGGCGTGACGATCTGCAGATCGAACATCGACTGGACAAAGTTGCTCGGCTGCTCCTTGAGCCCCGCGGCAACGATCCGCTTGACCTCGGTCTGCCACGCGTCGGTGTACGACCCGAAGAGCGCGGTCGCCGCCAGAACTGCCGTGGCGATCGCGATGCCCTTGGTGATGGCCTTGGTGGTGTTGCCGACCGCGTCGAGCTCGGTCAGGACCTGGACTCCGTCGCCGTGGACGTCACCAGACATCTCCGCGATGCCCTGGGCGTTGTCCGAGACCGGACCGAACGTGTCCATCGCGACGATGACACCAACCGTGGTCAGCAGACCACAACCGGACAGGGCGATCAGGAACAGCGCCAGCGCAATGGATCCGCCACCGAGCAGGAACGCGAGGTAGACCGCCGCACCGATGATGACCGTGGTGTAGACCGCGGACTCGAGGCCGACCCCGATGCCGGACAGCACCACTGTGGCCGCGCCCGTCAACGAGGTGCGGGCAACGTCCATCGTGGGGCGCTTGTCCGTGCCGGTGAAGTGCCCGGTCAGCATGAGGATGATCGCTGCGAGCGTGATACCGATGAAGACCGCAAGCGTCGCCGCGATGCGGGGGTTCAGCTGCAGGAATAACAGCTTCGTGCCGTCGAGGGCGGCCATCGACTGCGCAACGGCAGGGTCGGCGAACTTGAGCTCGGCGAACTTGGCCGGCAGATAGACGTACGCGGCAATTGCCGAGAGGACAGCCGAGACCCCTGCCGAGATGAAGAAGCCACGATTGATCGCCACGAGGCCGTTCTCGCCCGGGCGAGGCCTGGTGATGAAGACACCGAGGATCGCGGTCAGGGCGCCGATGGCCGGGACGATGAGGGGGAACACGAGCCCCTGTTCGCCGAAGGCGGCCTTGCCCAGGATGAGCGCGGCGACCAGCGTCACGGCATACGACTCGAAGAGGTCAGCAGCCATGCCGGCGCAGTCGCCGACGTTGTCGCCGACGTTGTCCGCGATCGTCGCCGCATTGCGCGGGTCGTCCTCGGGGATGCCGACCTCAACCTTGCCGACCAGGTCGGCGCCGACGTCAGCAGCCTTGGTGAAGATTCCGCCGCCAACACGCATGAACATGGCCAGCAGCGCTGCACCGAAGCCGAAGCCCTCGAGAACCTTGGGGGCATCGCCCTTGTAGATGAGCACGACCGAGGCGGCGCCCAGCAGGCCCAGGCCCACGGTCATCATGCCGACGGTGCCGCCGGTGCGGAAGGCGATGCGCATGCCCTCGTCGCGGCCGGAGTTGTTGGCGGCCGAGGCGACGCGCACGTTGGCCTTGACCGCGAGACTCATCCCGAAGTACCCGACCGCAGCGGAGAAGACCGCTCCGAGCACGAAGAAGCCGGAACGACCGAAGCGGATCCCCGCGGTGTCGGCTGGTAGAGCCATCAGCAGGAAGAAGACGATGACCACGAAGACCGACAGCGTCTTGAACTGCCGCGCCAGGTAGGCGTGGGCACCCTCCTCGACTGCTAGGCCGATCTGTTGCATCTTGGCGGTGCCTGGGTCGGCGGCAAGAACCTGCCGGCGGAAGACGACGCCCATGAACAACGCCACGATGGCGATCACAGCGACGACAATCACCAAGGTGAGGTTCGTGCCCGCCAAGGTCAGCGGTGTTTCGCCGGCGGCATGGATAAGGCCTGGCATTCAATCCTCCTGAGGACATGGGAAATCGCACTCGAACGTTGCGACCGACGGAATCACACGGCAGGTGACCAACGGGTCCCCTCGTGACGCACCTCACACCCACCGGGGCAGGTGTGGTTGGCCGACATTCTAGAGCATCAAACTCAGGGGTGTCCCCCGGTCTCAGACAGTGGCGGCCAGAGCGTCGTCAACGGAGCCAAAGATATGGAAGACCTTGTCGAGACCGGTGATCGAGAAGACCTTCAGGATGCGCTCACTCGAGCACACCAGCCGGAGCGAGCCGTTCGTGACCCTCACGAGCTTGAGGCGACCGACGAGGACACCCAGGCCGGTCGAGTCCATGAACGAGACGTTCTCGAGATCGACCACCAGATGGTGACGGCCCGCCGAGATGTGCTCATCAAGTCGCTCGCGCAGCACTGGCGCGGTGTAGACGTCGATCTCGCCACCGACGTGAACGACCGTCACGTCATCGCGGGCGTCGCTGGAGATCGACAGATCCACGTGATACTCCTCATCGTTCCGTGGCCGGGGTCGGCCGCACGAGAACCACACTAAACCGAGCGGGCAGGGACGGCATACCGTTTGGACGATGCACAGCGAGCCTCCCCCCGCAACCGGAAGGGTCTTCGACCCCGCGGAGGTGCTGTCACGTCTGTCCAGCGGGTCGCGCAGGGAACGGCTGGTGCACGTCCACGAGGTGTCAGCCCGCCAGGAACAGGTCGCCCCCTGGCCCGATTGGGTTGCTCCGGCTGTCTATTCAGCCTTCAGCACGTCCGGGATAGCGCAGCTCTGGTCTCATCAACGCGAGGCCGCAGACCTCGCCCATGACGGGTCACATGTCGTCATCTCGACCGGCACTGCATCTGGCAAGAGCATCGGCTTTCTCCTGCCCGTGCTCTCCGCCCTCGTCGATGGTGCCGCTGCCCCATCCGGTCGGGGAGCCACCGCTCTCTACCTGAGCCCGACCAAAGCCCTTGCCGCCGACCAGATGGCTCGCCTCACGGCTCTGGCCATCCCCGGCCTTCGGGCCGCGACCTACGACGGTGACACCCCACCGGATGAACGCCGCTGGATCCGCGACCACAGCCAGTACGTCCTGACCAACCCCGACCTCGTGCACCATTCGCTGCTTCCCGGCCATCCGCGATGGGCTCCGTTCCTCCGGTCGCTGCGCTACGTCGTGATTGACGAATGTCACGTCTACAGAGGGGTGTTTGGATCGCATCTGGCGGCATTGATACGCCGACTGCGGCGGGTGGCGACGCTCTATGGAGCCTCTCCCACGTTCATCCTCGCCAGCGCCACGGTGGCCGACCCTGAGACCCAGGCCAGCGCCCTGATCGGTATGCCGGTCCGGCCCGTCATTCTCGACGGGTCGCCACGGCAGTCGATGACGTTTGGTCTGTGGGAACCAGGCCTCGTCACCCGTGGCGGCGGCGGCGGTGGTGCGACAGTCGAGGCGCCGCATCGGCGCAGCGCTGTTGCCGAGACCGCCGACCTGCTGGCCGACCTTGTGGTCGACGGGGTACAGACCGTGGCGTTCGCCCGATCCCGGGCCGGGGTCGAGACGGTGGCCGCCAGCGCGCGCCGGTCACTCAGCCAGGTGGACCCCGCCTTGGGACCCACCGTCGCGGCATACCGCGGCGGATACCTCCCGGAGGAACGGCGTGAGCTGGAGCAACGCCTTCGCTCCGGTGCTCTTCGCGGCCTGGCGGCAACGAATGCGCTGGAGCTGGGCATCGACGTGAGCGGGCTGGACGCGGTCCTTCTTGCGGGTTGGCCGGGGACCCGGGCGTCTCTGTGGCAACAGGCCGGCCGTGCCGGACGCACCGGGACTCGCTCACTGGCGATATTGGTCGCCGGCGACGACCCGTTGGACACCTATCTGGTCCACCATCCGGCGGCGTTGTTCGACCAGCCGGTGGAGGCCGCGGTCCTCGATCCGCAGAACCCCTACGTCCTGGCGCCACATCTGGCCGCCGCCGCCGCCGAACTTCCCCTCACCGAGGCCGACGCACAGGTCTTCGGGCCGACCATGATCGGTTTGCTCGACATTCTCGTGGCCCGACACGTGCTGCGGCGGCGACCGGGAGGGTGGTTCTGGACGCGATCCGAACGGGCAACTGACCATGTGCCGCTGCGCGGAACGGGCGAGACCGTGCGCATCGTCGAGCGGTCGACGGGACGCGTGCTCGGCACGGTCGATGGGCCGGCAGCCCACTCCAGCGTCCACAGCGGGGCCGTATACGTGCATCAGGGGCAGACCTACGTGGTCGCTCACTATGACGTGGAGGACTCGCACGCAGCCGTCGTGGCCGGCGATCCCGGGTGGTCCACACACGCGCGGTCCGTGAGCGGGTTCGACATCGGTCGGATCGAACAGTCGCAAGCATGGGGGCCGGTCGAACTGTGTTTCGGCAGCGTCGATGTGCGCTCACGGGTGACGTCCTTCCTGCGCATCCGACCCGGCGGGGAGGTTCTGGGCGAGCACCCGCTCGACCTGCCAGAGCGGACGCTGCACACCAAGGCCGTGTGGTGGACCATGACCGAGGAGATGCTGGACACGGCAGGTATCGCCCAAGCCGATATCCCGGGGGCGGCTCATGCTGCCGAACACGCTGCCATCGGCATGCTGCCTCTGGTGGCCACGTCGGATCGTTGGGACATCGGCGGCGTCTCGACAGCGCTTCACCCCGACACGGGCCGCCCGACGATCCTCGTCTACGACGGCCATCCCGGTGGGGCAGGGTTCGCCGAACGAGGGTTCGGTGCCGCCACGACCTGGCTCACGGCGACGCGGGACGCGATTGTGGCCTGTGAGTGCACCGGCGGGTGCCCCTCGTGCGTGCAGTCGCCACAATGCGGCAATGGCAACGAGCCCCTGGACAAAGAGGGCGCTGTCGCGTTGTTGACGGCCGTTCTCGCGGGTTCACCAGGCGCGTAGCGAGGAGGGTCAGACCTCACGAATCCGGATGAGGCAGGGGGTCTGCGTAAGATTGGTGCCGATGACCACGAGGTCATCAAGAGCTGATGAGTCCTGGAGGCTTCTCCGATGATCGTGCTCGGTCTTGTGTTGATCCTGGTCGCTGTGGGCGCCACCGTGTTCGCGGTGATGGCCCCGTCGGCAGCCGCGCAGACGATCGAGGTGTCCGCCCTCGGCTTCAAGATCTCGGCCTCGCCGCTGGCCATGTTCGTCGCCGGCGCATTATCCGTGATACTGCTCGGTCTCGGGTTTGCCCTGATCAACCGTGGCGCACGTCGCAAGGCGGGCTCGCGCAAAGAGCTCCGTGAGCTGCGCAAGGGGCAGGCCGACGCGGCGGCACACCCGGCCGCAGAAGCAGGTCAGCACTCGAGCCGCCACCGTCTTCAGAAGGACGACGGCACGGTGAGCGGGACGGACACCAAGACCGAGAGCGGCACCCAGACCAACAACGAGAGCGGCACCCAGACCAACAACGAGAGCGGCACCGGCTCTTCGGACTGAACCGCCTGGGCAGCCTGTCCGATATTCACCCACTGCTCGAGCCAGGGCCGGCCCGTGACCTGGCCGTGGCGACACCCACTCCCGTGACCCCCGCGGTGACGGCAACGCTGAGCCGTACCTCCGTCGCAGATGCGATGCACTGCTGCAACCGCGCGTGATTGACCGCAGCAATCTGAGCGCCAGCCGCACAGGCCGCGCTGGCTGGTTCGCCGCGCATCAGCATGCCCGAGGCAGCGAGCGCTGCAAGGTCCGCTGCCGCTCGGGCGCGATGACTTGCCAGAACCGCGCTGGCCAGGACGAGCCCTGAGATGGTCAGCAGCAGCACTGCCCCGATGACACCGAGCATGACCACCGTGGCCGATCCTCGATCGGGCCGGTGGCGTCCGATATCCCGGGCGGATGCCAGAACTGCGGGCTCTGTCATTGCTGCCCTCCGCATCACCGAGGCACTGCACGTCACGACTGCCCATCGGACGGCTCGCGAGCCGCGGACGCGATCGAGCTCGCCCGAAGCCACGTGGGGAGCAAGGTCGCCGCGACCCGAGGTCGCGACACCACTGAGACCCGAACGAGCCCAGGTGCTGCGCCGATGGACACCTCGGCGCCGGATGGTGCTGCGCGACTGGCAACGAGGATCACCGCTTCCGCGCTGTCTCCGCGCGAGGCGGCGCGAGCCCCCGCGCGGGCCGCGTCCACACATCGGATCTGATCCCAGGTCAGCCCCAACGCCCCCAATGACAGGGCCAGCACGAGGACGACGGCTGGTAGCACGACCGCAAACTCGGCCGTGGCCATGCCGCGCTCCTTTGTCCCCCATGACCAGCTCGCGAAGGGACGCCAGCGCCGGCGATGGGAACCACGGGGAGGTCGACGACCGGACTGACGACGCAGCGTGCGCATCAGGCGGCGATCGAGAGCGCAGAGGTGATCAGGCCGGTCAGGGCGAATAGTGTTTAGACACACAGGACAAGTTCCGCCGCGGACACCACCCTTGACCACATAGAGCGGCCCCGGCTGGACGAAAGGTTCCGGCCGGGGCCTAGTCGCCTCTAACCAAGGGGGGGCATGGGAAGCGACCTAGAACCATCCTGCACCACAGTCTCGGCACATTGCTTTAGCAGATGTATATACACCCGCGCCAGTCCGATGGGCAGATGCGACCTTAAAGACTTCGTAAAGAAACCGTCCGCCTCCCCCGTTTGACGGAGGGCGTAGCGTGCGCAAGACGGCCCCGGGCGGAGCTTCCACTCCGACCGAGACCTAGACCGCATCACCTCACTAGAAGGAGACACGATCATGAGCAACACCATGTCAGACAACACCATCACCATCCGGGAGTTCATGGGCGACAGCGTGAACTTCCTCGCAAACGATGACCTGAGCCTTGAGTTGCGGAAGGGCGGCAACGCCTACGCGGGCCGCAGCGTCCATTCGGACCACGTGCTGGTCACGATCAACGTCGATGACTGCTCGTACAGCAACGTCCAGGTGTCAGCCCGCCACTCCGAGACCTACCTCGCCGCCATCGAAGCCTCGATCGAGGCGCTCATCGTGGTCCGTGACCAGCTGCGCAAGATGGCGGCCACGGCGTGAGCGTCACAGCGCTCAACCGGAACGGCTCACCATACGTCGACCGTGCCTGCCCCTCGTGGGGCTGCGACGACCAGTATGGGCATGGCTGGGTCGACGGGGAGGACTATGGCGAACAAGTCCGCAGCCATTGGCTGGACTTGGGCAATGACGTCAGTATGCACGCGCTGGAACGGGTCGACGAGCCGGATGATGGGTCGCTTCCGAGCAGCACGGACTTACCCACGATCTCTGTGCACGACGGCCTCGAACGGAGTGACATGACAGCCGAGCAAGCACGGCAGCACGCGGCCGTCGTGCGCCAAGCGGCCGACACACTGCTCGAAGCGGCCGACACGCTCGACAAGATCGAGGCAGCCACGGCCTGACCATCACGCAAGGCAGCACCCGCCTAATCTCCTTGGGCGGGTGCTGTCGTGTGTCAAGGCTAGGCCCGACGCCAGGGGCACTCTTAGGGACGAAAGTCCCTAAGCGGCGCGTGAGGCTGTCTGGAATACTCGGTGCAGCGTGCCCCCGTTCGCCTTGCCTCCCCCAGGTTAGAGGCTTGAGCGGGGACGCGCCTCAACACGACACAGCAGCGCCCCCGGCCTCAAGACGGGGGCGCTGCTCTCGTGCGGGCGGTTCGCGCAGGCGGTGTCAACGGCTCCCTCTTAGGGTCCTCAACCGCCTTGCGTCCGGCGGCGGTCATGCTAGGGGAATCTCATCCCTTCGGGTCAGACCCGAACCGCCGACAGTGCGTTTGACGCGAACTGCCAAGTCTTCAGTTGTGTTCCTCCCGGTCGCCCGAACCCACTCCGCTCGACCGCCGCCGCGCCCCAGCAACGCAGTGCGCCAGCACCTTGTCGGCAGCGGCGGCCAACGCGCCCTTCGAAGAGCTTCCTGGCGGTATGCCGTGCAGCAGGTCAGCTGCCAGCGACGGCTCCTCGCGGACCACCGCGAGCATCGGCAGGTCCAGCGCCCCAGCAACGGTGTCCGCGAAATGGCTGCCTCGGCCGCTGGTGCGCAGGCAAAGCCACACATCAGGACAGCCGCGGACGAGGTGCTCGGCGATCGCGCTGGCACCAGCAAGATCACCGATGCCCGATCCGGCGAGCAGCACGATCGCATCGACGGCAGGCGCGAGCGCTGCAAAGACCTCATGGTCAGGGCGCGGGAGGTCGACCACGACCAGATCCACCGCTGTGCTCAGCGCGCGGAGCACCTCCTCAACGGTCCCCGCCTCCAGCTTGACGTCACGGCGGCGATCGAACGAGAGCACACTCACGTCGTCCACGGACGGAAGGCGCCTCAGCAGCTCAGACCCGTCGAGCCGGCCCCTGACCGAGGCCAGGTCGGGCCAACGCACCCCGGGCTCCTGCTCGATTCCCAGAGTGACGTCGAGCCCCCCGCCGAGCCGGTCCCCGTCCAGGCAGACCGGGCGCAGATCCGCTTGCGCCGCCCGAACGGCGATGGCCGCAGTGAGCACGGACGCACCGACTCCGCCGGACCCGCCGACCACTCCGATGACATGTGCCGTCTTCATGCGACAACGGTGTTCCGCGGGTAGCCGTCTGGCCAGAGCGTTCGTCAAGCTGTGGATGGTGGTGCGAACGATGAGTGGGCTGTGGATGGACGAATCCGGCCCGGAACAGGGGACGACCCCCGACGGGGGGACATCGGGGGCCGTCGGCGCACCAACCTCCGGGGGGGAGGAACTGGCACGCCGGCACACTCGACCCCTAAGGGGAGTGCACACGTCCAATTGTGAGCGATTTAGCCCAGCAGCGCAAACGGCTGAGCCGACCCGTCAGGATGCCCGCAAAATGGGGCTGCGCGAGAGGCTTTGCGAAAAGGATGGCACCCCGCGAACGAGGTGCCATCCGACCGTCAGACTTGCGAGTTACCAAGCGTGAATCTACAAAGTCGCAGTGGGACAAGCCCGCCACGATCGGTCCACCAGTGGACTGCCCGCGCGTGGGTGCCCGTTCGTCTCACGGTGCCGTCGGACTCTCGCCCGTCGGCTTACTTCCTTTTCTACTCGCCTTTGGCAGCAAACGTAAGTCTTGACTTTTCAGACAAATCAGAGACGTGATTCCGCCGCCCGCGTCGTCGGACTCACGTTCAGGTGAGCCGGCCGACAAGGACGGCATCCGCGATACGGCCGCCTTCCTCAGCCCCTGCAACGATCGCCTTCGCGCAGTGTGTGATCCACTGCGCGACCCCTTGTGGTGAGCCGGATCCGTATGCCGCGAGCGCACCCACATAGGTCGCGACACCACTGGCGCCATGGCCGATCTCGGTCACTGCGACCCCGGTCGGATCCAAGCCGCTGGCCTGGATAACGGCTCGCTCGATCGCCCGCGCAACCAGTCCGTTGCCGCGGACGAAGGGCCGGACGGTCGCGATCTCCGCATGCACCAACGCTGCCACCACGACCGCAGGGGCATCCTTCGCGCACAGCAGGAGCTCCACGATCCCCGAAAGCCGCGCTCTCACAACGTCTTCGTCGGGGGCGGGGCCAAGATCGGAGAACTCCCGAGGGGTCTCCCCCGCCCGCCTGGGACGTCCCACCTGCGCCTCCGGCAGCAGGTGACCCGCGGCGGCGAGATGGATCCGAGCCAGAGCTTGCGACGGTGCGGTAACGACCATCGACAAGACGTGCTCAGTCTCCGCCGTGGCTTGGACCGCACCCTTGAGCACCGCCTCGATCGGGTCCGGGTTCTGGGACCAGACCACGGCACCACGCATGAGGTCGCGCACGACGTCCACGTCCACCTCGGCCCCGTCGAGGGCGGCGCTCGCCCGGGCACCCCGGACCCGCGACTCCGCAGCGGCAGCGGGTATTCGCCGCCGGAGCGCCTGGTGCCACCTGAGCTGGGTGCAGGCCTGTCGCGCAGCGTCGGTGGCCTCGGACACGCCGGGCAACGCAGACAGCCGGACGAGAGAATCAGCAATGGTGGACACACCTCGCAGCCTAGAGTTCGCCACGTGCCTCGAGCCACGGACCTGACCACGTTGGTGATCGTCATCGCGACGGCCATCGCCTTGATGACGCTTGCCTGGGCCCTCGCGAGGGCCCTGCGGCGTCGAGGTGAGTTCGGTTCACCGGTCGACCGCGCAACCTACGACACGCTCCATACGGCATCGCTGGCCTCGCAGCACCTTCATGAGGGACTCACCCCGGAGGGTGCATCCAGGGCGGCCAAGCATCTTCGTGCCATGTTGGGCACCCAGGCAATCGCCTTGTGCGACACCGCTTCCACGCTCGCGTGGGACGGGACGGGGTCACACCACCGCGAGCAGGTATGGCGGCACGCCAGTGAGGTGCTCGCAACCGGCCGCACTGTGGTCCTCGGTGCCAAGGACGTGGCGTGCGGAGACCCGGACTGCACCATCCGGACCTCGGTCCTGGCGCCGGTCATCTCCGAAGAGCACGTCGTCGCCGCGCTGGCTGCCTACGGATCGAGCGCCTCCGCCGGTCTGGTCCGGGCGACCGAGGAGGTGGCCGCCTGGGTGTCAACACAGATCGAGCTTGCCGAGCTGGGGCATCAGAGGTCTCGTGCCACGGAGGCCGAGCTGCGTGCGCTCCGGGCCCAGATCAGCCCGCATTTCATCTACAACTCGCTGGCCGCCATCGCTTCGTTCGTCCGAACCGACCCCGACCGGGCCCGTGAGCTCCTGCTCGAGTTCGCCGACTTCACCCGCTATGCGTTCCGCCGCGGCGGAGCATTCACCACACTGGCGGAGGAGCTGGGCAACATCGAGCACTATCTGGCGCTTGAACAGGCTCGATTCGGGGATCGGCTGCAGATCTCGCTCCTGGTCGCGCCGGAGGTCTTGCCAGTCGCGGTGCCCTATCTGGCGATCCAGCCGTTGGTGGAGAACGCGGTCCGTCACGGCCTCGAGTCCAAGGAGGGTGTCGGGCATGTCACCATCACGGCCACCGACGAGGGCGCCGAGGCGGAGATCGTCGTCGAGGACGACGGCGTGGGAACCGACCCCGAAGTGATGCGCCGGGTCCTTGCCGGAGATCAGGACAGCGACAGCGTCGGCCTCGGCAACGTGGACGCGCGCCTGCGCCAGGTCTATGGCGACGAGTACGGACTGGTGGTCGAGACGGCGCTCGGCGCCGGCACACGGGTCAGCTTCCGGGTTCCCAAGTACGCGCCCGGCGTTCATCCCTCGCCGTAATCTGTAGTCCATGCCCGACGAGCCCTCTTCTCACGACACAGCGGTCGTGCCGAACCAGCCGCCTCCGGGCCTGCGCGCGCTGTTGGTCGACGATGAGGCACCCGCTCTATCCGAGTTGGCGTTCCTGTTGCGTCAGGACCACCGGATCGGCGAGATCCGCACCGCGACCAGCGGAGCGGATGCCCTGCGGGCTCTGGAGGCCCACCCGGTCGACGTCGTGTTCTGCGACATCAAGATGCCAGGTCTGGACGGGATGGAGTTCGCGCGTGTGCTGGCCCGGTTTGCGGAGCGCCCGCAGATCGTCTTCGTCACCGCCTATGACGAGCATGCTGTCGATGCGTTCGAGGTCCGAGCCACCGACTATGTGATGAAGCCGGTCCGTTCCGACCGCCTGACGGAGGCGGTACGCCGGGTGACGGCCGCACACGACCACGTCAGCTCCTCGTCCGTGCTGCCATCCAGCAACGAGCCTTCGGCCCGTCCCGATACCGCGGACGAGACGATCCCCATCGAGCTCGGTGGCGTCACCACGTTCATCCAGCGCTCCCAAGTGCTGTACGCCCAGGCACATGGCGACTACGCGCGTCTGCACACCGCGACCGGCTCCCATCTCGTACGAATCTCGCTCACCACTCTCGAAGACCGTTGGGGCGCATCAGGATTCGTCCGGATCCACCGCAGCACACTGGTCTCGCTCCCCCAGGTGACGGAAGTACGCATGGACCGCGGCCGGTGCTCGGTCCGGCTCGAAGGAGTCGAGCTCCAGGTCAGTCGGCGGCATACGCGTGATCTGCGCGAGCGTCTGTTGCACTGGGACATGGGCAGCGAAACCTGATGTCGAACGCCGGCGGGCAGGAGCCATCCAAACGGGTTCGCATCACCTCACCACGACGAGCGGCGGCCCGGCGCGGCCCCGCCAGGCCCGCCACCACAGAGATCGACGAACAGACCGGTCTCGGCAAGGTCTACATTGCCGCTCTGTTACGAGCGCAGCTACGACTGGCAGTGTCCGTGCTGGTGGCTGTCGCCGCAGGTCTCGGCATACTGCCGCTTCTGTTCCTCGTCGTCCCCGCCACCCACGAGCTCCGCGTGTGGTTGATTCCTCTTCCCTGGATCATTCTCGGCGTGCTGGTCTATCCGGTCGTCGCCCTCGCGGCCCTGTACTACGTACGGCACGCCGAGGCCATCGAACGCGACTTCGCAGACCTCGTGGAGCGCCGGTGAGCGCGCAGTGAACGCCGGGTTCGGCATCTCGGCGATCACCCTCGTCTGCGTCGTCACCCTCGGCATCGGAGCCTTCGGTCTCCGGCTGTCACGAACCACCAGCGACTTCTACGTCGCAAGTCGAGTCGTCAGCCCGGGATGGAATGCCTCTGCCATCGGCGGCGAGTACCTGTCTGCGGCGTCGTTCCTTGGGATCGCCGGCCTCGTCTACACGCTGGGCGCCGACATGCTCTGGTTCCCGGTCGGCTACACCGTGGGCTATCTCGTGCTGCTGGTTCTGGTGGCAGCCCCCTTGCGCCGGTCCGGCGCCTACACCCTCCCCGACTTCGCAGAGGACCGCCTGGAAAGTGTCCCTGTCCGCCGGCTCTGCTCCCTGCTCGTCATCGGTATCGGCTGGCTGTATCTGCTGCCACAGTTCAAGGGAGCCGGCCTCGCCCTCAGCACGGTCACCGGCGCGCCCAGCTGGGTCGGCGGCCTTATCGTCGGGGTCGTCGTCATGGCCAATGTCGTTGCGGGTGGCATGCGCTCCATCACGCTGGTCCAGGCCGTGCAGTACTGGCTCAAGCTCACGGCAATCAGCGTCCCCGTGTTTGTCCTGCTCTGGATCTGGCTACGCCATGGAGCGCCGCAACCGCACATTGCGGCGAGCCCGTCGGGACATGAATGGACCCGTCCACTCAGCGGGTTCGGGGGGCGCGACCACCCGGTCTACGCGACGTACAGCATGCTCCTGGCACTGTGTTTCGGCACCATGGGTCTGCCCCACGTGCTGGTCCGGTTCTACACCAACCCCGATGGCCGGACGGCGCGGCGCACCACGTTGATCGTGATCGGGCTGCTCGGGCTGTTCTACGTGTTCACTCCCGTCTACGGCGTCCTGGGGCGGGTCTATCTTCCGACGCTTCCACACGGGGTGCAGGCCGACTCCGTGGTCCTGATGCTGCCGATGGCGATCAGCCCCGGACTGCTCGGGGAGCTGCTCTCCGCACTGCTCGCCGGAGGCGCCTTCGCGGCCTTTCTCTCGACCGCCTCCGGGTTGACGATCTCCGTCGCCGGCGTCATCGACCAGGACCTCCTGCGCCCGCGGATCAACGCCCGGACCGGCGGCGATTCCGTTGCCGTGCAAGGGTTTCGGATAGCGGCTGTAGCAGCAGTAGTACTCCCCTACGCCTTCTCTCTCCTCTCCGTCAACGTCGGTCTGGCCGACACCGTCGGCTTGGCCTTCGCCGTCGCCGCGTCCACGTTCTGCCCCATGTTGGTGCTCGGCGTCTGGTGGCGAGGCTTGTCCACGACGGGCGCAGCGGCAGGGTTGGTCACCGGCGGCGTGCTGGCAACGTCGGCGGTTCTGGTCACCATGGTCGGCGGTGTGCACAGCGGATGGTCCGGCGCCCTGCTGGCGCAACCGGCCGCGTGGACCATGCCCATCGCGTTCCTCGTCACGGTAGTGGTGTCGTTGAACACGCGCTCACGGATCCCCAAGGGCACCGCCCGCACCATGGTTCGCTTGCACGCCCCCGAGACCCTCACGGCGGGCCTCCCCGAAGCCACCACCTTGAGATATTGACCTCCTGAGTCATCGACCACTCCTACCGCTCAACCGGGAAAACGCACCGTTGGGCGCGACCACCACAGCCACACGTCGAGCCGGGTGCCCGGTGGACGCTTCACCCCGCGCGGGGGCTGACGGCCGCCAACTCACACTCCTTACCTTGGGAGTTCCCACGGGCGGTGTGCGCCCTCGCGAAAGGACCGTCATGACTCAGGTTTCGACCCAGCTACCCTCCCCCGAGACGGGGCTGGCCCCGTCGTTCGGCGCTCATCTCGCCGACCCTGGGCCACTTGGCCTCGCAGGGTTTGCCCTCACCACGTTCATGCTCAGCTCGTTCAACTCTGGGTTGGCGCCCAAGTCCGCCGAGGTCGTCGTCCTCGGTGTGGCGCTGTTCTATGGCGGCCTCGCACAGCTGTTTGCCGGAATGTGGGAGTTCGCCAAGGGCAACACGTTCGGCGCCCTGGCGTTCAGCTCGTACGGCGCGTTCTGGATGTCTTTCTGGTACCTGGTCTCGCACGGCAAGGACCTGCCCACGACCGGGACCGACGCGGCCAAGGGCATCGGCGTGTTCCTGCTGGCCTGGACCATCTTCACGCTCTACATGACCGTGGTCGCCTCGCGACTGTCCGGAATCCTCTTCCTGTTGTTCGCCATTCTGTCGGTCACCTTCGCGTTCCTCGCCCTGGGCGAGTTCGCCGGCTCCTCCGCCATGACCCACATCGGCGGCTACCTGGGCCTGATCACCGCCTTGGTGGCGTGGTACGCCTCCTTCGCCGGCGTTCTCAACGGCACCGCCAAGCGCGTCATCATGCCGACCTGGCCGCGGTAACGTCGGCAGAGCTCAGGCATTACCGACACGTCGGGTGATCGACGTTGAACCGCCCGGTTGCGTTTACAGTCAACGCAACCGGGCGGTTCTGTCGTGTCTGGGGGACAACAGCCACATGGGCCTGCACCATCAGGTGAGGTGGTTTGTCGAACGAGTGCGGCGCCACGTGTACAGGCCTGCGACAACGAGTGCCGCGACGACCGCCGCCGGCCAGAAGGTATTCCAGCTGGTTCCCAGAAGCACTCGCCAAGCCGACCGGACGACGGACAGCATCGAATCGGCAACGGACCCGACCGAGGTGCCATCGCCACGGTTGCGCAGGATCTGAGCGCCGCTTCCGACAGCGGTCATGGCGAGAGCAAGCAGCCAGTACAGCGCGAAGAAGATCGGCCAGAGCAGGACACCGGACCAGCGCCGCCACGCGATCATCACCAGCAACGCCACGAGGACCGGGCGGGTCAGCCAACGCTGGTCCGCGCGGGGGTCCAGGAAGAGCGCCACTATGAGCGACACCACCGGGAATGCGGCAAGCAGGCCGAGAAACCCGAAGCGCTGCAACGACCCGATCGCGACGGCGCCGATCGCCAGCCCGGCAAAGGCCGCAGCAGCACAGACCACGAACATGATCGTGCGTTCGTTCGCGTTGACGTAGAAGGGCGCGGGTGACGTGTACCCCAAGGGAGCGCCGCGCTGGGCCAACGTCACCGCCGCGGCGCCCACGAACCCCAGGAGGACGGCTCCGAGCGCCAGCCCCCGTCGCCGGAGCAGTGCAACAACCACGATGGATGCCCCAAGTGGCCCGAAGACGGATACCCCGAGATCGCCGAGCAAGACCGGCAGGGTGGGCAGCCAGGCCTCGGACGTCGAGGGAAGGCCGGCACGCTTCCAGGGCAGAAACGCCAGAGTCCACCAGGCGAAGGCCATGGCGGGCACGCCGACCAGCTGCAGAACCTTGGACATCAGGGTTGACGGCTGGGGGGTCCAGGCTCTTTCGGGCGACGCCCAGTCGGACGCGGGTGCAGTCATGACGCGCAGCGTAGTCAGGAGCCGCACGGTGCCCGAACGCAAAGCGCCGAGGTGAAGGGCCTGCGGAACGGCATACAGTCCTCGGGTGGAACTGATCCCCCGCCCGTACGGCCACCCCGACGTCGTCGCGCTGACCGCCGAGGTGCAGGCACACTATCGCCAGCTTTATGGCGGACCGGGCGACGAGAGCACGGTGGAGGCAGCCGATTTTGGGCCACCCACCGGGCATTTCGTCGTGGGCTACGTCGATGGCGTTCCCGTCGCCATGGGTGGGTGGCGACGGTTGGGGGACCGACCTGGCCTGCCCTCCGCGAACACCGCGGAGATCAAGCGCATGTATGTCTCCCCCTCCGCCCGCGGGCGCGGTCTGTCTCGAATCGTCCTGACCGAGCTTGAAACCAGTGCACGCGAAGCCGGCCTCGACTGGCTGGTGCTCGAGACCGGACAGCCGCAGACGAGCGCGATCGCCCTTTACCGTTCATCCGGCTACACGGATATCGATGGCACCCCCTATGGCCACTACGTCACCCACCCCAACTCGATCCATCTCGGCAAATCTCTCGGTTGAGCGATCCGACCGCTCAACGCCACAACTGCCCGCCCGACGCCCGAGCGGGCGGATGGTCTTGAAGCGCGAGCGGTTACCCGGTTGAGTGAGGCTGTAACCCCGCCTGTGACCTGGAGGATGTTGTGACCCAAGAAACCCTGGAAAACCTGTCCCAGGAGAACCGCAAGTTCCCGCCGAGCGCCGAGTTCGCCGCTGCGGCCAACGGCAAGGCCGAGCTGTATGACGCGGCTACCGCCGACCACGAAGGATTCTGGGCTGACAAGGCGCGGTCGTACCTGACGTGGACCAAGGACTTCGACCAGACCCTCGACTGGAGCGACGCACCACTGGCCAAGTGGTTCGTCGGCGGCGAGCTGAACGCCTCATACAACTGCGTCGACCGCCACGTCGAGGCTGGACGAGGCGACAAGGTGGCAATTCACTGGGTGGGCGAGCCCGGGGACAGCCGGGACATCACCTACTCCGACCTTCTTGACGAGGTGCAGCGCGCGGCAAATGCGTTGCAGAACCTCGGAGTCCGCAAGGGCGATGTGGTCGCGGTCTATCTGCCGATGATCCCCGAGGCCGTCATCACGATGCTCGCCTGCGCGCGCATCGGCGCCCCGCACTCGGTCGTCTTCGGTGGCTTCTCCGCGGACGCGCTGCGCACCCGGATCAGTGACGCCCAGGCCAAGGTCGTGGTGACCTCCGATGGCGGCTATCGCCGTGGCACGGCATCTGCGCTCAAGCCGGCGGTCGACGACGCCGTCAGTGGTGAGACCACGGTCGAGAAGGTCCTGGTCGTCAAGCGCACCGGCACCGAAGTGGCGTGGGACGACAGCCGTGACGTGTGGTGGCACGAGGCCCTCGAGGCTGCAGCCCCGACCCACCCGGTGGTGGGACACGACTCCGAGCACCCGTTGTTCATCCTCTACACCTCGGGCACCACCGGTAAGCCCAAGGGCATCTACCACACCACCGGTGGCTACCTGACGCAGAGCGCGTTCACGAACGCCGTGGTGCACGACGTCCACCCCGACACCGATGTGTTCTGGTGCACCGCCGACGTGGGTTGGGTGACCGGCCACAGCTACATCGTCTACGGACCGCTTTCCCTCGGTGCGACCCAGGTGATGTACGAAGGCACCCCTGACAGCCCGCACCAGGGCCGCTGGTGGGAGATCGTCGAGAAGTACGGCGTCACCGTCTTCTACACCGCGCCCACCGCGATCCGCACCTTCATGAAGTGGGGCGACGAGATCCCCGCCAAGTTCGACCTGTCCTCCCTGCGGCTCCTGGGCTCGGTCGGTGAGCCGATCAACCCCGAGGCGTGGATGTGGTACCGACGGGCGATCGGCGGCGACCGGTGCCCCATCGTGGACACCTGGTGGCAGACCGAGACCGGCGCCATCATGATCAGCCCCCTGCCGGGAGTGACCCACACCAAACCCGGCTCGGCGACGATCGCGGTGCCCGGCATTTCCGTGGATGTCGTCGACGACCTGGGCAAGTCGGTTCCCAACGGCTCCGGCGGCTATCTCGTCCTGACCAAGCCGTGGCCGGCCATGCTGAGAGGTATCTGGGGCGACCCGGAGCGATACCAGGAGACGTACTGGTCGCGCTTTCCCGGCCTGTACTTCGCCGGTGACGGCGCCAAGAAGGACGAGGACGGCAACATCTGGCTGCTGGGCAGGGTCGACGACGTCATGCTCGTGGCGGGCCACAACCTGTCCACCACCGAGATCGAGTCGGCGCTGGTGTCCCACCCCAAGGTGGCTGAAGCCGCCGTGGTCGGCGCCAAGGACGACACGACGGGCCAGGCCGTGTGTGCGTTCGTCATCCTGCGTGGCAACGCGGATGAGGGCGACGACATCGTGACCGAGCTGCGTAACCACGTAGCCAAGGAGATCGGCCCGATCGCCAAGCCAAGCAAGATCATGATCGTCGACGAGCTGCCCAAGACACGCTCGGGCAAGATCATGCGCCGTCTGCTCAAGGACGTCGCCGAGAACCGCGAGGTGGGTGACGTCACCACCTTGGCCGACTCGCACGTCATGGAGCTGATCAAGACCGGCCTCACCGCAGCCGGCACCGAGGAGTGACCCTGTGATCAGCTGAGCCCGGTTTGCTCAGTTGAGGCTGGTTTGCTCGGTTCAGGCCGGTTTCGCGGGCTTTCAGAAGCCTCGGGACCGGCCTGAACTGAGTAAAGGCTCGGCGCACGGCCGGCACTGGGTAGGGTCGTAGGACAGACAACTCGAGCGGAGGGTCGATGAGCGATCAGATCGGCGTGACCGAGCGCACCCTCGGGCAGCTGGTGGCCGACGCGACCCGCGACCTCTCATCGATCATTCGCAGCGAGATCGCGTTGGCCAAGGCGGAGATAGGGGCCGACGCGAAGAAGGCGGGTGTCGGTGCGGGCCTGTTCGCGGCGGCAGCGTTGTTCGTGTTCCTGGCTCTGATCCTGCTGCCGATCGCTGCGGCATATGGGTTGGTGGCGGCGGGGCTGGCTCCATGGCTGTCGTTCCTCGTCGTGTCCGGCGTCTTTCTCGTGCTCGGGGCGATCCTGGCACTCATCGGCAAGAGCAGAGTCAGCAAGATCAAGGGCAAGCCCGAGCGCGCCATCAAGAACGCACAGGACACCATTGCGGCCATCAGACCCAGCAACAACTGACGAACCACGGCCGCCTCACCCACCCCAATCTGCATCGAAGCGAGAACTGCGCACATGAGGAACGACGCGTCGTCTGTGCTCATCGACGGACCGTGGGAGCACAAGTTCGTCTCCGCCAACGGCGCTCGCTTTCACGTGGCCGAGCTTGGCGTGGGCCCACTTGTCGTTCTCCTGCATGGGTTCCCGCAGTTCTGGTGGGCCTGGCGCGACCAGTTGACCGCGCTTTCCGCGGGCGGCTTTCGGGTGGCCGCCATCGACCTACGCGGCTTTGGCGCCTCAGACAAGCCACCCCGCGGCTATGACACCTTCACCCTGGCCGCCGATGTTGCGAGCATCGTGCGATCCCTCGGCGCGAGCAACGCGGTGATCGTCGGACATGGGTGGGGCGGCTGGATCGCGTGGTCCATGCCGACGATGCAGCCCGCGGTCACCACCGCCGTCGCCGCTCTCGGCATGCCGCACCCGTTGGTTCTTCGTCGCGCTTCGCTGCTCAATCCTGCCCAGATCAAATCCAATGCCTACCTGGCCGGGCTTCAACGTCCCTTCGTTCCCGAGCATCAGATGAGCACGAGCCCCGCGTACGTCGAACACCTGCTGGGTGCTTGGTCGGCTCCTCAAGGTGACTGGCCCCCACGCGACGTCGCCAAGCGCTATGCCGAGGCGATGGCCCTTCCGTTCGTCGCCCACTCCGCAGCGGAGTACTACCGCTGGGTGGTCCGCAGCCAGCTGCGACTCGACGGCAGACGTTTCGCCCAGCGCGTGCGGACCGTCATCACCGTGCCCGTGCTCCAGCTGCAGGGTGGACAAGACGGCGCTGTGGTGCCGGCCTTGGCCGCGGCATCATCGGCCTATGTCACAGGCCCGTTCGAGCAGCATCTCATCGCGGACGCCGGACACTTCCTGCCCGAAGAGGCGCCCGACGAGGTGAACACTCACCTGCTGCGATGGCTGGACGCCCACCGCTGAACGCCCACCGCTGAACAGAGCGCCGGATCAACCCGCCGCACATCCTCCGGTTCTCACGGGAGAGAAGGACCTGCTTGCCGCATCGAGGACGGGCCTGGCCTCGTCCAGCGTGAGGGCATATCCGGTGTGGGCGTCATCGAGAGACCTCGCGAAGACGACTCCGACGACATCGCCCCGGGGCGACAGGAGCGGCCCGCCGGAGTTGCCCGGCTCGACCCTGGCAAAGAGCGAGTAGACCTCGCGCGTCACACCCGGATTGCCATAGATGTCAGCGCCCGTGGCCATGAGCACGTCGCGCACGCGGGCGGAGTCGACACGGTAGGGCCCGTCCAGCGGGAAGCCCGCGACCGCTGCACCGTCGGAACGCTTGAGGGTGGGACCCCGCGTCAACGCCGGCGCCGGCAGACCCGGCACCGACAGCACAGCGAGGTCGCGTCGGGGATCAAAGACGACCACGCGGGCGTCGTACGAGCGACCGGTGCCGCGGATCCGGACGTGCTCGAACGACACCCCGGCAACCACATGGGCGTTGGTGACGACGCGTTCCGGCGCGACGACCCAGCCGCTGCCTTCCTGCCCGCGGTTGCACGACTCGGCCACGCCGGTGATCTTGACGATCGACCCGGCTGCGCCGGCCCCACCCGAACCCAACGCCAGCTGGCTGTCCGGCGGCGCGACGGGGGTGATCGGCTCGGCCTGGATGCCCTCGAATACGCGGGGGAAGCCCTCGCGGTCGAGAACGGAAAAGAACCCCGCGAAGAGCCTCCCTGTCTGCGGCGGCATGAAACGGTCAATCGTCTGAACGATGCGTGAGCCGCCGATCGCCTTGGCCAGCGGCGCAGGAGCACCGTCCCGAACCGCACCGGCCATGAACCAGACGAGCACCGACACCGCGAGCACCGTGGCCAGCGCACCCAGGATGGAATCGACCACCCGTGCCGGTCGGACCCGCAGCCCGTGGCGCAGGCGAGACCCGAGGCTGATGGCGATCGCTTGGCCGAGGGAGGCAAGGACGAACACCCCGAAGATCAGAACGACCGTGCGCGCCAGCACGTTGTCGTCCACGCTGTGCCAGCGCTGCAACAAGACCGGCAGCAGCCACATCCCCAGGGCGCCGCCGGAGAGGAATCCGATCAGGGACAGCACACTGACCACGAAGCCCTGGCGGTAGCCGGTGAAGCCGTAGCTCACCAAGAGGACGCCCAACACGATGTCCAGCAGGATCGAGGTCATGATGGGTCTTCCTGGGCTCGGGCAGGGGGCGCGACCGAGCCATCCCGGGCTCCCACGAAGTGCGCGGGCAGCGGTCGATGGTCGCCCCTGTCCCATGACTGCTCAAGGCCCGCCAGCTCGATGACCTTGGAGAGCAGCCCCGCGGTGAAGCCCCACAAGAGCAGACCATCAATGTCGAACGCCGGACCCACGAAGCCACTCGGGTGCGTGATCGTGAATCGTCTTGCCGGGTCTGTGAGCTCGGACAGCGGAGCCCTGATCACCCGTGCGACCTCACGATGGTCGACGACGCCGATCGGACTCGGCTCGGACCACCACGCCAGGATCGGCGTGACCACGAAGTTGCTGGGCGGGAGATACAGAGCCGGGAGCTCAGCCACGATCTGAACGCCCGCCGGGTCCAGGCCCACCTCTTCTTGGGCTTCTCGCAGTGCGGCCGCAGCCGGCCCTGAGTCGGTGGGATCGATCGCGCCACCCGGGAAGGACACCTGACCCGCATGCGAACGCATGCTGTGCGACCGCTCAGTAAGCACCACGTCTTCGCCGCCGTCATCGCCCGGCCCGAACAGGATCAGCACCGCGGACTGCCGACCTCCCTCGTCGGGGGGCAGGAACCGGCTGAAGAACTCCGACTCGAGGTGATCCAGCTGCCCCACCAGATGCGCCATCCAGTCCGGCTGGCGGGCAGGCGAAGGAACACCCCCGCCAGCGCCAGCGGCCCCTTCGTCGACGCTGTGTGCCTGTATGCCGGCAGCCGCGCAGACGGAATCTGTCACGACAGCTCCGGGGAGAGCTCGTACTTCAACAGCCCGGTCGCCTTGACCGCGTCCATCTCACCCTCGCCGTAGGAGGGACACCAGGTGGCAACCGGACACGCGCCGCACGCGGGCCTGCGCGCGTGACAGGTACGGCGCCCGTGAAAGATCAGGACGTGGGAGAGCATGGTCCAGTCCTTCTTCGGGAACAGGGCGCCCACGGCGTGCTCGACCTTGACCGGGTCCACCTCCTTGGTCCAGCCAAGGCGCCTCGCCAAGCGCCCGACGTGCGTGTCCACGGTGATCCCGGGGATACCAAAAGCGTTGCCCAGCACCACATTCGCAGTCTTGCGCCCGACACCTGGCAGGGTCACCAGATCCTTGAGCCGGGGCGGCACCTCGCCGTCAAACCGCTCGACCAGCGCCGCCCCGATCTTGATCAGCGAGTCAGTCTTGGCACGATAGAAGCCTGTGGACTGGATCATCGTCTCCAGCTCGGTGCGATCGGCGCTGGCGTAGTCGGCGGCGGTCCGGTAGCGGGCAAAGACCGACGGCGTCACCAGGTTCACCCGGATGTCGGTGGTCTGGGCGGACATCACGGTGGCCACCAAAAGCTGCAACGGGTTTTCGAAGTTGAGCTCACAATGGGCGTAGGGATAGCGCTCGACCAACGTGCGATAGGTCTTGCGGGCACGGCGGGTCAACGCGACCGTGGTCTCGGGGCTCATGGTCGCAGGCACCCCGTCAGACTAATCGGCGTGGTCGACAATCCCGCCAACCGTCTCGCTCTGGCAGACTGTGCGCTGTGGACATCGAGATCGTAAGACGATCCCCGCTCTTCGCTGCCTTGGACGACGAGGCCGCAGGAGCCTTGATGGAGTCGATGACAGCGTCGCACCTCGAACGCGGCGACATCCTCTTTCGCGAAGGCGACAGAGGGGATCGGCTCTACGTGATCGGCGAAGGCAAGATCAAGCTCGGGCGTACCAGCGTCGACGGCCGGGAGAACCTCCTGGCCGTCCTGGGCCCGGGCGAGATGTTTGGCGAGCTCAGCCTCTTCGACCCCGGTGCCCGCACTGCGACCGCCACTGCCGTCGCCGAGACCCAGCTCATCGCACTCGGCCATGAGGATCTCAATGCGTTCCTGTCTGGTCGCCCAGCCGTGGCGGCGACCCTGCTGGCCGCGCTGGCCCGTCGTCTTCGCCGCACCAACGAGGCCCTGGCCGATCTCGTCTTCACCGATGTGCCTGGCCGCGTGGCCAAGGCCCTGCTCGATCTCTCCAACCGCTTCGGCCGCCCAGCCGAGGATGGCGTCCTGGTGCCCCACGACCTGACCCAGGAAGAGCTCGCCCAGCTCGTCGGCGCCTCCCGGGAGACGGTCAACAAGGCGTTGGCTGACTTCGTCACGCGGGGCTGGATCAAGCTTGAGGCCCGCGCCGTCGTGCTGATGGACGTCGAACGCCTCAAGCGTCGGGCCCGCTGACAGCCAGGTAGTCCAGCTGGGCCAGCACGCTGAGCCGGGCCGCCGGCCACACCTCGCGCGGGACATCGGCATAGACCATCTCGACCACCGCATCCGCGCCGACCGCCCCGGAGGCAACGGCCGCTCGCACCTGTTCGAGGCGTTCCTGTCGATGGTCACGGTAGAAGCGCACGACGGCGGCTGGGTCCGAAACGGTGGGGCCGTGGCCCGGCAGGATCTGGGTTACCTCGCGCGCGGCGGTCATGGCCTCGATACGCCGCAATGACACAAGGTATGCCGCGAGCTCACCATCGGGCCACGCCACCACTGAGGTGCCGCGCCCCAGGATCGTGTCGCCGGTGATCAGGGCGTTCTCGGCGACCAGCAGGAATGAGAGCGAGTCGCTGGTGTGCCCGGGAGTTGCCACGACCGCCAGGTCCAGACCGCCGACCGTCAACCGTTCACTCTGGTCGAGATCGTCGTGCCCGGTGCCGATGGCTCGAACCGGCGCGCCGGTGAGTGCGGCGAACCGCCAGGCGGATTCGGCGTGGTCCGGGTGGCCATGCGTGAGCAAAGTCAGGGCAACGCGCGCCCCGCGTCCAGCCACCACGTCCAACACCCGCTGCAGATGCTGCTCGTCGAGCGGTCCTGGGTCGACGACCACGCAGTCCGTCGCGCCCGGCTCCATCAGGACCCACGTGTTGGTGCCCTCGAGCGTCATGGCGCCAGGGTTCGGCGCGAGCACGCAGGTCGCGCGAGAGGTGGCGTCGCCGCCGACCCAAACGGGCTTCCCCTCACCGCCAGCGGGAGGTGAAGCCGGTGCGGGCGTCATTCGCCCGCCAGCGGGAGATGCACAGACGGCAGCACGCAGCGAATGACCACCGCGTCATCAGTTCGGACGATCACCGGGGTGATCGGCGCGATGCGGACCTCGGCGGCCATGAACTCGGCCGCAGATGAGGCCGCCGCCACCTGTTCGACGCACACCACGGTCGGCGGCAACATCAACGCCACGCCCGTCGCATAGTCCTCGAGCAGGCGAGCGGGATCGACCCAGCCGGCATGGTCGGCCTCACTGGTCTGGTCATCGGCGATCTGCCCAGCCGGCATAAGCGCGGCGAATATCCTTGTGTCGTAACGCTTTGGCTCAAACTCCGGAGTGATCCAGTGAGCCCGCGCCCGGAGGAGGTCGGAACGCAGCACCAAGCCACGACGGATCAGCATCTGGGCCAACGAGACATCGCGCGACAGCAGCGCCTTGCGCTCGGCCTGCCACTGCGGCCCACTCACGTCCCCGACCACAGAGTCGGCCGAAGGCCCGGCAAGCAATACCCCGCACTCCTCGAACACCTCGCGCACCGCGGCGGCGACAAGCTCGCGCGCTGTGGCCTCATCGGCAACGAGCACGCGTCCCCAGTCCGCCGGCGAGGGCCCGGCCCAGGGCAGGCTGGGGTCGGCATCGCGCGGGTCGACGCCTCCGCCCGGGAACACCATCATCAGCGGAGCGAACGCCATGGTGGAGACACGGCGCTGCATGAAGACGTCCACCGCACTCCGGCCGGTGGAGCCGTCGCCACGGTCACGCACAATCATGACCGTGGCTGCCGGCTTGGCGGCGACTACCTCAGCGCTGCGGCCCTCGAGCCAGTCCTTGGCCCGACCGGCCAGAGTCCCGATGGCGAAGTCGCGGATCTGACTGGTAATGCTCAGTCCTGGACTGAAACGGTGATCTCGACCTCGACCGGGGCATCCAGCGGAAGTGCTGCGACTCCCACGGCCGACCGAGCGTGGACCCCGGCGGCGCCAAACGCTCTGCCGAGCAGCTCGGAGGCACCGTTGATGACGCCGGGCTGTCCGGTGAACGACGGGTCGCTGGCCACAAAGCCGACAACCTTGACCACGCGGGTCACCTTGTCGAGGTCACCGATGACGGACTTGACGGCAGCGATCGCGTTGAGGGCGCACGTCTCGGCGAGCTTCTTGGCATCCTCCGGAGAGATATTGCCGTCGCCTGTCCCCACTTTGCCGGTCTGAACCAGTGCGCCGGACACCATCGGCAGCTGACCGGAGGTGAAGATCAGGTTGCCGTCACGCAAAGCCGGCACATAGGCGGCCACGGGCTTGGCAACGTCGGGAAGGGTAAGGCCAAGCTGGGCCAAACGGTCTTCAACAGCGGACATGACTATGCCTTCTCTCGCTTGAGGTAAGCCACCAGACCGGCGCCATCCGGGCCGGTCAGGACCTGCACGAGCTCCCAGCCGTCCTCGCCCCACTGGTCGAGAATCTGCTTGGTGGCGTGCACGATCAGTGGAACCGTTGCGTACTCCCAGTTGGCCATGAACGCAGCCTAGACC
>Ga0209638_1000373_pt1 | contig 29600 bp, 26 predicted proteins | sample BarGraNGADG00211_FD_184490 | JGI IMG/M metagenome (GOLD analysis project Ga0209638, IMG submission 184490) | Arctic peat soil microbial communities from Barrow, Alaska - Barrow Graham LP Ref core NGADG0002-211 (SPAdes) (version 2) | ecosystem: Environmental > Terrestrial > Soil > Wetlands > Peat...
GTTTGTGCGGGGTTCGAATCCCACGCCGCCACCACCCGCCGCGCGCCGCTTGCTAGGATGAAATCCAGTCCCCCAAACAAGCAGCCCATATGCCCGAGAAGCCCTACGACCATATCCAGATCGAATTGAAGTGGCACGAGCGTTGGCGGAACGCCGATTTCTACAAGGCCGAAGAGACTTCGGCCAAACCGAAATTCTACGTTCTGGAGATGCTGCCCTACCCCAGCGGCACCCTCCACATCGGCCACATCCGCAACTATTCGATCGGCGACGCGCTGGCCCGCTATAAGTGGATGCGCGGCTTCAATGTGCTGCACCCCATGGGATGGGACGCCTTCGGACTCCCCGCCGAGAACGCCGCCATCGCTAACTCGGTGCCGCCGCGCGAGTGGACCATGCGGAATATCGCGGCGATGAAGCAGACCCATCGCCGCTTCGCCTTCAGTTACGATTGGGACCGCGAAATCTCCACCTGCGAGCCCGAATACTATCGCTGGAATCAGTGGTTCTTCCTCAAGATGCTGGAGCGCGGCCTCGCCTACCGCAAGCGCGCCCTCGTCAACTGGTGCTCCAAGTGCGCTACCGTCCTGGCCAACGAACAAGTGGTCGAGGGCTGCTGCTGGCGCCATGACGACACCGCCGTGGAACAGCGCGCCCTGGAACAGTGGTTCCTCAAAATCACCGACTACGCCGACGAACTGCTCGACGACATGGCGCAGCTCGAAGGCGGCTGGCCCGAGCGCGTCCTCACCATGCAGCGCAACTGGATCGGCCGCTCCGAAGGCACCGAGGTCGATTTCCACCTGGACGGCCCCGGTGAAGTCAACGCCACGGCCATCCGCGTCTTCACCACCCGCGTCGACACCATCTACGGCGCCACCTGCGTCATCCTGGCGCCGGAGCACCCACTCAACGCGGAGCTGCTCGATGCCGGCCTCAAAGCTCGCGCCAAGACCATGGTCGATTCGCGCGCCGGCCGCGACCCGGGCGATATCGATAAGGAAGGCCTCTTCACCGGCCGCTACGCCATCAACCCTTACAGCGGCGAAAAGGTCCCCATCTGGATCGCCAACTTCGTCCTCATGGGCTATGGCACCGGCGCCATCATGGCCGTCCCCGCGCACGATGAGCGCGATTTCGAATTCTGCCGCAAGTACGGGATCGCGGTGCGCCCCGTCGTCCGCCCCGTCGATGGCACGCTCGCCGTGGAGCCGGGGATGACCGAAGCCTTCACCGAGTACGGCACGGTCGAGAACACCGGCGAGTGGAGCGGACTTTCCAGCGCCGAAGCGCGCCGCCAGATGAACGCTCACGCCGAGCGGCACGGCTTCGGCCAAGCCGCCATCACCTACCGCCTCAAGGATTGGGGCATCTCGCGCCAGCGCTATTGGGGCACGCCGATCCCCGTCATCCACTGCCCCGCCTGCGGCGTCGTCCCGGTGCCCGAAAACCAGCTCCCCGTGATCCTCCCCGACCGTATCGCGATCACCGGCGCCGGACGCTCCCCGCTCGAAAACGTCCCCGAGTTCGTCAACGTGGCGTGTCCTCAATGCGGCGCCGCCGCGCGCCGCGAAACCGATACCATGGACACCTTCATCGACAGCTCCTGGTATTTCTACCGCTACTGCGACGCGCACAACTCGACGCAACCCTTCGACCCCGCCAAGATTGCCTACTGGTTCGAGATCGATCAGTACATCGGCGGCGTCGAGCACGCCATCCTGCACCTCATCTACTCGCGCTTCTTCACCAAGATGATGCGCGACATCGGACTCATCGCCAACAACGAGCCGGCGCGGCGCCTTTTCACGCAGGGCATGGTGATCGCCGAGGGCACGAAGATGTCCAAGTCCAAGGGCAACGTGGTGGGCGCGGACTGGCTCGCCGAAAAGTTCGGCGCCGATAGCGCCCGCATGTTCGTGCTCTTCGCCGCGCCCCCGGAGAAGGAAGTCGATTGGCGCGTGGAAGGCGCCGAGGGCATCTATCGCTTCCTGGGCCGCGTCTACCGCTTCGCCACGCGCAATACACCCGCCGAACAGCGCTCCGGCGAGGCCGACCGCAAGGTCCTCCGCAAGCTCCACCAGACCCTCGGAAAGATCACCGAGGATTTCGAAACCCGCTGGCACTTCAACACCTGCATCGCCTCCGTCATGGAGCTGGTCAACCTGCTCTACGCCGAGGAGCAGAACATCTCCGCCGCCGCCATGCCGCGCGTCCTGGAAATTCTCGCCCTCATGCTCGCCCCCTTCGCGCCCTATGTCGCGCAGGAAATCTGGGAAGAGCTCGGTAACCAAGGCCCGGTCTTCCGCCACACCTGGCCCGCTTTCGACCCCGAACTCGCCAAGGACGCGGAAGCCGAGATCGTGGTGCAGGTCAACGGCAAACTGCGCAGCCGCATTACCGCCGCCTTCGGCACATCGAAAGAAGAACTCGAAGCGCGCGCGCTGGCCGACGAAAAAATCAAGCCCTTCCTCGCAGGCAAGCAGGTGGTCAAAGTGATCACTGTCCCCGACAAGCTGGTCAATATCGTGGTGAAGTAGCGTAGCCTTTCAAGGCCGGGTGCCCTCTGGGCGGCCCCCATTCGTGGGGGCATTCTTCCTCAGCGCCGGATCTCCTGCTCCATTCGCTCGCGCAAAATGCCGTTGATCCGGCTGATATGTCCCTCGCCTTTCGATCGTAGCCAAGCCAGAACGTCATTGTCGATTCGCAGAGAAATCGGAGTTTTGAGCGGCCGGTAGTATTTGCCGATGGCCGCGTTCTGCCACATATCGGGCGGCAACACGGGAGCGTCCGGATCGTTGTCCAGGCTGCGGGCGCGCTTCTTATAAAGCGCCCTCGTTTCGTCGCTGATCTTCAGCCGCCTACCGGCGGAATTGGTCTTTGTATGCACTTTTTTCATAAGCGGTTGCCTTTCTCGCCGAAATAATGTGGATGATTTCCTCTTCTGGGGCGCTGCGGTCTACGAATACGACCAGCAGCAGTACCAGCCCTCCGCTCGCACCGATAGCCTGATAGCGTTGCTCACCTTCCTCCTCGATGAAGTAGTTTTCGGAGACGACATGATTTGGGTCGTGGAAGATCTTCGCCGCCATTTCAAACGAAACGCCGTGAATCCGGAGATTGCGGTCCGCCTTCTCCGGGTTCCACGTGCGTCTCATGTATGACTCTATTGTATATACGCAACAGTATGTTTATCAACTGAATCAGCGGATGGACATTCGACCTTTGCCCAAGTTGCTAACCCTCACGCCGAGCGTTTCCCAGCCATCCAGGCATTCTTTCTCGCCGCCATGCGGGAGCGAACCTCATCGCCGTCGATCGACTCGCCACGCTCCGCCTCCGCGAAGCCCAGCTCGATGGCCGCCGAAATTTCGTCCCGGTTTTCCGCGAGCCACTCCTCATGCGCGAGCAGCATCTCAAGAGCGCAATCGAGGGCCTGTTCGGCATTCTGGTAGGCGCCGGAGCGAAGCAGTTCAGCCAGTCGGCGTTCTTGGTCGGGGCTTAAGGTGACGGTCATGAGGCGTCGCCCAACATCAGCCGCACCACCGTCTCCAGATGGTAGGTCTGCGGGAACAGGTCCAGCAGCGTCATCCGCTCCACGCGATAGCCCGCCGCCACCAACCCCGCCAGATCGCGCGCCAGGGTCGCCGGGTCGCACGCCACAATCGCGATCTGCCGCGGCCGCAAGTCGATCAACCGCGCGACCACCGCTTTGCCCAACCCCGTGCGCGGCGGATCCAGCACCACGAAATCCGGCGCTTTCTCCAACTGCGCCAAATGCTCCTCGGCCGTCCGCGGCACCGCGTGCAGATTCTCCAGGCCCGCGCGCGCCGCGTTGAATTCGAGATCGCGCACCGACCCCGCGCCCGATTCCACCGCTGTCACCTCGCGGAAGCTCTTCGCCAGCGGCATGGAGAGCAGGCCCACGCCCGCATACAAGTCGATCGCCGTCTCGCCCTCCGCGCCTTCCGTCGCCGCTTCCACCAGCCGGTCGATCAGCCACCGGTTCACCTGGAAAAACGAATTGCTGCTCACCCGGAACTCGCCCCGGTAATCCAATGCGCCTTCCACCATTCCCGGAATCAGACTCCCGCACCAGTCGAAAAAGCGCCGCGCCACCGGACGATCCGTCTCCAGTACGTTGATCTGCACCTCGCGCTCGTCGGTGAATACTTCGAGCGACTTGATGAATCGCGGCCACCGCCCGTCGCGCGTCATCGCGTTCAACGCCGCGATCGCCTGGTTGATCTTCGGCGACCCGACCGGGCACTCGCCCACCGCGCACAGCCTGTGCGAGCGCGCCTCACGATACCCGAGCCGGTTTTCTTCCACGTGCAGTTGCACGCGATTGCGATAGCCGAACGGCTCCGCCGCCACCACCGCGATCTCCGCCGGCGGCGCCATCTTCCCCAGCCGTTGCAGGGCTTCCACCAGAATCGCCCGCTTGGCAACCAGTTGGTATGCGTACGGCGCGTGCTGGTAGTGGCAGCCGCCGCAGCGCCCGTATACCGGGCACGGCGCCGCCACGCGGTCCGGCGCGGCCTCCAGCACTTCGAGCATGCGCGCGCGCACCATCCCGGGCTTCTCCTGTTCCGCGCGCGCCAGAATCCGCTCCCCCGGCAGTACGAAGGGCGCGAACACCACGCGCCCATCGAGGCGCGCCAGTCCATCGCCTCCGTACACCAGCTTTTCCACCGTGACTTCAAAATTGCTTACGATAAGAGTTACCCCTCTGATTACTGCCACCTACCATGAGAACACGAGTCTTCTCCGGAATGCAGCCCACCGGTAATCTTCACATTGGAAATTACCTCGGCGCGCTTAAAAACTGGGTCCGCATCCAGCACGACTACGAGTGCATTTTCTGCATCGTGGACCTGCACGCCGTCACCGTCTATCAGGACCCGGCCGAACTGCGCGCCAAAATCAACGAGACGGCCGCCCTCTATCTCGCCGCCGGCATCGACCCCACCGATTGCGCCATCATGGTGCAGTCCGCCGTGCCCGCCCACGCCGAACTCGCCTGGATGCTCACCTGCGTCACCCCCATCGGCTGGCTGGAGCGCATGACGCAGTACAAAATCAAGGCCGCCAAACAGGAATCCATCGGCGACGGACTCCTCCAATACCCCGTCCTCATGGCCGCCGATATCCTGCTCTACCAGGCCGGCATCGTCCCCGTCGGCGAAGACCAGGCCCAGCACCTGGAACTCACCCGCGACGTCGCCCAGCGCTTCAATTCGCTCTACGGCGACACCTTCGTTGTCCCCAACACCAGCCTCCCCACCGTCGGCGCGCGCGTCATGGGCCTGGATGACCCCACCCAGAAGATGAGCAAGTCCGCCACCGGCCTGAATCACGCCGTCGCCCTGCTCGACGCCCCCGCCAAGATCCGCAAAACCATCATGCGCGCCACCACCGATTCCAGCCCGGCCGTCGATTTCGAGACCGCCGGACCCGGCGTGCTCAATCTGCTCTCCATCTACCAGGCCTTCTCCGGCGAGCCCGATGACGCCATGCAGGCCCGGTTCACCGGCATGCGTTACGGCGATCTCAAGAAACAGGTCGCCGAAATGGCGATCGCCCACCTCGAACCCTTCCAGCAGCGCTATCGCGAGATCACCGCCGACCCGGCCTACCTCGCCGCCATTCTTCGCGATGGCGCCGAGCGCGTCGCCCCCATCGCCAACAGCACCGTCCGCACCGTCAAGCAGCGCATGGGCCTCTACACGTAGGACAGGGGGGTACCCTCTGGGTCCGCCTGTCCATCTTGCTATGCTCTCCGGCTACCTCACCCTTCTCCGCCAGAACCGCAACTACCGTCTCCTCTGGCTCGCCCAGATCGTCAGTGAACTTGGCGACTGGTTCTACACCCTCGCCGTCTACAATCTCCTGCTCGATCTCACCGGCAGCAAGGCCCAGGCCGTGGGCCTCGCCGTCGTCCTGCAAGTTCTCCCCAGCACCTTCGCCGCCCCCACCGCCGGCGTGCTCAACGACCGCATCAGCCGCAAGCGGATCATGATCGGCGCCGATCTGGTCCGCTTCTTCATCGTCCTCGGCATGCTGCTGGTGCGCACTCCGTCCATGGTCTGGCTGGTCTACCCGCTGCTCCTCGTCGAGACCATCGGCGCCGCCTTTTTCGAGCCCGCGCACAGCTCCGTCATCCCCAACATCGTCTCCGAAAATCAGGTGCTCGCCGCCAACACGCTGGCCTCCATCACCTGGTCGTTCTGCCTCGCCGCCGGCGCATCGCTGGGCGGTATCGCCGCCGTCTGGCTGGGACGCGACGCCGTCTTCGTGCTCAACGCCTTCTCGTTTCTCCTCTCCGCCTGGCTGATCCGCCGCATGAGTTTCGCAGAACCCCACGCCGCCGACCGGCCGCCCCTGCGCGCCCGCGAACTGGTGGAGTTCACCCCCATCCTCGATGGCATCCGCTACATCCGCCGCGATCCCCGCCTCTTCGGCACCGTCTTCGTCAAAGGCGGACTCGGTCTGCTCGGCGCCAACAACGTACTGCTCCCCATCCTCGGCGAGCGCGTTTTCCCGGTGAAACTCGCCGGCCTGGACCACAGCCGCGCCGCCCTCCTCGGCATGAGCATGTTGATGGGCGCGCGCGGCGCAGGCTCCCTCCTCGGTCCCCTGATCGGCGCCCGCTGGGCGGGCGAAAGCCACTCCCGCCTGCGCACCGGCATCCTCGCCGGCTTCGTGATCGCCGCCGCCGGGTATGTCTGCCTCGGCGCCTCCACTTCGCTCGCCATCGCCATCTGCGCCGTGGTTGCCGCGCACGCCGGAAGCTCCACCAACTGGGTCTTCTCCAGCACGCTCCTCCAGATCTACACCGAAGACCGCTTCCGCGGCCGCGTCTTCAGCGCCGATCTCGGCATCTGCATGCTGGTTATGTCCGCCAGCAGTTATCTGGCCGGCGTCGCCATCGATTTCGGCGTCCCCCCGCGCGCCTTCGCGGTTGCCATCGGCCTGGTCATGCTGGTCCCCGCCGCGGCGTGGGCCATCGCGCTCCATCGCACCAGGCGCCGGTCCTTGTAGCCGGGCCCCCGCGGAGCGAGCAGACCCAGAGGGTACCCCGGTTGCCACGTCGGCGTCCTTGCCGACGTTCTTCGAAGAATGCCAGTACGAATACCGGCATGGCAGCCTGGAAGGCCGCTCTACTACAATAAGGAAGATGCGACTTTTCTTTGCCCTCATCTGCCTTACCGCTGTCGCATACGCTCAGAGTTCGACGCCGGCCATTACTTCCGCCAGCCCGAATCCGATCGACGCCGGCGGACCCGCGTTCACTCTCACCGTGAGCGTCAGCGCCTTCGTGCCGGCCGCGGTCGTCAAGTGGTCCGGCACGCCTCTGGTCACTACCTACGTGAATGACAACACCCTGAACGCGACCGTGCCCGCCGTCCTGATCGCCATCTGCGGCAAATATTTTCTCACCGTCACCAACCCCCAGAATAATGCCGTCTCCAACAGTTACCCCGTAATCGTCAACCCGGTTCTCAAATCCATCTCTCCCAACCTCCTGCCCGCGGGCAGCGGCGGAACCACCGTGACGGCTTCCGGCCTTGGGTTCTCATCCAACGTCTATCTGACACTCATCGCCTCCGGTTCCCGAAGCAACCTCGCCACCGCTTACGGAGGGCCCACCACCCTCACCGCTTTCGTCCCGGCGAGTGCCCTCAACGGCATCTATCCGGTATCCTTGTTCGTCGCCGATCCCACCACCGGCGCCGTCTCGCAGACCCTTCCCATTACTCTCACCTACGCCTCGGTCAGCGCGGTCTTCCAGGGGCTTTATCCCACCCCGTTTCCGAATACGATCTACGCGGACATTGCTTCCTACTCAAGCGCAACGTCCTTTCCCTTAGTCGTCCAGGGTGCGAATTTCGTCCCTGGCGCCCAGGTTCTGTGGAACGGCGCGCCGCTCGCCACGGTCTACAACGCCTCCAATTTCTTGACCGCCACCGTGCCCGCCGACCTCGTGCACAACGCGAGCGCAGACAACAAGTCGACTCGCTTGGTGGGCGTCTCCGCGAAGAACCCCGGCGCGGCAGCTTCGAATTCCATCAATCTCGTCATCCTCCCCAATCCGTTTGGAACCACCATCATCAGCCTCACTCCCCCATCGGCGGTTGCCGGCGGCCCTGGTTTGACTCTCACCGTCACCGGCGAGCGCTACGTTCAGGGCTCCACCGTCCTATGGTTCCGCACCCCGCTCCCCACCACCTTCGTCAGTGCCACTCAGTTGACCGCCACCATACCGGTCGACCGGGTCGCCACCGAAAACGTGGCCACCATCACCGTGTCCACTCCTGGCATCGCCGACTCCAATTCCCTCAACTTCCCCATCATTGCCGTCTCGCCCAGCATCTCCAAGATCAGTCCCGACTCCGCCATCGCCGGCGGACCTGCCTTCACCATGACGGTGAACGGCGACGGATTTATTCCCGCCTCCCAAGTCACCGGTCTGGCCGGAGCCGCTACCACCTATGTGAGCCTCAACCAACTCACCGTCAGCGTGCCCGCCAGCGCGATTGCCAATGTGGGGTCGCACGCGATCCAGGTGGTCAGTCCGGGCCCGCTGGTTTCCCCGCAGGCGCCCGTTTTTGCCGTGAAGGCGCCCACCCCGGCCATCACCAGCCTCATCCCCGCTTCCGTATTGGTGGGCGGCCCCGATTTCACCCTCACCGTCAACGGCAGCAACTTCCTCTCCAGCGCCACCGTGGCCTGGAACGGCGCCGCGCTGCCCACCACCCGCGTCAGCGCCACGCAGTTGACCGCGATCGTGTCCGCCGCCTTGATCGCCGCGTCCGGTACCGCCAAAATCAGCGTCTTCAACGAAGGCCCCGTCTCCTCTGGCGAACTTGCGCTTTCCATTGCCTCGACTCCCGTCGCCTCCCTCGCCAGTCTCAGTCCCAGTTCGGCCGTGCCCGGTGGAGCCGACTTCACCCTGACTGTCACTGGCGCCGCCTTCACCGCCAATTCCATCGTGCAGTGGAACGGTGCGCCGCTCGTCACCACGTTCATCGGCGCTTCCCAGTTGACCGCCCGCGTCTCCGCCGCTCTCATCGCCACGGCGGGCACGGCCAGCGTCACCGTGGCCGGCAATGGCGGGCCGTCGAACGCGCTGCCCTTCACCATCGCTCCGCTGGCGCCCGGCACCAGTTCCGCCGGCATCCTCAACGCCGCGAGTTCGCTGCCGGCCATCGCGCCCGGTACCCTGATCGCCATCTATGGCTCCAATCTGGCCGCCGCCACCGCCCAATTCTCCGCCGCCCCGCTGCCGGTCTTGCTCGGCGGTACTTCTGTCACCATCAACGGCACGCCCGCTCCGCTCCTGTACGTCAGTCCCGGACAAGTCAATGCGCAGGTCCCCTACGAGACCAAAGTCGGCACCGCGAAGTTAGTCGTCACGTCCAACGGCGTGCCGAGTCCCGCGGTGAACTTCGAAGTGGCGGCCACCGGTCCTGGCGTCTTTACCCCGCAGCAAAGCAACCACGTTCTGGCCCTGAACCTGGCCGATGGAACCCTCAATGCTTCGCAAACTCCGGCGCGTCCCGGACAGTATGTCACCGCCTATCTCACTGGCCAGGGGCTGGTCGATCCCGCGGTGACTACCGGCGACGTGGCCCCGTCGAGTCCCTTCTCCCTGCCCGTGGCCCCCGTGCAGGTCAAGATTGGAGGCGTCGTCGCCGTCATCCAGTTTGCCGGCTTGGCGCCGGGTTTTATCGACGGCCTACTGCAAATGAACGTGCTGATCCCCGACGTCCCCCCCGGTGAGCTATCCTTCGACGTCAGCATCGGTGCCGTCGCAGCCGCCCCCACCGTAATTTCCGTCGCCTCCAAGGCTCCGTAGCGTAGCCTTTCAGGCTGCCATGCCCCCATTCGTGGGGGCATTCTTCCTCCGCGCCGCGTTATTCCTAGCATCTCGGACTACACTTATGATGGCGTATAGACGAATCACAACTGGGCGCAACTCTCACAGGCGCCGCCCGAATCCAACCTCGAAGCGACTTTAGGCCATCATACTGGATACTGGCAGCCGGCTTGCAGAACCTCTACCAAGCGCCTGCGAGAAAGTCCACGCTACGAGTCCATGCGGCCCGCGATATCTGTTCTCACGCTCGGTCTTGCTGCCCTGATTGGCGCGCAGCAGATACCCACCATCCGAGTCCCGGTCCGGCTGGTGACTCTGCCTACACTCGTTTTTTCCAAGGAGAGCCGGATCCTTCCCGGTCTGCAATTGGCCGATTTTCGCGTCCTCGATAACGGTCGCCCGCAGACCGTAACCCTGAACACGAGTGCCCCACCGGTTTCCATTGCCCTCGCCATCCAGGTGAATCAGGACGTACGCCAGTATGTGCCTTTCATCGCAAAAGCGGGTAGTGCGGTTGATGCTCTTCTCGTGGGCGAATCCGGCGAAGCCGCTGTAGTTACCTATGGCAGCGAGGTCACCGTCGCCAAACCGTTCGACGCGGGGGACCTCCAAACCGCCCTCAGAACCATTTCGGCAAACGGCAGCCCGGCGCGAACGATCGATGCCGGCATGCGCGCCTTGACTCTCTTGACAAGGCGCCCCAGCTCGCGAGCCCGTGTCCTGCTCTTCATCGGCCAGCCGATGGATAGCGGAAGCGAGTCCACTCTGGCGTCTCTCCGGGAGGCAGCGGAGAAAGAAAGCGTTGCCGTTTATGCTCTAGCCCTCCCCGAATTCGGTAAAGCCTTCGTGTCCGATACGTTCTCTCTTCAGGGCCTTTCTTCCGGAGCCGACAGAGGCGGCTTCAAGGCAGGTGCGGATTTCGGCAAGCTGATTTCCGTCCTCAACCGGAATACCAATGCGGCAACGGGCGCTGACCCGTTTTCGATTTTGACCGCTGCCACAGGGGGAACTCAACTTCATTTTCGAAAGCAGCGTCAATTGGAGGACGCCATCGCGGCCATCGGTGTCCAACTGCGCAGCGCTTATCTGTTGAGCTATTATCCCAATTCCCAGGAAGCCGGCTATCACACCGTCAAGATCGAAGTGGACGTTCCCGGTGCGAAGGTCTATTCGCGTCCCGGCTATTGGTTGAGCGACTGAACCCGGAGCGCCTCCGCGGACCTTCAGTCCTGCTTTAGCGGCGTTTTGGCGGCTTCGCCGGCATCGTGCTTGGTCCCTCTGCGAAAGGGATTCAGTTTGCCCAGCGCTCTTACGAACCGGTTCCCGGCATTCCGCGGTTTCTCCGGAGCGGCCTCTTGCGATGGCGTCGAAAACTCGGCGGCACTCCCTGATACGGCGGGCCGCGCCGCCTCCAGCGCTTCCACGGAGTCCGTGTTTGGGACGAGCGGTTCGGGCGCTTCTACTGGCTGCCGGGGAGTTGAATTCGGCGCGGGCACTGCCGCCGTAGGTTGCGGTACTTCTCCGCCGGTCACGCGGATTGCGTAGCTCCGCTCCGGTTTGCCGGCCCGCCGCATCGCTCGCACGGGGAATGGCGCGCGCTCCCGAGCGCTGGCGGCCGGTTTCTCCGTCTCTGCCGGCGCTTCAGATGGCGTTGACTGAACAACTCCGGGAGCTTCCGGCTCCGCAACCGCCGGCGACGTCCGCACCGCATCGTGTTTGGAGATAGCCGCCGCTAGCCGGTTGCTTTCCGTGGTCTGCACGCGTGCCGCCGCCGGAAAGAATCGAACCGTGCAGAAGCCTGCCAGCAGCGCGCCCGGTACCAGCGCCATCAGCATGGCGGCGCGCGAAGGGTGAAACTCCCGCAGGCGCGAAGTCAGCCCCGGGAAGGGGGTGCGCCACGTTTTCCGAGGGCTCGATGGCACGGCCACCGGACAGGCGCCAGCGACTGCATTCTGCAAAGCCAGCCGGAATTCGTCCGCCGATTGGAACCGCATCGCCGGATCCTTCGCCACCGCCTTCCGCACAATGCCGTCGAGCGCCGAGGGGACCTTGGGATTCCGCGAACTCGGCAGCGCCGGCTCGGCTTCCACGTGGGCGCGCATCACCGCGAAAGCTCCCTCGACCTCAAACAACTTTCCGCCCGTGAGCATCTCGTGGAGCACGGCCCCCATGGCATAGAGGTCCGTGCGCGCATCCAGTGCCCCAATCCCCCGGACCTGCTCGGGAGACATATACCAGGGCGAGCCCAGCGGGGCTCCCGATGTAGACAGTCGAAGATCGGTCGCGCCCCGCGCCAGGCCGAAGTCCGTCAGCTTGGCCATGAGGTCTGGCGTGACGATGATATTCGCGGGCGCCACGTCCCGGTGAATGACACCGGCGTCATGAGCGTAGGCGAGCGCGCGGAGCACCTGGCTGGTGAAGTCCACCGCGGTCTCGACAGACAGTGGCCCGGCCTCCAACATGCGCTGCAAAGATTCGCCTTCCACGAACTCCATCACCAACCCGATCGAGTTGCCGTCTCGCACCGCGTTGTAGAGCGCCACGATGTTGGGATGGTGGAGACGCGCCTGCACCTGGATCTCACGCTCGAATCTCCGCACCTGTTCGGGATCGTCGCACGAGCCCGGCGGCAGGAGTTTCATCGCCTCGATTCTCCTGGTGATTGCGTGCTCGATCTTGTACACCGCTCCCATGCCGCCGGAGCCGGCGATATCGATCACCCGGTAGCCGCCCACTACATCGCCTGTCTGAATCGGTTTCATGCGCAGCGCATCGCCACGAAAACCAGGACAATCAACCCGATCGCGACGCCAAGGAAGCCGAGCACCAGCGCAGTCCTCGGAGACCCCCCGGCTTCAGCCGGCACCAGAAATCGCGGTGCGGCAGCTTCCGGCATCGCCGCCACCGGCGCCGCCGGCTGCGTCAACACTTTCACGGGGTCCTTCAGCGCCGCCAGCGCCATACGGAACTCCCTCGCGCTCGGAAAGCGTTCTGCGGGTTTCTTGGCAAGCGCGGTAAGGACAATCCGCCCCAGTTCCGGCGCAATCCACGGATTCAGTGAACTGGGTCGCGGAGGCTGCTTACTCACCTGCGCCACCATGATGTCGAAATCGTTCGCACCGTCGAAGGGTACCCTCCCGGTCAACATGTGGAACAACAACACACCCACCGAATAGAGATCCGCCCTGCCGTCCAGCGCGCCAACTCCCATCACCTGCTCGGGAGAAATGTACCTGGCATCGCCCAATACGGCGCCGGCCTTGGTCAAGTTCACGTCGGATACCGGTTTCGCCAGGCCGAATCCGCCCAACTTGACCACCCCGTCCCGCGTGACCATGACATGTTCCGCCGTGATGCCGCGATGCACGATTCCCAGCGCATGTGCCTCCTCCAGTCCGGACAGCACATCGCAGGTCACCCGCATCGCCTCAGTCGAGAGTAGCGCACCTGGCCGGCAAAGCTCCGCCAGTGTCGTGCCCTCGACGAACTCCGCCGTCATGACCAAATGCCCGTCAAGTTCCAACGCGTCGTGGAACGCGACGATGTTCGGATGCGACAGGCGCGTGTGGATCTTGATCTCGCGGAGAAGCCGCTCCAGCGATTCCGCATCGTCGTACGAGGCTCCCGGCAGCGACCTCAGGACTTCAAACTCGCCCGTGGTCAGGTTCCGGACCTTGTAAGTAACTCCTGCTCTGGGTTTGTCGACGACACCAAGGAACTCATAGTTGCCAACGATTTGACTGGGTTCGGTCATTGTCTGGGCACACAATCCAGTGCAAGTTTAAGGTCGCAGGCGCACCCAGTCAATTACCCATTGCTAGAACGTATAGGACCTAACCAACGTTAGTATGGCTCCGTCAAATGTCGCGAGGGTGCTTAACCGTTTTCCGGAAGGCTGGCCATGAATACGCCGCAAACCGGGGACAGAAAGCGAATTTCCGGCGCAGTTTGCCGGAAATTCGCTATCAGTCCCCGGTTTCCTTGCCAGGATACGCCCCATTTCCTTCGTGTGCCCGAAAATGTTTAAGCACCCCCTGGTACCCCCACCCCGCTGAATCCGTTGCTGCCGGTGATATCGTAATAACAAGAGGAGGCCGGTCCACCCGGACCGGATAACCTAAAGATGAGATCCAGTCGGGGATTCCTGCTGTCCTGCTGTACTGCCGGCCTGATCTTTGCCCAGGCCGCTCCCCAGAAACAACTCAGCGCCCGCGAGCTTTTCTACGCCGCCGCGCAAGCTCCCGCCGCGGCCAAACCCGCCACCGCGCGGCCGCCAGCCAAGCGCCCCACCGCCACGCCCCCCAAACCCGTCGAGATCGCGCGCGCCGATACCCGGCCGCCCGCCCCTCTCCCTACTGCGCCACCCGTAGCTCCGCGGCCCGCGCCCACTACCGCGCCCATGCCCGCCAGCGGCGCGCCGCCCCTCGGACTGCGCTACACCGTCCTCAAACTCGCCGCCGACAATACCCCCACGGAAGTCCCCAACGACACCGTCTTCCATGCCGGCGACCGCATACGCTTCAGCGTCGAAGCCAACGCCCCCGGCTATCTCTACATCGTCAATCAGGGCTCCAGCGGCAACTGGAAACCCATGTTCCCCTCCGCCGAAATCGAGGACGGCAACAATCGCATCGAAGGCTGGCATCCCTACACCATGCCGCCCGGATCGCGCCTCGCTTTCGATAGCACCGTCGGCACCGAGAACCTCTTCATCGTTCTCTCGCTCCAGCCCGAGAGCGACCTCGAAAGCATGATCTACTCGCTCCAGGGCAAGAAGAAGGCCGCGGCCGCGGCGCCCGCCTCAACCCCCGAAGCGCCCGTCCAATCTTCCAAAGAGTTGATCATGGCCGCCAACATCTCTGGCACCGCCGTCGATCGCATGCGCGCCGTCTACGCCCGCGACCTCATCATCGAGAAGGTGGACCCCAACACCCCCGGCGATAAGAAGGAAACCGCCGTCTATGTCGTCAACCCCACGGGCAGCGCCGATTCGCGCGTGGTCGCCGATCTCCACCTGGTGCACCAATGATTGCTACAGGAATGCCCCGCCTCGCGTCCGCGCTCTGTCTCGCCGCGGCGCTGGCATCCCCGCAGTCCGGTAACGTGTCCCGCACCATGACCGAAGGCGGGCACCGCATGGAACTGGTGCTCGAGCGCCTCGACCACGATACCTGGCGCACCATCGATCCCGGACTCGTGCTCGCCCAGGGTGACCGCGTCCGCTTCAAATTCCGCACCAACTTCGATGGCTACCTCTACGTCATGAACCAGAGCAGCAGCGGAACCTACGAGCAACTCTTCCCGGGCGAGGAAACCGGCCAGGACAACCGCATCTCCGCCTCCAGGGAATACCAGGTCCCCGCCACCAGCGCCGCCTTCCGCATCGCCGGACCCGCCGGCTACGAGACGGTCTACTGGCTGGCCACCCCCGCGCGCCTCTCCGATACCGCCCCGCGCTATCAGCCGCCGCCCGCTACCAAAGCCGCGCCGCCCACCCTCATCCCCCGCTGCGACGATACCATCTGGAAATCGCGCGGCGATTGCGTCGATCCCTCCGCCGGCCCCAAGCTCGTGCCCCGCGGGGAAGCCATCCCCCAGAACCTCACCGGCCCCGGCATCTCTCGGGATCAGCGCGACCTCCTCTTCCTGCGCCAGAAAAACACCGCCGTGATCTCGTCGCCCGTGCCCCTCACCGGCCCGGTAATCTACGAGTACCGGCTGGCCCACAGGTGACCGTCATGCGCATACCAATCGGCCCCTTTGCCCAACTCTGCTTTGGTCTTCTCTGCGCTTATCTCTGCGATCTCTGCGTCTCTGCGGTGAATTCACATTCCCGTTTGGCTAGGGCTGCGTCAGCTCAGGGAAGGTTTTCCCGGACGATTGTTTCTCTCCTTGCTCTCTCCGCCGCCCTTGCCTTCGCCCAGCCGCCCCCGCCAAACCAGCAGCGCGATCTCAAAGTCGAGAAGCTCGATACCGTCCCCGCGGGCACCGCCAAGCCCATCCGGATCCCGGTCAGCTACGCCGTCATCGTCGGCATCTCGCGCTACCGCAACCTGGCGGACAAGGACCAGCTCCACTTCGCCGAAAGCGACGCCCAAGCCATCTTCACCTCGCTCATCAGCCCCGAAGGCGGCAACTTCCGCGTCGAAAACGTGCACATGCTCACCAACGATAAGGCCACCCTCGCCGGACTCCGCCGCGAGATCGATACCTGGCTCCCCAGCGTCGCCAAGCAGGATGACCGCGTCCTCATCTACTTCGCCGGCCACGGTTTCATGCACCAGGGCAAGGGCTACCTCGCGCCCTTTGATATCGACCGCGACCGCATCGCCGATACCGGCTATCCCATGGACGAACTCGGCAACGTGATCGGTGGCAAGATCAAGGCCAAATCCAAAATCCTCCTCACCGACGCCTGCCACTCCGGCGCCATCACTCCCGAGGATACCGAGAACATCAATCACACCCTCGGCGATCTCAGCAAGAGCCTCTTCTCCCTCACCGCCAGCCGCGCCCGCGAGAGCTCCTTCGAAAGCCCCGATCTCAAAGGCGGCCACGGCGTCTTCACCTACTACGTCGTCCAGGGCATGGCAGGCGAGGCCGATACTTCCGGCGATGGCGTGGTCACCGCCGATGAACTCGCCGAGTACGTCCACACCCAGGTGCGCGAGTACACCGAAAACCGGCAGAACCCCACCTCCGACAAGGCCAACTACGATCCCGAAATGCTGCTGGCCTATGTTCCGTCGAGAGCCAGGCCAGCCGCCGCCCCCGCGCCCAAGTTCGGTACCCTCATCTTCGATTCCAACATGGATGGCGTCGAGGTGTTCGTCGATGGCAAGACCATCGGCGTGCTCGAAAAAGGCAAGCCGGTCAACGCTCCCGGGCTCGCTCCGGGCGAGCACACCGTGCAGGGCGTCAAGATGGGGTACGAGCCCGATGGACCGCGCCAGGAGATGGTCTACCCCGGCCAGGAATCTCCCGTCCGCATCCGCATCCTGATTCCCCGCCGCCGCAACAAGGCCGCGGCCGACCTGCTTCAGGAAGGCATGAAGTATTACCACAAGGGCGACGAGCTGGACTACAAGAAAGCCGTGGCCTCCTTCGAGCGCGCCCTCGCCGCCGACCCCACTTACAGCCAGGCGGCCTTCTATCTGGGCCGCACTTACAGCGCGCTCTTCGATTACGACAGCGCCGGCCGCTCCTATAAGCGTGCCATCCAATTGGACCCGGACTATCTGGAGGCCCACGCCAACTATGGCGGCATCCTGCTCGATACCGGCGACGTCGATGAAGCCGTCCGCCAGTTGAATACCGTCCTGCAGCGCGAGCCCGCCCACCCCGTCGCCCTTACCCTGATCGCCGAGGCCTATCGCTTCAAGGCGCTCTATCCCCAATCCATCGAGGCCGCTCGGCTTGCCATCGGGATCAACCCCAAAACCGCCGAACCGCATCTCTGGCTGGCCGATAGCTTGCGCCTCAGCGGTAAGTTCGCCGAAGCCCGCCCGGTGTACGACGAATACCTCAAGCTCAGCGATTTCGACAGTAAGTTCGCCGGTAAGTTAAATTACTATGTGCTCGGCTCGCTGGTCGGCATGGGCCGCAAGAAGCGCGTCGCCGAACGCGACATCTGGAACGACTACCACAACATGGCCTGGTACGGCATGTGCGAATGCGAGCGCAAGGCCGCCAATCTCGATACCGCCATCGCCGATTGCCAGAAGGCGCTCACCTACGATGCCAAAGACCCCTTCGCCCACTACACCCTTGGACTCGCCTTCATGACCAAGGCCGTCAACACCGGCAGCGTCGCCGAGCTCGATCCCGCCCTCAAGCACTTCCAGCAGATGCTCGATCTCAACCCAGACATGGACGAAGCCTCCATTGCCCGGAAGAACATTGCCGCCATCCAGCAATACCTCAAGCAGCCGCGCTGATGGCTCGTGCGCTATCATTTCCTGCGGTATCATTTTCGTGATGCGCACAGTGACTCTGCCCGCCCTCGTCGTTCTTTTCGTCCTGCAAGCCCGGCCGGCGAACAACTTCGTCCTTTCCGTCGACAACATCATGCGCGGACCCGCGCTGGTCGGCTACGAACCCACCGGCGTCCGCTGGTCTCACGACGGCAGCCGCCTCCTCTTCCAGTGGAAGCAGAACACCGACAAGGAAATCGCGCCCATGGACACCTACACCGTCAACCGCGACGGCAGTGGCCTGCGCAAACTCACCGGCGAAGAGGTCCGGCAGCTTCCTCCCGCTCTCGGCGATACCACCCCCGCCGCCGGCGGCACCAGCAAAGACAAGCGCCTGATGGTCTACTCCAGCGCCGGCGATCTCTTTACCTTGGACAACAACACCGGCAAGATCACCCAGCTCACCAAGACCACCGACGCCGAGACCAATCCCCGCTTCACCCAGGACGGCAAGCGCATTTCCTTCACCCGCAACGGCAACCTCTACGTGATGTCGCTGGATAGCGGCCTGCTCGTGCAACTCACCGATATCCGCGCCGCCGCCGCACCGGCCACCAGCGCCGCGCCCCCAGTAGGCGGCGGTGTCGGCGGCGGTGGCGGCCGCGGCCTTGGCGGCTTCGGCGGTGGCCGCGGGCAGGGCGGCGGCGGACGCGGCGCCGCCGCCGATGCGCCCCCCGAAGTGCGCGGCAGCGATAGCCAGGAATACCTCAAGAAGGAACAGAAGGAACTCCTGCAAGTGGTCCGCGAGCGCATCGAACAGCGCGAAGAACAGAAGAAGCGCGCACTGGAGGCCGCCGCCGCACGCAAGCCCTTCACCTTGCAGGCGCGCCAGACCGCCGGCGGACTGCAACTCACGCCCGACGAAAAGTACGTCATCGCGAGCGTCTTCGAATCGGCCGCCACGCCCGCCAAGAGCACCATCGTTCCCAACTTCATCAGCGACAGCGCTTACACCGAAGACCTCCCCGGCCGCTCCAATGTCGGCGACACCCAGGGCACTTCGCGCCTCGCCATCCTCAACGTGGAGACCGGCGAGGTGAAATGGGTGGATCACGGCCAGAAAAGGGTGCCCGCACCCGCGCCCGCACCCGCCCGCACCGAAACCGCCCCGCCGCCCCCGCCCGCGCCCCAAGCCGCGCCGGCACGCACGCCCGTTTCCACGGACCGCGACATCCAACTGAGCGCCCCCGTCTGGAGCGAAGACGGAATCAAGGCCGTGATCGGCGCCCGCTCCGCCGATAACAAAGACCGCTGGATCTTCGCCCTCGATCCGGCCACCGGCAAGACCCGCACGCTGGTCAGCATTCACGACGACGCCTGGATCGGCGGTCCGCAAGGCTCCGCCAACACCCTCGGCTGGATGAAGAACGATCGCGAAGTCTACTTCATCAGCGAAAAGACCGGCTACGCCCAACTCTACGCCGTGCCTTTCGACACCGGCGAACCGCGCGCGCTCACCACCGGCAATTGGGAGGTGCTCAACGTGCGCCAGTCCAGGGACAAATCCAAGTTCTACCTGGTGGCCAACGCCGATGGCCCTGCCGATCAGTTCCTCTACGAAATGCCCGGCGACGGTGGCCCGCTCACCCGTATCTCCCAGGCCCCAGGCAAGCACACCGCCGTCCTCTCGCCCGACGAGCGCTGGATTGCCGACGTCTACTCTTACTCCAACAAGCCGCCCGACCTATACATCCAGGAGAACCGTCCCCACCAGGATCTCCAGCGGCTCACCACTTCACCCTCGGCCGAGTTCGCGCAATACGCCTGGCAGGACCCGCCTATCGTGATGGTCCCCGCGCGCGACGGCGTCAAGGTCCCGGCGCGAATGTACAAGCCCGCCAATTATAAGAAGGGCGGTCCGGCGGTCATCTTCGTGCACGGCAGCGGGTATCTGCAAAACGTGGATCATAAGTGGTCCACTTACTACCACGAGTACATGTTCCATCATTTATTGCAGGAGCGCGGCTATCTCGTGCTCGACGTGGATTACCGCGGTTCCGCCGGCTATGGCCGCGACTGGCGCACCGCCGTGTACCGGCACATGGGCGGCAAGGACCTCGACGACATCGTCGATGCCGCCAAATACGCCGTCGCGCAGCACGGCGCCGACCCCGGGAAGATCGGACTCTACGGCGGCAGCTACGGCGGTTTCATCACCCTGATGGCGATGTTCACCCAGCCCGATGTCTTCGCCGCCGGCGCCGCGCTCCGCCCCGTCACCGACTGGGCCACTTACAACCACGGCTATACGTCGGATATCCTGAACACCCCGCAGGCCGACCCCGAGGCCTACCGCCGCAGCAGCCCGATCTTCTTCGCCGAGGGTTTGAAGGGCGCGCTCCTCATCTGCCACGGCATGGTGGATACCAACGTCGAGTTCCAGGACACCGTCCGTCTGATGCAGCGCCTGATCGAATTACACAAGGAGAACTGGTCGGTCGCGCCGTACCCGGTGGAAGACCACACCTTCGTGCTGGCCAGCAGTTGGACCGACGAATACAAGCGCATCCTGAAGCTCTTCGAGACCAACTTGTAGCGTAGCCCTCCAGGGCTGCCATGCCCCCATTCGTGGGGGCATTCTTTGCATTCTTCCTCCCGTTGCCCTCAGGCCGCCACCGGCACCGCCACGCATTCCGCATCCCAGCGAGGCTGGGCGGCAATCGCCTCCTTGACCCGTCCCACAAAGAGAGTCGCGTCGTCGTGCGGCGGCGCTCCGCCGGCGAATGCTTCGGCGCTTTGCATCACACCCTCCACGATGTCGCGGGCGTGTTGATCGGCACAGTCCTCTACCGCTTTGAGGAATCGCGGCCATCCCCATTCCTCGCCCCCCTGGTTGGTGGTATCGCACAGTCCATCTGTGTAAGCCACCAATACATCGCCGGGTGTGAGAGAGACCACACCTTCGCGATACGACGATTCCCGCAGCATGCCAATCACTGGACCGCCCGGCTCCAGAAAGACGGTCTGGAAATGCGCGCCGTTCTTGCGCAACACGAAAGGCGGTTCGTGCCCCGCGTTGACGTAGTGCAGGCGTCCGCTCGACGGATCGTATTCGCCGACAAACAGCGTGGCGTAGGAGTTGTCCGGACAGACCTCGGAGAAGATCTTGTCGATGGTCCGCATCAGGGCTTTGAGACTGAAGTTCCGCGCGCAGCGCAAAGCGCGGATCATGCTGTGCAGGGAGGACTTCAGCAGCGCGGGCGGCACTCCTTTGCCAGAGACGTCGCCTACCGCCAAGCCCAGGTTGCCATCCTTCATCTCGAAGTAGTCGATGTAGTCGGCGCTCATGCCGCGCGCCGGGCGCCAGTCGCCGAAATAGTCGAGCCCGGGGATGACCGGGTGTGCCGTGGGAAAGATCCGCTCGCGCAATTTGGTTGGTGTCATTAGCATTAAACTCGCTTCATCTTGTCTGACGGTCGAAACTGCCAAAAAGGCGCAGGGATGACAATTCTTTACATACCGGAAGAAGTTGAAAAGAAACGCACAGTGTGCCGAAATTGCCCATCCACGCCGGGGCCGTTTTCGTCGTCACTTGTGGTCGCCCAGGGCGTATGCGCCGCATCCGATACAATTCCCAGATGCCGACTCGCCGGTATTTCCTCACGGCCTCTTCCGCCGCCCTGGCCACCCGGCTCTTCGCCGCGCCCAAGGATTCCAGGACGCCCAATGCGGAGATCGAAAAACTCGGCGCCGTGGCGCTGGCGGAAGCCAAGAAGCTCAAAGCCACCTACGCCGATGTCCGCATCGTGCGCATCGGCGACCAGCGCATCGGGCTCCGCCTCTCTCCCGAGCGCGGCACCGGCAAGACGCTCGCCGTGCCCAATGTCACCGGGGATTCCAGCTTCGGCTTCGGCGTCCGCGTGATCGTCAACGGCGCATGGGGCTTCGCGTCGTCGCCCATCGTGACCCCGGAGGATATGACGATGAAGGCGTCAAGGCCACGCAGTGGACGATCGCAGGCCTGCCAGAAATCCGGCGTGCGCGATTGCTAGCTCACGCCCGAGATGATCCCGCACGTCAAGACGGCGATCGACCTTGCGCTCAAGCGGAAGCAGGTGGCGGCGGGATCGATCGAGCGCTCGCGCCGCAACAACGCGATTGCCAACAAGGCCGGTCTGTTCGGCTATCACCAATCGGCCGATTCGCAGTTGACCACCACCATCCGCATGGCGGATGGCTCCAGACCACAAAAGGCGATGGTCTGTCCCACGGAGCAACTTGTGTAACTCTGGGGTATGACCGCGCTTGTGCTCTCTGCCGGTGGACTTTGGGCGGCTTGGGAAGTCGGGGTTTGGAGCGTGTTGCGCGAGCGCTTCCGGCCGGACCTGATTGTGGGCGCCTCGGCGGGAGCGTGGAACGGCTGGGCCATCGCCGGGGGATGCACTCCGTTGGAACTGGCGCGCCTGTGGCTCGACCCGGCGACGGGCGAGGGGATGCGCTTCGGACCGCACGCTACGGGCTTCCTGCGGGGCGAGCCGCTGCGCGCCAAAGCGCGCGAGTTGTTCGAGCGGTTTTCGCCGCGCGTGCCGTTTGCTCTCACAACGGTAGAGATTCCCTGGCTGCGCAGCCACATTGTGCACGACCGCGACATTACGTGGCAACACCTGGCCGCGTGCTGTGCCATCCCGCTGGCCTTCCCGCCGGTGGAAATCGGGGGGCGGCGCTACGTGGATGGCGGACTGCGTGGGGGGCTGCCGCTTTGGGCGGCGGAGGAACTGGGGGCCACGCGCGCGATCGCGCTCAACGTGCTCAACACGCCCGGCTTCCGATTGCTGCATCATGTGATGGGTGGCAAACAGGCCGGGGCCTCGATGGAAGTGGTCCGCATCGAGCCTTCGCGGCGCCTGGGATCTCTGCGCGACGCGGTGCGCTGGAGCGCCGGGAACATCGAGCGTTGGATCGCGCAGGGCGAGCAAGACGCGAAAAGCATCGCAAGTTCGATTACAATGTAAGGCTATGCCGAACTATCGAGTCTTCCGCATGAAGGATTCGCCGCGGCAACAGTTCCGTTGGGCGCCCCACGTTTCCGGACCTGCTAACGCCAAGCCCAAGGACTTCGAACCTTCGGGCGAAGTGGAAGCGCTGCACGAGTATGACGCGTGGCGCATTCTGCGCGCGGCCGGCACACCGCTGGACGTCGGCGATCTGTTGGAATCCGCGGATGGCCAGTTGCGCATCTGCAAGTACGTGGGATTCGAACCAGCGCAGTGGGTGCTTCCCGAACCCAAGTTACAGATTCCGGTCGCGGCCGAGTCCGCCAGCCCGTCCGTCAGCACCTAGGAGACCCGAATGATGATGCGCGACATCCGTCTGGGCGACGATATCGACGATTTTTGCGTACGCTGCAAGCGCGTGATGAACCACAATGTGGTATCGGTGCTGAACGGGCAGGCGGCGAAGGTGCGCTGCCGCACCTGCCACAGCGATCACGATTTCCGCCACGAGCAGGCGCCGCCGCCCAAGGTGGATGCGCGCAAGGCGGCGCTGTTCGCCGAAGTGCTGAAGAAGGTGGCTCCCGGCGAGGTCGCGGTGGTGGACGATGCGGAGCTAGAGATCATATCCGAACTGGATGGCGAATCGGATGTCGAAATCGATGGGGATGCCGGCGTGGAAGTGGACGCCGAAGACGAAGCCGCCGAACCCGTCGATGTGGTGGCCCCAGAGCCCAAGCCTCAGCCCAAGCCGAAGCCGAGACCGAAGCCGAAGCCGACGCCGAAAAAAGGCCGCGGCCGTCCCAAAAAGTAGCTTACCGGCATGATCACCAGACGCACTTTACTCGCCGGCTTCCCGGCCGCGCTCGCCGCCGCACGCACGGTGGCGCCGCCGACTCCTTACGGAGCAATCCCCAGCCCGCGACAGCTTGCCTGGCACGAGCTGGAGTTTACCGCCTTCCTGCACTTCACGGTGAACACTTTCACCAATAAGGAATGGGGTTACGGCGACGAAGACCCCAACCTGTTCAACCCCGAAAAGTTCGATGCCGACGCGATCGTGAGCGCGCTGGCGGAGGCCGGCATGCGCGGCGTGATTCTCACCTGCAAGCATCACGATGGCTTCTGCCTGTGGCCTACCAAGACCACGGACCACTCCGTGGCCGGGAGCGCGTGGCGCGGCGGGAAAGGCGACGTGGTGCGGGAGATCTCGCAAGCCGCGGCGCGCCGCAAGCTGAAGTTCGGCGTCTATCTTTCGCCGTGGGACCGCAATAATGCCCAGTACGGCACGCCCGGGTACCTCAAGATTTATCGCGCGCAGCTCAGCGAACTGCTCACCGGATACGGCCCCATCTTCGAGGTGTGGCACGATGGCGCCAACGGCGGCGACGGTTTCTACGGGGGGGCGCGCCAGAAACGCACGATCGATAAGAACACTTACTACGATTGGCCGCGCACCTGGGAAATGATTCGCGCCATGCAGCCGGATGCGGTGGTGTTCAGCGACGTGGGCCCCGATGTGCGATGGGTGGGCAACGAACACGGCATCGCCGGCGACCCGTGCTGGGCCACTCTCGACCCAGTGGGCGAAGATGGCGGAGCGGCATCGCCGGGCAACGTGCGCACCAAGGAATCCGCCAGCGGCCAGCGTCATGCCTCGAAGTGGCTGCCTGCCGAATGCGATGTGTCGATCCGTCCGGGCTGGTTCTGGCATGAGGCGGAGAACGCGCGGGTGAAGAAGGCCGCGCAACTGACCAGCCTCTACTATCAATCGGTAGGCCGCGGCGCCACGCTGCTGCTCAACGTGCCGCCCAATCGCGACGGGCTGCTCTCGGCGGAGGATATCGCGTCGCTCAAGGATTTCGGCGCATACCTCAAGGGGACTTTTGGGCAGAACCTGGCGGCGCGCGCCAAAGCTGACGCCACCCACGTGCGCGGCAACGACAAGCAATTCGGCCCGGCGCACCTGCTGGACGGCCGGAGCGATACGTTTTGGGCGACGGACGACAAAGTGACCAGCGCCGACGTGACAATCGATCTGGGACGTCCGGCGAAGGTCCAGGTGATTCGCTTGAAAGAAGCCATCCGCTTCGGGCAGCGAGTAGACGCGTTCACGGTGGAGCGCTGGCAATCCGATTCCTGGGAGCCGCTCGTGTCGTCCACCGGCATCGGGCCGCGGCGTTTGATTCATCTGGCCGCACCCATCATCGCCACGCGCCTGCGATTGCGCATCACACAGGCATCGGCGAGCCCCGCGCTCAGCGAGTTCGCCGTGTTCGCGGAAACCGCCCCGGGTTGATCGCCTTGCCCCTGGTTTTCCTCTACTGGTTCTTGGCGGGCCCCGCGCTGCTGCTGGCGGCGCTCTCGCTGCGCGGCGAGCGCAAACGCGCCGATTACGTGGCGCGCCGGCTGGCGGAGCGGCCCCGGGATCTGCCGCCGGCCACGGTGATTGTGCCGGTGAAGGGGTACGACGAAGGCTTGCGCGAAAACCTGGGAGCGCTGGCCGCGCTGGATTATCCCGACTACGAGTTGATCGTCACGGCGCACTCGGCCGGCGATATCCCGCCCGGCGTGCTGCCCGCGCGCGTTAAGGTAGTGCTGGCGCACGCCACCGACGCCGGCTCCTCCGAGAAGATTCAGAACCTGATGGCCGCGGTGCGCGCGGCGCGCAAGCGCAGCCAGGTGCTGGCGTTCGCCGATTCCGACGGCCGGGTGACCAGCGGCTGGCTGCGCGCCCTGGTGGCCCCGCTCGACGAACCCGGCGTGGGCGCGTCCACCGGCTTTCGATGGTTCCTGCCCGATCCGCCCGATTTCTGGTCGCTGATGCGCGGGGTTTGGGACGCGGTGGCGGCCGGAACGCTGGGCGCGGGCAACAATCGTTTCGCGTGGGGCGGCGCCATGGCGATCCGCAAGGAAGTGTTCTTCGAAGCGCGCGTTCCCGAATTCTGGCGGGGCGCGCTAACCGACGATTACACGCTCAGCCAAGCGGTGCATGCCGCCGGCCTCGGCATCGCATACGCCCCCGGCGCGCTGACGCCGTGCCGGGAGCACATCACGGGCGGCCGTTTTTTCGGCTGGATCCACCGCCAGATGGCGATCACGCGGATCTACGCGCCGCGGCTGTGGTGGCCCGGCCTGATCGCGCACATCTTCTACTGCGGCGGAATGGCGGCGTCGATCGTGGCGTCGATACGGGGAAATCGTCTGGCGGAGTGGGCGCTGATCGCGCAGCTTTCGCCCGGGATGTTGAAGGGGCTGAATCGCGCGACGCTGGCCAAGGCCTCGCTGCCCGAGCACGAGGCGTGGTTCAAGCGGCACGCCTGGGTGCACGCCATCTGGGCGCCGCTGGCCACGTGGGTGTGGCTGATCGCGCTGGTGTCGTCAGCCTTCGCGCGGAGCGTCGAATGGCGCGGACGGCGGTATGCGCTGAAACGCGGAGGGGGGTAGTCGTCCGAACTTCGCTCGGATGCACAAGGCGGAGACTTCCCGCGAAAATAGATGTTCGCCCGAGGAGATCGCTCCCTCACGGTCGCGGCTCTGATTGGCGCATCGCGGCTTTGATCGGAGCCGCGACCGGGGTACCCTCCGGGTCGGGAGCGGTTTCCTGATGGGCGGCAGCTATGCCACCGCGGGTGCGGATACAATCGGAAGGGAGTCTCACATGAACATACGAAAAGCGGCCGCGCTGGCGCTCTTTTTGGCGGGCGCGGCGGCGGCCGCGACTTGCGGGGGTCACGGGACACGGGAGAGCCTGTTTGTTTCCACCCAGTGGCTGGCCGATCACATCAAGGACGCCAACCTTGTGGTGCTGGCGGTGGGGGAGAAGGCCGACTACGACGCTGGGCATATCGCGGGATCGGTGTTCATCGAATACGGTTCGGTGGGGGTGAAGGGAGAGAGCGGACTCATGCTCGAGCTGCCGCCGATGGACAAGTTGGCCGAAGTGTTTTCGAAGCTCGGCGTGGGCAACGATTCGCGCGTGGTGGTTTACCGGCTGAAGGACTGGCTGACGCAGGCGGCGCGCACCATTTTGACGCTGGACGCGATGGGGCTCGGCAAGAACGCTGCGATGCTGGACGGCAGTCTGGCGACCTGGAAGGAAGAAGGCCGGGCGACCTCCGGGGCGACCTCCAAGGACGCGCCGGTCGTCCAGCCGGGGAAGCTGACGCCGTGCCCGCGGAGCGACGTGATCGCGGATCTGGATTTTGTGAAGGCCCACCTGCATCGGGCCGGAGTGCGCATTCTGGATGCGCGCGATCCCAAGGTCTACAGCGGCGAAACCGTGCGCACCGGGATGGCGCCGGGCCACATACAGGGCGCGGGCAACGTGCATTACAATGGGCTGCTGGATGAGAAGACCGGCAAGCTGAAGCCGGTGGAAGAACTGCAAGCGAAGTTCCGCGATGCGGGGGTGAAGCCGGGGGATCGTGTAGTGACCTACTGCTTCATCGGCCAGCAGGCGAGCGCGCTGTACCTGGTTTCGCGATACCTGGGCTACGACACGCGGCTCTACGACGGTTCGTGGGATGAGTGGACCAAGCATCCGGAACTGCCGACGGAGACCGCGGCCAACCAGAAGAAGTAGAGGTCCGAGCTGCGAAGCGGATTGGCAGGCGGACCCAGAGGGTACCCCGCGGCGCTTAACAGTTTTCGGGCACAGGACGAAAACGGAGCGTATCCTGCCAGGTTCGGTGTATTCCCGGCCAGCCTTCCCCAAAACGGTTAAGCACCCGGTACCCCGCCTGCCGCGCCACTCGGGTTAGGATAGGGTAGACATGTTGGGCATCGAGCGGTCGGCGGCGCGTTACACCTGGACAGCGGCGGTCGTGCTCCTGTTCCTGTGGCTGGTTTACCTGTTGCGCTTCACGCTGTTTATCTTCGCGGTGGCGCTGCTGTTCGCCTACCTCCTTTCTCCGCTGGTGGACCTGCTGGACCGCGCGATCCCACGGAAGGGCACGCGCACGCTGGCGTTGGCGCTATCCTACGTGATCTTTATCGGCGCGGTCGTGCTCATCGGGATTCAGATTGGCACGCGCGTGGTGTCGCAGGCTGAGACGCTGGCCAGCAAGCTTCCCGAAATGATGGTGAAGCTCGAGCAGCCCTCGCCTCTCGCGCCCGAAGGCGTCAACGCCGTCAAGGCCCAGTTGGTCGCCAGCCTCCGCACGGATTGGGCCCAGCGCAGCAGCGACATTATGCGCGAGCTCCCCTCTGCCGGCCTGAAATTTCTCTCCGTGGCCAGCAACCTGATTTATGTCGTGATCGTTCCCGTGCTGGCGTTCTTCTTCCTCCAGGATGGCGGCCTCATCCGCAGCCACACGCTGGAAATGCTGGACGTGGGTCCGTTGCGCGGCGTGGTAGAGAGCGTGATGTCCGACATCCACCTGCTGCTGGCGCGTTACATGCGCGCCCTGGTGCTGCTCTCGCTGTCCACGTTCACGTCCTACGGCATCTTTTTCACCATCGTGGGCGTGCCTTTCGGCGTCCTGCTGGCGGTGGTGGCCATGGCGCTGGAGTTTATCCCCATGATCGGACCGCTCACCGCCGTCGCCGTTATCCTGCTGGTCACGCTGATTTCGGGCGCGCACTTTTGGGCCGTGGTCATCTTCATCGTGGCCTGGCGCATGTTCACGGACTACTTCCTCTCCGTGCGCCTGATGGGGCAGGGCGTGCAACTGCATCCGCTGCTGGTGCTGCTCGGCGTTTTCGGGGGCGCGGAGGTGGCCGGTGTCGCCGGAAGTTTTCTCTCCGTGCCGACGCTGGCGATGGCCCGCATCCTCTACGTGAGAACCCGCCGTTCGCGATTGAGCGCTCCCCTGGAGGCCCATCCTGACACGCCGCTGCTGACGCGATGAGACGCGCGCTCTGCTTGGTTCTGCTGGCGTGGCCTCTCCCGGCCCACGTCATGAGCATGAGTTCCGGCGATCTCGCCATCCTCGGCGCGCGCGCGCATTACGAATTGCGCATGCCGCTTTACGAAGTGGCGCACGTACCGAATCCCGAGCGTACCCTGCTCGAGCACATTCGCTTCGCCGGCGCCCGAATGGCGCGTAGCGAGTGCCGCGCCGATCCCGCGCGCGATACCTACATCTGCGTCGCCGATTACGAATTCGCCGCGCCGGTGGACCGTCTGGACGTAGAGTGTACCTTCACGGCCATCACGGTGGCCAACCACGTTCACCTGCTCCGCGCCTCGCTGGGCGAGAAGCGCGATGAGGCCATCTTCGACCTCGGCTTCACGCGCGCCACCCTGCGCTTCCGACCGCCGACTGCCGCCGAGATCGCCATCACGCAGGCCGGCGCGGGCTTCGTGCGCGCGCTCGGCGGCACAGTGCAGGTGCTGTTCCTGGCGGCCCTGGTGCTGGCCGCCCGTTCGCGCCGCGAACTGCTCGCCATCGCCGCCATGTTCCTGGTGGGACAGGCGGCCAGCGTGCTGACGATGGCGCACGCCGCCTGGCAACCCGCGCCGCGATTCGTGGAGGCCGCGACGGCGCTGGCGGTGGCCTATCTGGCGGTGGAGATCCTGCTGCTCCCGCGGGCGGGTGCGCGCTGGCTGGTGGCGGGCGTGCTGGGCGCGCTGCACGGCCTCTACTTCCATTTGTTCGTGCAGGCCACGGGATACTCTCCCGCGCTGGTGCTGCTGGGCGCGGCGCTCGCCCAAGCGTCGGCCGTCGCCGTGCTCGCGCTCGTGCTCTCGCGCGTGGGCCGCATGGCGAAGGCGTTCCGCCCGGTGCAGGTCGCCGCCTCGGCGCTCCTGGTTTTCGGTATGGTCTGGTTCCTGCTGCGGCTGAGAAGTTAGAATCGAGGTCGCGCGTG
>Ga0209638_1000374_pt1 | contig 29579 bp, 13 predicted proteins | sample BarGraNGADG00211_FD_184490 | JGI IMG/M metagenome (GOLD analysis project Ga0209638, IMG submission 184490) | Arctic peat soil microbial communities from Barrow, Alaska - Barrow Graham LP Ref core NGADG0002-211 (SPAdes) (version 2) | ecosystem: Environmental > Terrestrial > Soil > Wetlands > Peat...
AGATGGCAACACCGGTAAGCGCGGCTATGTAAATGATGTAAAAGGAGAATGGCGTTATGAAGATTTTTTCTTTCAGGAATTCATGCCCTACATTGAAAAAGAATATCGTATAAAAGCTGATAAGAGATATAGAGCTATTGCCGGGTTATCAATGGGGGGAGAAGGTACTTTCATTTATGCCCTGCATCATCCTGAATTATTTTCAGCAGCATGCCCGCTAAGTGCGGCAACTGGTCCCAGAAACATTGATGAATTGAAGGATTACAGATTGTGGCAGGGAGTTGAGGGTATTACAGATGCTGACAAAGAATCCTACTTTAAGCATTATAGCGTTTTGAACCTGATCCAGAATATGCCAGATGATCAGAAAAAAGCAGTAAGGTGGTATATTGATTGCGGTGATGATGATTTTCTCTATGAAGGCAATTGTCTTGTGCATATTGTTATGCGTCAGAAAGAAATACCTCACGAATTCAGGATCCGTGATGGTGCACATAACTGGACCTATTGGAGAGCATCGTTACCAAACGTACTGGAGTTTGTATCAATGGGATTTCATCAGTTCTAAACCCTCCAACCTCCCATTTGGGATTTATTGGTAGAATCAGGTCGTATGTGGTGGCGATTTTTTGGCAGACAGTAAAAACATAAGTCTCATCATTATCCTGATTATCTGGTATAAGAACCAGCCGGTAAGCTGAAATAGCCAGGTTTTCCGGTGAATATATTCCTCAGGTGTCACCTGCCGGCAATCCTTCTCAATGATCCCGAGAAGAATTTCCTCAAACATTTCAGCAAACCGGGTATCAAGTATATCTGCATTCATTTCGATACTTCCGTAATCGCTGAGGTGGTTCATGTTGTAACTGCCGATTGTGCTCCAGTTTCCATCAACGGTAGCTACTTTAGCATGCAGGTTTGAAGGCAGGTATTCATAAATTGTAATATTGTTGCGAAGAATAAAATCATAGAGAAAATTAGTTGCCCTTTTGAATACAGGCGCATCCGATTCAGCCGAGAGCACAATTTTAATATCTACGCCTCTCCGGCTTGCATTCCGAAGGAGTCTGCGTTCACTTCTTCCAGGTAAAAAATAACTTGCAAAAATTGTCATCCGGTTTTGCGCATGTTTCAGGGCAGAACGATAGCTCTTCAATATTTCAATTTTGTTTCTGTACCAGTTGTTCTGAATGACCTTTAATTTTACATCTTCAGCATATAGTACCGGATGATGTATTGTCTCCCGCGATCGTTCTTTCTTTGATATGAAGGCTTTGTTCCAAAGACTTTTAAGAATAAAAAGGACATGAGAACATTCCGGACCCTTTATAAGTATAGCGAAGTCGAGCCATGCTTTTAAACCGTCGTTACCGCGATATCGGTCAGCAATGTTCATCCCTCCAATAATTGCAGTGTCGCCATCGGCAAGCAGGACTTTATGATGAAGCCTGAGACTTAGTTGAAAACCTTTGGTTATTAATCCCGGGGAAAACATCCGAAAAAGAACTCCTGCTTCTTCAATCTTGTGTATCAGGTCTTTAGAAAAACTACTGCCACCATAAGCATCAAGGAGAAAATAGACTCTGATACCTCTTTTCGAAGCTCTTATAAGTGCATTTATAATACGCCTGCCTGTTTCGTCATCATCAACAATATAGGTTTGAAAATGGATATATTGTTTTGCTTCATCTATCACCTTTTCACTCGCAGCAAAAAAATTTTCTCCGCTTCTAAGCAGTTCAATGGAATGTCCGCCCCTGTAATCGTGTCTTGAAGGAATTTGCATAAGATCAGCTGACGTTCATATATCTGACACAAATATAGAACATTATTTTTTTACTCCACTTCTCCCGAGGGGAAAGTTGCCTTCCTGCCAGCAGGAAGGGGAAGGGGTTTTTGAACAAAATCGAATGAGAACAAAATATTATTACTATTTTTAAACTTAATTTTCAAGGATAATAAACCATGAACAGGAGAAAAATGATAGGACGAATTGCAGGTGCAGCTGTTGTAACAGCAGCCATCCCTTTAAACTCCGTTTTTGCAGGAGTTGAACTAAATCCCACCCGGCTGAAAGGAAATATTCATCACTCTGTAAGTCAATGGTGCTATAGTGATATACCGCTGGAAGATTTTGCCAGGGCATGTAAGGAAATGGGTCTGGAATCTATTGAACTACTGGGCCAAAAAGATTGGGCAATAGTAAAAAAGGCCGGACTCAAATGTGCCGTGGGTTATGCAACAGATTGGGGAATTCCCAAAGGATTTAACCGCCTCGAAAACCATGAAAAGCTGTTAACTGATTTTGAAACCATGATACCTTTAGCGGCAGCAGCAGGTGTTCCAAACCTGATCTGTTTCTCTGGCAACCGTGAAGGACAGAATGATAGTGAGGGAATGATAAATTGTGCGAAAGGGTTACGCAAACTTATGCCTTCAGCTGAAAAACATGGTGTGACAATCATCATGGAACTTCTGAACAGCTACGGTCACAAAGATTATCAGTGCGATAAAACGGCATGGGGATCAGCGCTTTGCGAAATGGTAGGATCAGAAAGGTTTAAGCTGTTGTATGATATTTACCACATGCAGATTATGGAAGGTAACATTATTGATACCATTACAAAATACAGCCCATATATTGGTCATATTCATACAGGAGGCGTACCCGGGAGAAACGAACTTGATGATACACAGGAACTCTATTATCCGGCAATTATGAGAGCCCTTTTAAAAACAGGATATAAAGGATTTGTTGGTCAGGAATTTGTCCCGTCTCAAAAAGACAAACTTGAGTCCCTGCGTAAGTGCATCCTGATATGTGATGTCTGATATGAGAGTACACTTCATTGCCATCGGTGGGGCCGTAATGCATAACCTGGCAATTGCTCTTCATAATAAAGGGGATATCATAACAGGTTCGGATGACGAGATCTTTGAACCTTCCAGATCGAGACTGGATAAGTATGGCCTGCTTCCTGCTAAGTGGGGATGGGACCCTGACATCATTACAAAAGATATTGACACAATTATCTTAGGGATGCATGCAAAATCTGATAACCCGGAACTGCTTAAAGCATATAAGCTTGGGATTAAGATTATGTCATTCCCGGAATATCTTTATGAGCAGACAAAAAATAAAAAAAGGATAGTAATCGCAGGCAGTCATGGTAAAACCACTACCACTGCAATAATAATGCATGTCTTCAGGGTTTTGGGAATAAAATCAGATTATATGGTGGGATCCCAGATTGATGGATTCGAGACTATGGTCGGGTTATCAGATGAAGCTCAGATTGCTATTTTTGAAGGAGATGAATATCTTACATCAGCACTTGATAAAAGACCAAAGTTCCATCTTTATATGCCTGACATTGCTGTTCTTAATGGCATATCTTGGGATCACATGAATGTATTTCCGACTTTTGAAAACTATATCGATCAATTTAAGGTTTTCGTTGGAAAAATTTCTGACGGAGGATCTTTGATTTATTTTGACGGTGATGCTGAGGTAAAAAAAATTGCCCTTGCATCTGGAAATAATATCAAAAAAATCCCATATAAAGTTCATGGTTACTTTCAAAATAAAACCGGATTCTACGCAGCAACGCATAACAGAATTGTTCCTGTAAAGATATTCGGAGAGCATAACATGCAAAATCTCTCTGCTGCCCGCGAGGTTTGTCTTGCCATCGGAGTTTCAGAAGATGATTTTTATGAAGCAATCAAAACTTTTGAAGGGACCTCAAAGAGATTGCAAAAACTGAAAGAAACTAAAAATGGGCTGATATATCTTGATTTTGCACATTCACCATCGAAGGTGAAAGCAACTGTTGAAGCAGTTGTTGCAAGGTATCCCGGAAGAGAAATCATCGTCTGCCTTGAGCTTCATACATATTCAAGTCTTAACAGTGACTTCCTGCCTCTCTATAAGGGAACTCTTGCAAATGTAACCGTTGCTTTTGTCTATTTTAATCCTCATGCAATTGAAATTAAAAAGCTGAAACATCTCTCAGTAGAAGCTGTAGGTAAGGCTTTTGGAGGAGAAAACATAAGAGTATATGATAACTCCGTAGAAATGTTTTCTTACATAAAGGCTCAAAACTATACTTGTCCGGTTTATCTATTTATGAGTTCAGGAGATTTTGACGGATTTGACATTAACAGGTTAGTAGAATAGCTGAACTGAACCGAGCGAATATTTTTAGGTCAAAATATTTTGAAGTTCAAAAAAAACATCCTTTCTTTGCATCCGCATTTTAAAGTTCTTTGTATGGTCCATTCGTCTAGTGGCTAGGACGTCAGGTTTTCATCCTGGTAACAGGGGTTCGATTCCCCTATGGACTACAATTATCTGTGAATCAATACTTTAGTTATTCCAATTCTATGCTACCGATTGGCTGTCGGCTATTCGTGCTGTAAAAAAGACATCCCAATTGGGGAGGTGAAGATACAATAGAATCAGGAGTATTCATCTTTGTATAAAGCCTTATATCCCATTCCAGACACCGCGGATCTGGCTTTTTATTATTTATATAGTAAGTATTTCATCCAGATGTTTTTTTGGAATAGCACTGGCTCCCAACTATCTTGTATTTCTCTTTCAGTTTTACCTCCGATAATTTGCTCTCTGAGTTTATTGGCCTGCATCAAAACGATGCGTTTCAATTCTTCGATTATTATTTGATCAGTGTGTTTTCATAACTTGTGCTACAAAACTAATACTTAAATCCAATACATCAAAGAACGTAATCGCCTATTTATCAAACACTAAAATTATTTTTGTTGATATATACAAGTTTTAAAGAAATGTCACCATTATAAAAAGTAAAAATGTTAGTTTCGCAAACATAACTGTTAATAATACCTAATTTTTACAAAGTGATTAGTTACATTATTTCAAATAATGGCAAAGTCAGTATATTAACACAGTCATTGCCATTATTTTCTTATGTTGTTGATCTACAATAGCGTAGATATAATTAAAACGTTCTCCGGATTACCGAGCGAACCGTTGTGGTAGTTTCTACCCCAGTTTTCATGATTTCCGATAGGTTAAAAAAGACTGGTAACCAAGGCCGTCAGCTCTTTTTGAAATTCCCATAATCAAGGACTTTCGATCCATATAAAAATTACCAGCTCTTTAGTTATATTATTTTAGTTTGTCTATTAGGACACAGAAATAACACATGAAAATGACACTTTTATCTATTTTTCCCATATACAGCGGTAGTTAAATCTCCGGTTTGGTGCCGTATCGCCATTTATAATCAAAGAAATCGGATTATTCAGATCGGCAGCATTATCGCTCCATTTGAAGTCGAAGGTAAATTTGTTTCCGGTCAGTCCAAGTAATTTCCGGGGAATAGCTATCTCCATCTCATTTCCGAAACAGCGAAACGGTAGGTTGGCAACTTCAACCCAGGGATTTTCATGATGAGCACTATCGTAACGCATCAACGTCGTGGTATTTTCGTTCTTCACGCTTTTGTTGATGAGGAAATCGTAACCATACCAGCCGGTTTCCGGATTATTATCAGCATCAATCAACAGCAACATCCAATTGTTATCGGTATGTGAAGTAAGTTTTTCTACGGTTGCGACGTAGATACTGATATTCTGTTTGTCGATAGCTACTTTACTGGTAATGATATCATTCCTGCCCGATTTGTTGGTGTATAGCAATCCGCCATATCCTTTGTGGTTTCGATGGAAAGTATCTCCGTAAGTATCCCGAAACTCATTTACGACCTTTATCCAATCAGCAAATTGTCCGTCAATTTTTATGGAATTGAGACCTTTTTGTACCGGAATTGGCCTGATCCCTTTGTAGTGCCGAATATTTTGTGCCATCTGCATGTAATAGTTGTCGGTGTAACCATCTTTCATCGGTTGCACGCACCGGTTAAATTCGGCATTGTACTGATCGACAAAAAAATACGGACTATTACGGCGCATAAAAGGTGTTGTTCCCCCATTACCCGGTTGGTACTTTCCGGCAGTCCATTCGTTCCAGTCGTTGATGTAAATCATGTCTGGATCAGTTTTAAGAGCTTCGTTCCAGCGGTCCTGGAAATAGATCCCGTAACCTTCCGGGTTTTTTACGGTTTTGCCTAGCCACGGAACATAGGTCGAAACCGGTAAATCATATTCATTCAGTTCGGGCTCGCCATTTTCCCGTGTCCATGATTTGCCGACCAGGCTTGACGGATGTTGCGCCGGGGTAACTGCTGCTTCCTCTCTTTGGCCGTTGTGCAACGAAACCAGGTCCTTGGGATCCATTGATTTTACCTTGTCATTCCCCAGGTCATACCCGAAACTCCAGTTGTCTTCCGTTCCTATAAAGCGTTTCCCGTCCCATTCATAATACCCCCACCACATAGTCCGCTGTGTAAAGAAGTTTTTCACCTCTTTAGTGTAATCTTTATAAAACTCTTCGGTATAATCTGGGTTGCCATAATGCGGATTGCTTGTGTCGGTTTTTGCTGACGGGTCATAGTGTGGATTGGGGCTTTTTACTCCCTGTCCATTGGCATCGCGGGTTGGATTACCATTATACAACAACAGCGGCTTGTTGTCCCAGTAAAACCACAGATCATTAAAGCGGTTATTTTTATAAATCCGGTCGTAAAGATCTTGTACAACAGTGATCACCGGACCATTAAATGCCCAGAAACAGAATTGCGGCACTTTGTTTCCCTCTGCCTTCATTTTCTGCATCGTACTAAAAAGTACTTCCCACTCATCCCAGTATCTCACTGCATTTGTGACATCCATCACCAACACATCGACTCCGGCATCGGTAATCATCGACATATCTTTCCGAATAACATATTCATCCTGACTGAGGAAATAGCCCATCTCAGGTTCGCCCCAGTGATAAGAGCCTTCGGCCCAAAGAGGATGTTTCGCATCCAGACGGGCAGACGGGTCTTTTGCCAGCACCCTGGAAACATCGCCAGAATAGGGGCTTTTGAAATTGGTATAATGATCCTTAGTATGCCAGGTAATATAAAAGATACTTACTACACGTCTTTTATCTGTTTTAACCGGGCCAACTTCACCGAAAGAGGGCATTTTTCGTGCAAGTGCATCGGAAGCCACCCAGGTATCGGAATAGAGATCCCTGTAATATTTTTCGGCAGAAGTTGAGTCTGCTGATTGGCGACTTGACGTATCCGGAACAGTTGCCTTCCCCTTCTTTTCTTTCGCAATACCTGACTCTATCGGGAAAAAACACAATTGCGTAACTGCAAAGAACACAAACAAAATGTTTCGATAAAACAATCTTTTCTTTTTCATAGCATAAACTTTAATATTTAATACTTAAGACCATGACAGGCCCTTTCAGGCCGGAGGTTTGCAACGTATTCCCCGGAGTATAAGGATTTACGGGGCACCAGGTTAACCGTTGTTCGATAGGCAGTTTACTGTCGCCAATCAATCTGTTCACCCAGGTATTAACCACTTCTATTTTCAGTTCATTTTCCCCTTCTTTAACCAACTGTGTAATGTTGAGCCTGTATGGTGCCGTCCAGACACCTCCTGCATAAGTGCCGTTTACGGTGACTTTGGCCATGGCGGTAACATCTCCCAGGTTAATGATCACCTGTTCGCCTGCGGGTAATTTCTCAAGTTTGAATTTGCAGTTATAGAAGGCTGTTCCTGAATAGTATTTGATTCTATCATCCTGAGAAGTCGTCCAATCCTTCAGCGTTTCGAAAACAACCGGTTCTTCCGGACCTCTTTGCGATGCGTTGAAGTTGACTGTCCATGGGCCTTTAAGATTGGCGAGCAGGGCGGGTGCCGGATAGTTGGCTTCAACACCGCTTGCCGAAGCCTTGCCTGCAGATTTGCGGAAGACCACAAACACACTTTCGTAAGGTTCCAGTTTTAACGGAACTGTTGTGGTGTTTTCTTTTTTGTTATAGGCGGAAAGGTTGCGGATGTATCCGGTTGTGGCTTCCCAAAGTTCGGGCTGCATTCCTTTTACCCTGAATTCCGGGGTGATAATTTTGGTTTCTGTAGTCTGGTTCGATACAAAATAGATTTCGCAGTTGCCAAGTGTACGGTGTCCGTAGTGAATCGAATGATCTTCAGGTAATTTGCAGTCGGGTACACAATTGATCAGTGCAAAAGCCTCCTTCATATCCATGCCGTTAATGATCAGTCCTTTTCCGCATTTCCGTGATTTTACATTCACGCCATCCACTTCACCCCACAGTTCGGACGCCATTGCCTGCACCTGCTGGTCGGCTGCCGGCTGGTTTTGCAAACTGGGCGAACGTTTGGGAGCAGGACCCAGAATAACTGCACCATCATTGATCAGCTGTTTGATTTTGACCAGCAGTTCGGGACGCATGGTTTCCAGCTTGGGCAAAACCATGATCCGGTATTGTGTACCGTGAGGCAAAGTAATCAGCCCGTCTTTTACGGTCATATATTTTTCAATTACTTCGGCATTCATGTAGTCAAACTGATAGCCTACCGGGAGGGTCGGGTCAGTGACTCCGGTCATTTTTGGAGCATCTTCGCCAATGAAATAGACAACATCGGCTACGTTTAGTCCCTGCTGAAGCATATAGTTAGTCCTTTTCAGGTATTGGGTATAAACATCCATCTGCGAGAACCAGGTGTTGTTGCGGTTGAACTCATTGCCAAAGGGTGCATTCATACCGGGAAGTTTATCGTCGTAAGGTTGAGTGATATAGACATGCAGCAGCGTGTTGTTGATCCCTTCTGCAAAGAAACGGTCGCCTCGTTGTTTGATGGTGGCCGGATAACGGCTGTAAGCACGACCGGCGCAAGTATTTGATTCGGCTGAGATTTTTGTCTTGCCGTAGATGTGACCGCAAGAGGTTGCTGCACGGCATTCAATGTTTCCAAGTTCGCCTTCGCTCCAGAACTCACCGCTGATTTCGTCCGACTGGCCGCCGTACATCAGGAATTCGCCCGGGAAACCCCAGTGACCGTAGTTCTCCAACCAGGTTCTCAATCCGTGTTTATGACTGATTTCTCTCAGGCCCGCAACATAATCGTAGGCCACTTTGTCGGCCACCATTCGCCGCATGTCCCAAAGAAAGCGGTCTGACTCCTGCTCACTGTTTACAACCATTCCCTGATAAACAGGGAGATAAGGGAGGGGATCGTATCCATATTTCTGTTTGAACTCTTCGAGAAAACCGTCAGTGAAGTTCTGTCCGCCGGTTTCGTAGCTATCCTGAACGACCACTTTGAAACACTTCCTGTCGGCTTCGGGGATGCGTTTCAGAATTTCGCCCATGTGGCCATAAAAGTGTTTCTCTGCATGTTTCTTGCTCATCTTGTCCACTTCATAACCAGTAGCTTCAGGTGATGCCGGACTGTTGACAGTACCGGTCGGGGTCATACCGGTGCGGAGGATAACCCATTCGCCTTCCGGGACTTCCCAGTTAAGAGTGCCGTCAGCTGCCAGATATTGTGTGATGTCTATCACTTTTGATGCATCGATTACGGTAGCTTTGTCATCCACCTCTGGTTGTTGTGCCCACTGATAATCATGCCAGTAGGGAAGCGGAGTGGGGTGCATTTTGGCCAGGGTCTTTTCGCTGAAACGCTCTACTCGTGGCGCGGTTGCCAATATAACTTCAGCAAGACCACTGTTGGGATTGGCATTTTTAATGACCAGACGGAAACTGGTAGCTGTGGTAGCCGGAAATGACACTACTACAGGGGCATAGGGTTCAAAACCTACATTCAGCGCCGGGTTGGAACGGTTGATTTGAAATTCCGAGAGGGTACGGTATTCGCCGTTGGCTGCTTTGACCTGAAACTGAGCCATTGCAAGCATTGGATGTTCTGTAGAGCGAACTGAAAGACTGCGTGCCGTAAACGGTTCTTTGGCTTCGAAGTTGACTGTAAATTCACCTCCGGCCGGGAAATTGATTCCGGTTTTTTTGTTTCCGTCACTGATACTTGAAAGATCGGCAACTCCTGGTAAAGAGGTAATTGCTCCATTTTGACTATTCAAAACGAGTTGGTCATCTTTTGGAACGGGATAGGCGATGACCTTAACATCCTGAAAAATTTCAATTGGTTTTACCAGTTTTTGAGAGAGTTTCTGCGGTCCTTTAACGCGCATTTCCGAAGCGGTAAGATAGCGCATAGCCTCATTAGCATTGATCCATGGTCCACCGGATTGGCTCCAGCCGGGTGAGTTGAATATCCCGATTTCAATATTGAGTTCTGTTGCCGTTTTAAGAGCTATGTGCATAATTTCCCACCACTCTTCACTGAGCATTTTAACCTTACCGTAAGGGATATCACTTAACCCGATATTACCGATGAATGCCCTGTTTATACCGGCTTCTTTCATCGAATTGAGATCTTTCACGACTCCCTCTTTGGAGATGTTATCGGAGATCCAGTACCAATATACGCTGGTTTGCACGGAGTCGGGCGGGATGATGAAGCCGCTCTCCAGAACCTCGTGCGAAACATTTGCGTTATCTGTTGCGCATGCTGATATAACTATTACAGCAACCAGGCAGATAACCAGTATGAATGTGTTTTTCATAAAAAGATGTTTTGATGATTATTTAATTGCATTGTTTTGCCCTATTTGGTTGTGTAATCAAAATTGAAACGTCCGCCGGGTGCTGTGTCGCCGTTGACATAGAAGTCCATGATGTTTCCGTTCTCCTGCATGTTGTCGTTCCACTTGAACTCGATATCAATCTCTTTACTGCTAAGATTCAGCAAACTCCGTTTGATCTCCAGTTCAAGTTTGTTGTTATTGACAGCAAACTTTGTTTCTGCTATCGGTTCCCATTCCCAGCGGCCAGCAACATTTTTCTCCACAATGGCTTTGTTACCTTTCGGACTGACACGGTTAACAATTATATCATAGCCATTCCATCCGGTCGATTTATCGCGGTCAGTATCAATGAACAGCATCATCCAGTTGCGGTCGCTTTGGGGTGTAAGCTTTTCTGCAGTTTCTGCATAAAAATAAATATTCTCCGCATCACGGGCCACTTTTGCCCCTGCAATGTCATTCCTTCCGGTGTTGTTGGTGTAGTATTGGTCATAGCGACCTCTGTGGTCGCGGTGTATGGTATTTCCTTTATAGTGCTTGTAATAAGGTGCAGCATCAGCCCATCCGTCGGCTTTGCCGATCTTTATGGTTTTTGGAGCAGATGCCTTTTCCGGAGCAACCATGCCTTTGAATTTCCTTACATTATCGATCAGATGATAATAATAGACATCGCCTTTGTCGCCCCAACCTTTGTTGGGTTCGATATCGCGGCTGTGTTCCCAGTCAAACTCATCGACAAACGAGAAGGGGTCTCCTTTCCAGCCATCCTTGGGCAACCACTGACCGGCAATAAATTCGTTCCATCCGGTGATGAAAACCAGCTCAGGGTCAACTTCGAAGGCGCGGTCCCACTGCTCCTGAAAATTCCATCCGTAAAGGTATCCGTCAACTCTTGGGTCGAACCCGTTTCTTTGGCTGAAGCTGCGTCCGTAGGTGCCGGGCAGGTTAAAGGCACTGCAATGCCCGTTGGTGGCCGGGCTGGCATTTTGGGCCATACCGACGGCAACCTGCTCGAATTTGCCGTTTTTACCTTTTACATAGCCATGTTGCGGATAATTTTCAAGCCATCCCCATTGGTCGTTACGCCTGGGCCCGTCAACTAAGTCGGGTTGCCCGGGGCGGAAGGTGAAGAATCCGGCAATCTCTTTGTCTTCTGCCGAATTGGTAAGATTGTCAGGATATCCCATGATGCATGGTTTTCCTTTCCAAACAAACCAGAGATTTTTGTACCGCCCGGGTTTATATACATCACGATAGAGTTGCCGGAGTGAAACCAGTAAGTTTGGTACCGGACCAAACGGGAGCATAAAGGCGATTTTCGGTACATTAACTCCATCTTTTTGGGCCTGATCCCAGACTTTCATCAATGCTTCGTACGATTTTTCCCAGGTAATACTGCCGTTAGTACAGTCGAAAAATACAGCATCAACCCCCGCATCGGCCAACATTTCAGCATGTTTACGCAAAACCCACGGATCGGTTGTTTTATAATATCCCAAAAGTGGCTGCTCCCAGAAGAAAAATCCGGGTTGTTTGTCACCCCAGGCCGGATGATGGTAGTCTTTCATCGCCCCGGGATATTTTCTGACGATTTCGGTGATGTTTTTTACCTGATAGGTAGTATCATCGTCTCCCTGATGCCATGTCCAGTAAAACATGGCAATAAACTTGTCCTTTTTCTTCTCTCCGGCAGCGTTATAGTCACGGACCTTTCGCCCGAGTGCGTCTGTTGCTGCCCATTGGTCGCTGTTGACATTCCAGTTTTGAGAATGTCCGACTACCGGAAACAATAGAATAATCACAATAGACAAAAGTCGAATTTTAAAATTCAGTCTCATAATTTTATGGAATTAATATGTAAAGTGCAAAAGTCTTATTTTACAACTGCCCGGGCATACCCATTAAGAATTGAAAATAAGGTAGCATGCTACTGCAATCCTGATGCTATACGGATCATGCTGATACGCATATTTTATAGTCTTACAGTAAGGTTTACAATTACCGGCAAAGGTTCTTCCGCTATTTCATCAAACTCCGTTTTTAAAAGAGCGTAATGGGTATGCACATCATTTGCAGTAATTGTGATCGTTTGGATGCCCTTTGACAGTCCCTGAACAGGAATTTCACAAGTCATTCCGGAGATTTCTTTAAAAAATACCTTATCTCCAATCGCCACGGTAAAACTTTTAGGCATTTCACCCGCTACGGACCAGTTCAGTTTTATTGATTTATCCGATACTTCAGTGATCGAAGCAGCCAAAAGTGTGCTATTCTTATCATTATTGTGGAAAATGTCCATGAGTGCACGTGTCATATTCAGATAATAGAAACCCCAGCCGCCAGTCCTGTCGCGAGAACCAGATGCTGTTAAGGAGACAGGTTCAAAATCATCACTGAGTTCGATACTGTATTCATCCAGATAAATATCATGGTTTTTACCAAGTCCGTGACCTTCTGCCTGTCCGGCGAATTCATTGAACTGGTGCAAAAAGATTACCCGGGGGTTTGATTTGAGAGCATACTTGAATGATTCAAGGTAAGTTGTACCACCACGTCTTCCATATGACTTTGCAGCAGTCCAACCCAAAGGCTCAAAGAATGCCGGCGTTACAGTAATTGCTTCAGGTTTTCCATTAAAGTAAGTCACCATAGGTTCCAACTGTCCGTCCATCCACGACCAATGACCTAACTCATGGTGCCGCGTTATTTGATTTTGGGAGGACATATATCGTGTTGTAAAATGGGAATCATCAATTGGTCCCTGCGCTTTGCGAAAGGCATCGAGTTCTTGTTCTTTCATGGCTAGTGTTTGTTCAAAAAATGGAACCCGGAATGCAGATTTTGCAGTGCCCTTTTTACTGCCAAGTGCGCCTGTATCCAAAATAATCATTAATGGTTTTCCGTCATAGTCTTGAAAGAGATCTTTAAACCGCGGATTCAAAACATAATTCTGATATATCCAATCCAATTGTTCGTTCAATGCGATCATCGTAGCAGGAGGGCCGTTGCTAATTCCGGGCATGATTGCAACTTTGGGGACATCAATTCCTTCGTCGCGCATTTTTGCCAAAACTTCAAGAAAGCAAGTAGTAGCATGAACGATAGCGCGGGCACCATTCCCAATCTCGTTCCAGTGCTTTTTCCCCCAAATATGATTAGACCAGTCAGGCATGATAAAATCTACTCCAAGATCCATAAACCATAAAACATGTTGGCGGATAACATCTTCATTATAGGAGTCATAAAAGCCAACAATCGGAACCGCTTCAGCCGAGGTCCATGAACCAGGACCAGGTATGAACCAGGGTTCCCATTGAACGCAAAACAGATGTCCGTCATCAGATGCTGCGGGCATCGTTCGTTTTTTAACGATAACACTGAGTTCATTTGAGTGAAGACAGGTATCCGGCATAAAATTACCTACTATGAGAAGATCCCGATTAGTAGAACCCATCCAGTTGTTTGACTCAGCCTTCACGGCAATGACCTGAATTTCGATTTTGCCCCGATTGGGCAAAGGGAGAAGGAAAGTTGCATTACAGCTTGAATCGGGGCGTTCATGAGCGCCCCATCTGCGTTGATTCACATAAGGAAGTAATAAGTAGTCTTTGGCCAGATCCCCCGATTTTAAGTTCAAATGAGCTGTAAGGATGATCGAACGCCCCATGGGAACAGTATCCTTATCAACTTTTATTGTTATAGAATTTTTTTGTAAGGTGTTTCCAGTACAGGCAAAGCAAAAAAGAAACAAGCCACTTATTACGATTTTCGATAACCATGTAAAGAATTTCATAATCGTCTTTTATAGTTCTTCCATTTATTTACTTTCAAGAATACTCACCGGTCCCATCAACCCCGATTCCATGAGTGCGTCATCTTTTTTGTAAAAACGATGTGTGGTAAAGGTATAACGACCGCTTGTCCGCGGTGTACCGTTGAGAAGCCAATCTGGCCACTTGTTGTCTTTAATGCCATCATCGGGGAGTGACTCGTCACCAATAAGCCTGTTCGCCCAAAGATTAGCAACATCGATCTCAAGTTTGTTGCCTTTTTTCTTTACTGCATCAGAGATATTCACCTGCCATGGAGAGGTCCAGACTACCCCAAGATCTTTACCGTTCAATCGTACGTGGGCCATGTTTTTCACCATCCCCAGATTCAGATAAAGTTCTGATTCTTTCAATGGACTGGAAGATTTCGGCAAGTCGAAGATTTTAGAATACGTCGCAATACCGGAATAATAGCGAATTCCCTCCTCCGGCCGAGTTGTCCAATCGACAAGCGTTTCAAAATCTACTTTTTCGGGGCCGCCCCAAGCGGTATCGAAAGCGACAGTCCACGATCCCTCCAATGTCATGAGCGAATGAATATCGGGGAAATCCTTTTTAGCTGTAAGCTCTTTTGATTCAGGCTTGATTGATTTATTGAAAATAACAAAAAAGCTTTGTGAAGCATCGAGTTTTATACTGATGGAAACGCCGTTTTTAGTTTTGCCAAGGTTGTTTAAAGGACGGATTTCTCCTGTTACTGCATCCCATAATTCTGCATTTAAAGTACCATCCCTGAACTGGCAGACATCCTCAACAGGCTGGCCGGTACGGTTTGAAATAAAATAGATTTCCCGATCCGGTAACGACCGGTGGGTGTATCTTATGGATCCCGAGGCAGTAAAATCAGGATTAACACCTAATTTGCTTAAAAGGGCAGCAGTGGAATCATACGGTGAATAGAGCTCTGTTGCTAACTGTCCCGCTGAATTTTTGAGTGTAGCGAGGGTGGCATTTGAGGGGATTATTTGTTTTGTGCCCCATAATTCAGCTGCAAGTGTACGCACCTGCTTATCGCACTCAGGATAGTTGACGAGCGAAGGTGATTTCGATGAAGGATTTCCGACAACCGTAGCTCCAGCTTTAACCAGGGAAGCGATTTTGGTGAGCAGTTCTGGTGTCATGGTTTCAACATCGGGCAAAACCAGGACACGGTAGGAGGCACCGCCCGGGAAAACGATCCGTTTGTTGCGGACTTCAGCGTTTTTCAGCAGGAGAGGGGAACATCCATCAAATGAATAACCCCGTTTATCGGGCAATACATCCGTTCCTTCGAGTGCCGATTCAGGAGCACGAAAAACGTACGGTGCACCCTCGGGGGTGAGGTATAAAATATCGGCAACTGCAGATCCTTGTGAAAGTAGGAAAGAACACCTGGTAACATATTTGTGATAGGCAGGAACCATTGACCACCAGGTTTGACCACGATCCCAGTGAACACCGTAAGGACCCATTGTAACACCGGGTTTTAACCTGTCTCCGTAAGGTTTATGGGCAAAAGTATGATATACAAACCGGTTTATCCCCATACTGAAAGCCCAGTCGCTCTGGTCTTTCATATTACCGGGATATTTTTTCCATGCTTCGAACGATTCAGCGGTAAAGGCTTCTGCTCCAACCACAGGTTTACCCTGAACATGCGCTATGGAGGTTGCCTCAATACAACTGAAGGCAGAATTGAAGCCGAATTTGTCGGTCCAGAATTCGCCCATCGGTACATCAGCGACACTTCCAAGATCAAGATCGGCCGTGGGGTTCATATCATACGGTTCGATTGACAGGCTGAAGCCATTTCTCCTGCCAAGTTCTTTAAGTCTTCCTGCGTGATTTTCAATAATGAGTTCCTGTGAAGTCAAACGTATGTCCCACAAAAAACGCTCACTGAGCTCCAGGCTACCGACAATCTGCCCGGTATAAGTCGGCAGATACAATAAGGGATCATATCCCCTCCGTTTTTTAAACTGCTCACGGAAATCGCCGGTCCAGTTTTGTGACCCCATTTCCCAGCTGTCAATATGAAGCATCGTCCAGCCCCCGCCAGTCGTGGATTTACGTGGACCCACTTTTTTCAGGAGTTTTCCTATATATGCTTTAAAATGAGCATCGAAGGCGACCGTATCAAACTTATCGCACTCAAATCCCAATCCGGGCTTCGGAGCCGGCCGGGTAACTGCGCCGTTATTGCGCTTGCCAAACCGCAGAATGGTCCATTTTCCGGCCGGAACGTTCCATTGGAGGGTGCCATCGGGATTGAGCATCCGGGTGAGATCAATGATTTTCGACTGATCAATAGCAGACCCGGGAACCTCGGGAAAAGATGCCGGAGCCGGAAGATATTGTTTGACTCCCTTTTGAGAGGTATAGGGCGCCCGGTAATAAAGTGCTTTTTCGTCTACATCGGCGATTGCCGGTCCCGTTTCCGAACTGGGATAGGCCAGAACCGCTACATCTTCGTACCAGCCATCGCGAATCTGTTTAAGTTCATTGGTCATACTTCCTTCACCGAAAAATGGCTTTTTAGGTTCGGGTTTCGGGAGGATGGCATTGAATACAGATGGACCTTTCACTTCTGTTGAGCTGGTGACCAGGTGCATCATTGATTGTTCTGGTTTTACCCAGGGACCACCGCTACCGGCCCAGCCCGGACCTGATCCAAGGATGATCTGTATCCCCAATCTTTCGGATTCACGAACCGCATGAACATACAAATCCTGCCACTCATCGCTCAGAAAATCAACCTTGCCACGCGGAACGCCAACATTCACCTCGAGATAAAGAACGTAACCGATACCGGCAGTTTTCATCGATTCCAGGTCGGCTGTCATTGCCTCACGACTGGAGTTCCCGTCCATAAAATACCAATATACGCCCGGTCTTGCAGAATCTGGAGGATTGAGAAAGCCTGACTTCAGCGAATCAATTGAATCCTGTGTGCACTGGATTGCCAATAGGCAAACCAACAGTCCTAGTAGCGGCCAGAAAAAACGAATTATTTTACGGTTCATACTTTTCGATTTTTATAATTATCAAATGTAAGTAGAGTTGATAACTTAAAAAAATTGTTACCTATCTGATTAATATAATTATGTAGTCATTGCGATTCAATTATTTTGTTCTGTTGATCTTCGGATAAGCGTGATTTTTTTCATCATTTGGTTTTTCAGATTAAAATAATCACCATGTTTGAATATAAAAATTACCAGAGGGAAAATGATATAGGGTGGTTTCACTGTTACTATTAACTGGTGCATATTTTTTCACATTCAACTTTACACCGTTAACCGTAATATTTTCCCCTTTTGGCAAGGCTACCAGGCCTGATGAATTAGCTGGGATAGTAATCTGCCAGGTAAATTTGTCAGACTCCTTTTTCCAACTACTCACTACCGTGCCGTAAGGTGATTCAATACTAGCCTTAGCCCATGGCAGATACCCTGTAAACAAGGGTTCAAAGCGAATAACTTTGAATCCATAACCGGAAGCATCGGGGCGAATACCTGCGATATCCTCATAAAAACAAACATCGTAGCCCGCCTGCATGGGGTGATTATGGGATGCAGGATCACCTGCCTTTTGACTAAATACGTTAATAGGAAGTACTTCCCAAAGAGAAGTGGCATCGGCAGAACTCCACATCCACCCGAAGCTATTCTCCCCTTTCCTGGTAAACATACTCCAGGCGGTCTGACTGTTGCCGTAGCGAGCAAGCATGCTTCCTATACGACTAAGGCCAAAAATACCGCAATGCATGAACCCTTTATACTTCTCATTCATGTTGCTAACTATAGCGTCAGCAACTGCTTTCTCATCACCTTTGGGTACAAGCCCAAAATCCAATGCCATAGCATCGGCGGTTTGGCTGCCAAATGTCTTTCCCTGAGCGTTGTATAAGTTAGCCACAACCTCCTCTGCAATTAACCGCTTCTCTGCGGCGTACATTTGGGCATCAGCGCTTTTTGCCAGAATATGGGATACCTTCTCCATGATGCATACGTCTAAGTAATGAAAGGCTGTGGAGGTAAACTCAATGGGGGCATCAATGGTTGCATTACCCTCTGGTGGACACCAGTCCCCAAGTCCCTGGTAAACGATATGCTTTGTCTGCTTGCTGTACTTATTTGTGCGAGCAGTATCCCGGGCCAACGCCGAAACGTAATCCGTCCACTGCTTCATGTCTGGGTAGTAATTGTTCAGCGCCTTCTTGTTGCCATAGTAAACGTATAGCCACCAGGGGAGCTGCACTACAGCTGTTCCCCAATCGGGAGAGGCTACACCGCATAAACGTTTTCCAGGAGCAATCATATAGGGCAAACCTGCTGGCTTTTCGGTGAAGTAAAATTTACTATTTGAGCGTTCGTGAAAAAGAGTGTTTTTTTCCACCACGCTTGCACCCGAGCGGATATCCTCCAGGTATTTTATCCAGAAGTTATTCATTTGCAGGTTAAGGTTAGCCATCTTCACATACGCGTGAGAATCACCCAGCCACCCACATTTTTCACGATTGGGACAATCGGTGGGGATACCATGAAGGTTGCTCAATACCGTGCGCATGGCCAACTCGTGAAGTCTGTTGATTTGAGGGTTGGCACACTCAAAAGTACCAGTCTTAGCCACATCACTATGCACCACGACCAAACTCATGGAGGACAAGTCAGGCTTGTCCTGCATTCCTGAAAGCTCTGCATAACGAAATCCGTGGTAGGTAAATCGTGGTGACCACTGCTCCTTACCTTCACCCTTGCATATATATTCATCGGCGAATATTTTTCCATGATGAATCCATCCCATGGTGGCAAAATCCAGGGAACCGTTGGCTTTCTTTTCCTCAGCTATGCGAATGGTGAGATGCGCCCCAGCAGGCTGTAGTACGTTTAAGCGTGGAATGCCCGCTATATTTACTCCAAAATCAAATATCCAATTGCCTGTAGCGTCCTGCCACATTTTTACAGCCTTCAACACCTGCTTTGTCCTCATTGGTTCCATTGGCTGTGGAATTAAGCGAGGTGGAATGTTATCTTTGGCTAGTAACGCCTTCTTCCAATCTGTGCAAGGCGTATCTGCCTCGCACCATCCCTTTACCTCCTGACGTGCATCGTAGAGTTCACCCAGATAGAGATTAGTCTTAACCACGGGTCCACCCTTCCATGTCCAACTCTCATCGCTACCCAGCACGCTGCGTGTGCCATCGCTGTAAAGCACAACTATCTGAATGCGTAGCATAGGACTGCCATAGCTAAAGGCGCCTCCTCCCCATCCTGCATCCTGGGTATACCAACCTTTGCCCAGCATAACGCCGAGACAGTTATTCCCTTTTTGCAAAAAGTGCGTTACATCAAAGGTGCTGTAGAGAGCGTACTGCTCATAGTTGGTTTGTGCAGGGTCGAGGAAACGAGTGGAATCAACTATTTGTCCATTCATGTATAGTTCGCTGCAACCCAAGCCACAGAGGTATACCATTGCCTTGGTGGGGGTAGCATTCTCCTTGCTCAGGTTGAACACCTTACGAAAGTAGGGTGCTGCACTGTCTTTAGCATCGCTGTAGGTTATCCATTTTGCCTTCCACGATTGATCTTTCAGCCCTATCGAAAAGTAAACAGGTTTGCTCCATTCGCTTATCTTGCCTTCATTATCCCAGATACGTACGCGCCAGTAATACCCGGTTGCATCAATAAACTTGGCTACACTTGGAGCAATATTAAATTGCTCACTTGATAGCTTCTTACCAGACTTCCATACATCAGCCTTGCCAATGATGAGCAGTTCGTTTGTGGTTGCAATCTCCACCTCCCACGCCTTTTGTGAAATTCCTTCTGCAGTGGCCTTTATCTTCCAACTTAGCAGCGGAGAATCAACGCCTTCGGGATTGACCATATTGCAGCAACGCAAGTCATCTATTACCACGCTCTTATTAACCTTTGCGTTGGTGAATAAAGTTGCGATCAGGCATATATAAAAGCAGAAAAAGATTCTAAGGAATGTTGCTTTCATTTGTATTATTCATTTAAGTGATTAATTTTTCCCATCATTTTATGCTTTTAAATCTATACTTACCTGAGGCCACTTGCAAGGTTACTACTCCATCCTTGTCGCCAACGATGGTAAGCCCTTCAATATTTTTAATCTTGTGGTCGTCAACAGAAACATGCTCCAACGATGCAGCGGGGATGCATACAAGGGCAGAGGTGTTTGCCGGAATTTCTATTTCCCACAGCAAACCATTTTTGTTTTTTGTCCACTCGCTGCTTATTTTACCATAGGGTGATTGTGTCGTGGCTTTTACATGATTTAGACCCTCGGGGAAAATAGGACTCATTATGATTTTCTTGAATCCCACCTCCTCCTTATCGGTTTTGATACCTGCCAGATTTTCATAGTACCACGCCAGCAAATCTCCCAAAAGCATCGTGTGGTTGCCAGAGTTCATAGCGGGGTCTGCTGTGTTACCATTCCACAATTCCCAAATTGTGGTGGCACCATTCTCAATCATGTATCCCCAGCCGGGGTAGGTTTTGTTGGTCGCAATTTTGTAGGATAGATCTCCTCTACCATGAACAGTGAGCCCGCGCATCAAGAATTGAATTCCGATAAGTCCAACGCCAACGTGCGAGCTGAACTCTCCCTCCGTTTTATCTACTATGTTTTTGATAACTATATTTTGATACTCCTCCGGCACCAGTCCCTGCATGAGCGAAACAAGGTTGGCGGTAACCGTGTTATTCCCGTACTGTCCTTTTTCCTTATCAAGGAATTTATCGTTGTAGGCCTTCTTTACATTTTCTGCCAGGCTTTTAAATGCTGTTTCGTCCTCCTGATGTCCGCTAATTTGAGCAAACTTTGACATCAGCTCAAGAAGACGGTAGTAAAAGCTGGTGGCAAGCAGGGTGCCATCAGTTTTTCTATTGGGGTCTTGCGAATGAATCAGGTCTAATCTCTCCGGGGGTATACACCAGTCGCCATACACATCTCTTGTCATAAGGTAGTCCTTCATGTAGGAAGTCTTCATGTAGTCGAGCCATTTCTTCATCGCGGGGTAATGCTGCACAATGGGAAGGGTATCGCCCCGCTGCTCGTAGAGCATATTGGCGGCATGAATAAACACCGCAGGCCATGTGATGTTATCACTGTAAAACTGCCAGTAGTTGGGAGCCACATCGGAGAGGCTACCGTTCTCTCTCTGGCTATCCTCTATATCTTGCACCCATTTTTCGTATAGCAAGCTGTTGTCAAAAATGAAGCTTTCGCCTAAGCATCCTGTGGCGCGGTCGCCGAGCCAGGGCATACGCTCATCGCGTTGGGGACAATCGGTAGGAAAACTGCGGTAGTTACCTTTGATGCCCCAGCATGCATTCTTATAAATCTGGTTGATTAATTCGTTTGATGTTTCAAAGCTTCCAATGGTTTTCATTTCATCATAATTGACCTTCCCCACAAAGTCATTAAGATTCGGTTTATAGCTGATGCCTGAAATTTCTACATAGCGAAAACCCTGGTAGGTAAAGGTGGGGCACCATGAGAATTCGCCATTCTTTGAAGGGGTATAAATATTGGTAACTTTTGCTCCGCGTAGATTTGCTACATAAAGAGAGCCATCTTTTTGTATGGTTTCTGCAAAGCGCATTTTGACAGGCTTATCCTTCTTCCCATTGAGCTTTACTGCCAACCAGCCCACCATGTTTTGGCCCATGTCGAGAATATATTTCCCATTCACCTCTTTGATGGAAACAGGTTTTACCTCCTCCATGGTCATGATATTTGGATTGTTTTGAGCTACCAACTTCCCCAATGGTGCATCTACAATGCGTGCTTTGTTCCAGGTCGTATCATTGTAGCCATTTTTATTCCATCCGTGCAACTCTAAATTAGCATTGTACTCCTCTCCATCGTACTCACTGTTGGCGATGATGGGACCTTGTGTCGATAACTTCCATGTGGTATCGCTCCCAATGGTGGTTTTTTTACCATTCATGTTCATTACCTCCAGTTGCATCAGGAGCTTGGGGAAACCAAAGTGGCGAATAACAGGTATTCCAAAAGCTTTGTCGTTTGTCATGCGTAACGAAAAGAAGCGACCATTTCCTAAGACTATTCCTAAGGTATTTTTATCATTTTTAAGAAGGGAGGTTACATCGTAAATATTGTAGTTTACATGTTTGTCGTAGTCTGTGGCAGTGGGTGCAAAAATATCTTTGCTCACCTTGCTGCCATTCAGGTAACACTCGTACAAGCCTAAGCCGGAAATATAGAGTTTAGCACTCTTAATCTCTTTGTTGAGGTCAAACTCCTTACGCAGGTATCTGGCGGCCAGCCTTGTGTTTACCACCTCCTTTAGCTGTTCTCCCGGGTTAGTCAGGCTGTCTAAGCCGATCCATGAAGCTTGCCAGTCCCTGGCATCAAGCAATGCCATAGTCCATCTGCTTGTTTTACTCCACGAAGTTTCTCCCTTATTTGTCTGCGACTTCACCTTCCAGTAGTAGGTTTTACGCGACTCAAGTGGTCGCCCTTGGTATGGAATCAACACCGAGTTGCTGCTCTCCACCTTGCCCGAGTTCCAAGATAGGTCTTTTTCTGTCTTTATATTTTCGGGCGATTCTGCCACCATTATTTGGTAGGCGGTTTGCTGTACGTTGTGTAATGTGGTTGCTATTTGCCACGACAGGCGGGGCTGTTGCACATCCAACCCTAATGGATTGCTGCGCATTTCAACCTGTAAGTTTTGTATTGATAGACTCTGGCTACGTCTGCTGCAAGCCAGACCGATGATTGCCAATAGGAATAGGAATAGAGTTAGTTTTTTTTTCATCATGCGTATTTTTTGAATATAATTTGAACTTTTTGAAGCGGAAATAAACCGTGTTTAAGTAAAAGCTATTCAATTATGGCCTCACTATTTTATTTTACCTTGCTCAAATAAAATTGCAATTCCATACCTACTGGATCGGACCAGTATGAAGTACTTCACTCCAGTTTTGAATTCCGATCACCGATTTATAGGTTTCAAAAACAATATCCTCCTGATATGTACCTGCTGCCTGATAAGCAAACCAAACCGGTTTCTTTCCACCTGGCTCAGACTGATCGTCAGGGAAGCGGCGCAAACCAATCCGCAATCCACCCTCAGCCCGATTATCAATCCAGTTATGCCATTGTATGGCATCTATTCCATCGAGCGACTTCAGTTTTTTCCAGGCATATGCAAATCCGGCAGCTTGTTCTTTTAAATCCTGTTCGCTGTAAGTTTTAGAATTGGTCCCATTTTCCGACAACCAAACAGTACGTTTGACTGTTCCCAGGTACCTATTTTCAGCCTTTTTAATCCAGGTGTCAAGAACCTCCAGATTTTTAAATGTGACCTTAGGTGAGTTCATACTAAATGTTGCATTTTGATCGTTCCATGTTTTTGGTTCAAAAAGATTATCGGGATAAGGATGATAGGCCAGTCCCCACTTGAAATCTCCTTCTGCACCTGAATAGTCCAGCAAAGTCTTTAACATATCTTTGGTTGCATAATACCTGGGTTCGACTGCCGCTGCCCAAGAGTGAGTGAAAGATGCAAAAACTTCACTGTTTTCATCATATCTACGGGCAATATTATAGCACATTCTCATCGATTTGATATACGTATCCATGTAAACTAACATTGGTTTTACGCCCATATTAGTCCAGGATAGTCCTGCATCAACCTCATTATGCATGATCCAATGGTGAATACGGCCATAATAGTTGTCGCTGCGACAATATCGGCTGGCCAGAAAATCGAGTCCTGCTGCATAGCAATTGACACTTTCCGGACTAGTCAGATTGGGCATCGTATAAATACCTTCAGATGTATAATTGGGATGTTGAAGCAGGCGACCGACTTCAGGATCCGGACAATCAGAAGCCTTTTGAATCAAGATGATAGCAGCAACAACGATATTCCTGGAAAGTGCAGATTTCATTGTTCTATCTAACACTTCAACCTGGTTTACATCAAAATAATAGGTTTTATCGCCATACATATGTTCTATCGTATTAGCGTGGGGCTGGGTATACATTAAACTTGTTAAAGTAATGTTTACCGTAATACTGGTAACACCAAGATCATCCAAATCCTTCTCCATTCCCCCCCTATTAATGGAATAGCCTCCCAATCCTTTTCTGCCAGCCAGCTGTTTTGCAACCATTGTTTGCACAGGGACAATCTGACTAGCGTATTTAGCATGCGAAACAATTTCATCAGAAAGAGCCCCGATTTTTGCAATAACCCATTTCGATAAAAGTCGATCGTAATTAAAACCGTTGCGTTTAACATATCGATCAATATCAATTGAAAAAGTAGAATTGCTCAAAGGATATTTATTTGAAAATTTATTAATTTGTGTAAGATGTTCATAAGGAGCAATCTCGCAGATATTAAATTCACCTTCACCGGAGTAATTACCCTTAATATTTATAGTAGAAGGACCAACTTTAACTTCTGTAATTTGAGAACTATAATTAGTCGAAAGGTATTTTGTAAGATTATTTTCCAGTAACAAATCATTTTTTAATATTTCTTCTCTTTCTTTCGCTTTAATTTTTTCCGCTGCATTTAATCCCCTCAACTGAAAATTCCTGATTTGAATTTTAATTCCGGAAGAAGTACCAAAATCAAGTCGTAAAAAATCTCCGATATTCCCCCAACTGAACTGTTTAATGTTATCGCTCAAATCAATAGAATAACTGCTCCATCCACTTGCAGCCGGTATAGTTCCATATTTAAGCGATCGTGCTTCGGATATTGGAGAACCAAAGAATATTTGAAAATCACTAATATCCGTTGTACATTGATATTCAAAAGTAAAAACGACAGAATCAGGAGAATTCGTCGCAGTTAAAGGCGTCATAAACAGATAGGGGTCTGTTCCAGTAGTTGTCAATTCATAGCTATATGAATCTTTCTGATTTATTTGGATTTGGTGAGTAGTTGCCGATTCAAGTTGCAAATATTTTACTGTCTGAAATATCGGTTTCGGTTTGTTTGCAGGTTCTTTTTTACATGAATGGATTGTGAAGGCAAAAGCAACAAGCAACACCAAAAAGGCGCTATATTTTATATATTTCATTAACATTACAATTCTTAGGTTCTTTAAAAAAAAGCTAACTCTATTGTGTTTAATATCTTTCATTATCGAAATTAACATTGTTTATAATGGCCCCAAACGTCATTTCCACTGTTCAAGTATTATCCACTATCTTTCTGCAATAAAATAGAAGGAGTAGACACGCATTAAGCATTTTAGTTGGTTTTAAAATAAGTTAACATTTATCGTTTCAAATCTTTCAGAATAGTAACCAGCAATCGCCCAATCGGCTTTCCGCTTCGGTAGGTAATAGACCAAATTTCAGTAGCTCCTTTTGGAATACTGACAGGCTTATCGTTGTATTTTTCTGAAAAATTATCCGGGAATGTACAATCGAAGGTATAATAAATATCTAACCCTTTGATTTCAGGAGTAAAAACAATCTGCATATTGCCTTTGTCATCATTTACAACCGAAATTTCAGGGTCATAAATACAACGGGCATAATTAACATTAGCCTGATCAAATCGTGGAAATTGAGCTTCCATCCTATGTACAAAATCATCCCAATTGCGCTTTACGGTTGGTGACCATAATACTTCCGAAAGTGCTTGTGCCCTAGGCCAGGTCATATATTCTACTCTCCGGTAATTGGGAATCATTTCAGTCCAGATATTACCTTGTCCACCTAGGATAAAACGTGATTCCACTCCTGGAGGAACTGGCTCAAACTGATAAACACGTTTAGTACGTAAATAACCACCACCTATCCTTTCAATAAAAGGTTCCCCCTGCATATAATCAAAATAACAAAATTGGGTTGGCGACATTACCGACTGATGCCCTGCTTTCGCTGCTGCAACAGCCCCTTCGGAACCACGCCACGACATAACCGTTGCATCAGGAGCCAAACCACCTTCCAGTATCTCGTCCCAACCAATCATCCTTTTACCTTTCGAAGTCAAAATACGACCAACCCGTTGTGTGAAATAACTTTGAAGCTGATCGAGTGTTTGCAAATTTTCATCTTGCATCCTTTTCTTACATTTCGGACAATCACGCCAGAATTCCCTGTTTGCCTCATCTCCACCAACATGGAAATATTCGCCAGGGAAAAGTGAAGCAATTTCACCAAAAACAGTATCTAACATTTCAAAATTATGATCATTTCCGACGCATAGAACATTTTCACCAATCTGATTGCGCGTTCCTGCCGAAACCTTCGTTTGTTTCCCGGAACAGGAAACTTCAGGATATGCTGCAATAATTTCGCGGCTGTGACCCGGGACATCAATTTCAGGAATGATAGTTACAAACCTGTCGCTTGCATATTTTACAATTTCTCGAATATCATCCTGGGTATAAAAGCCACCATAAGTTGCAGGTTCTCCGGCTTCTTCGGGTTCGAATGATCCATACCGGCCTGTGCGGGCCACACTCCATGCTCCGATATTTGTAAGTTTTGGATAAGCTTTAATCTCTATCCGCCAGCCATTATCATCTGCTAAGTGCCAGTGAAACGTATTGTATTTATATTTTACCATTTGGTCGATATACCTTTTCACTTCTTCTTTTGTGAAAAAATGACGACTGACATCCAACATCAATCCTCGCCACCCGAAACGGGGATAATCAACAATATTTACACAAGGAATTTTAATCGATTTATTTTGTTTTTCTGTCGGAATGAGCTGCAATAATGTCTGCATCCCATAAAATAATCCAGCAGGTTTATTGGCTGAAACAATGATTTTATTCAAAGAAACATTCAGAATGTATCCTTCAGATCCCAACATGACATTAGATTCCCTGTTCAACTTCAGGATAACAGTTTGGTTGCCACCTTTTTTAATATCAGAACTTATAGCAGTTTGAAAACCGGTCTGCGATTCCAATTGCACAACTAACAACTTTGCAACTTTCAGGATTTCTTCTTTACCAGAAGGAATAACGATCTTACTTTTTGATGATAGATAAAAATTACCCGTCACACTTTTAACCTCGACTGGAATCGGAACAAGTGGTAAATAATCCTGACTAAAGACACTGCTATTCCCGTTCCAAAATGTAATGAAAAAGTAGACAAACAAAAATATTGTTTTATTCATGCATAATTTGATTTAGGGCTAATATGTTTGCCAGAACTCCAGTAAGTAAAAACATTTTTCACCATAATTGATTATTTAACACCTTTAAACTTCTTAATTTCTTCTTTCAATAGCACAAGATATTTATCCCCCCATGTTAGATTAGGTTCAATATCTTTACTGACTTCCGCGCTATACTGTTCCCCTGTTACCCATTCATTCCACGTACCAACCATTGCAAAACGAACTCCAAGCAACCTGGCTCTTGCCCATTGTTCCTTAAACGTTTTACCATCATTACGGGGACCTGCAGCTATATAACCACTTTCTCCTATTTTACCTTGCGGTCTCCAGCTTGAAACTACCGTCATTTCTTCCGGAAAACCTTTATCGACCGTATAAGTTTGTGCACCCCGTTCTTCCCAACTCCAGTTCTTATATTTACTTTCATAGGTATAGGGGTCAAAAAGACTATGCTGTTCGGTTACGTATCCTGTCATAAACCTGACAGTAAAACGACTATCGTCCCATGGCGTTATTGCACTTTGCCATGGTGTAGGCGTTCCCGAATAGCTAACCAGCAAAGGCTTTCCATCGTATTCCTGCATCAGAGTTCTATATTCGGGATGTGCCGGATTATTCATAAACCACTGATCTATCTGGTCGGCCTTTCTGGTAAGTCGACCGTCAGAAACAGCAGTTTCCTGACCAGAGGCCGGATTTCCAATAAAAATTGAAATATTAGGTGTCTTCTTCCCCTCAGCCCTCATTTTACTATACTCTTCAAAAATAAAAAGAGTTGACCGTTCAATCATTGCAAAATCAGGACGTACCACATCGGTAAGAACCTGATCAATTGAAACATTATAATCCACATCATTAGACCAGTCTATCCATATAAAGTCAACACCGGCATCAGCAAGCCATTCCGCATGCTTTCTGATAATAGCACGGTCATCAGATAAATATTTACCTAACATCGGAGATGTCCAAACGCTTTGATTCCAAAAACCACTCAGACACCAAGTAGTGTAAGCCATTCCTACTTTCCTTTCTTCATAAGGTACACGTGGTAATCTACCTGAGCCAATACTATTTACAGTTAGACCCTCTGCTTTGAAATCACTCATATTATCACCCTTCCATTTAAGTTGGGTGGAATCTGTTGATGAATTATCTATACTTTTCTTTGCTGGTTCTTTAGCACATCCATTAAAAGAGAGACCCATCATCAGTAAGAAAATCAATGAAAGTATTTTATAATGGTATTTACGCATGAATATTTTCGTGTTTATTTAGTTTACCCCACATTCTTTACATAAAGTTATTTGATCGTTGTATAATGAAAATTAGACCTGCCTCCCGGAGCAACATCTCCATTTATCCAAAAATCCATCACATCATTTTCTTTCTGCATATTATCTGACCATTTAAATTCAAAATCGAGATCAGCATTTACGCCAAATATAGATCGGGGAAGCTTGATCTCCATCTTATTACCTTTAACTTCATAATCTACTTCACCAACCTTTTGCCATTGCCATCCGTAAGCACTTTTTTCAACTATTGCTTTTTGGTTTGGATTAATCCGGTTGATTACAAAATCATATCCCTCCCAACCAGTATTTTTATTTCCGTCAATGTCAATAAAAAGGCGCATCCAGCCTGCGTCTGTTTTGGGTGTTAAGGGAGCCGCTGTTTCTACATAGAAATAAACAAATTGGTCATCTCTGGCTACTTTAGCTAATACGATATCATTGCGGCCTGTTGTATTAGTATAATGAAGACTCCCCCAACCATCATTGTTGCGATGTAAAGTATTTCCTTTATACGAACTATAGTTCGGCATAACGCTTTCCCACTCTTTAAAATTCCCATCCATTGAAATTGTAACAGGGGCGGATACAGCATCTGGCGCAGGCATACCTTTAAAACGACGGATATTACTTACCATCTGGTAATAATAATTATCCCCATGTCCATTTTTCATGGGTTCAACATCCCGGCTACCTTCTTCGTTAAACTCGTCCGGGAATGCATTGGTTTG
>Ga0209638_1000375_pt1 | contig 29578 bp, 28 predicted proteins | sample BarGraNGADG00211_FD_184490 | JGI IMG/M metagenome (GOLD analysis project Ga0209638, IMG submission 184490) | Arctic peat soil microbial communities from Barrow, Alaska - Barrow Graham LP Ref core NGADG0002-211 (SPAdes) (version 2) | ecosystem: Environmental > Terrestrial > Soil > Wetlands > Peat...
GTCAGGGGTGGCTGGTCGACGTAGCCGAAGGCGGGATGCTGGCCCGCGACTATGAAATACATCTCGTCGCCGTGGAAGCCGTAGGCGCCCGAAACCGCGAGCAGCCCGACGACCATGAGGCCGGCAACCAGCAGGACTGGCCAGGGAACGGCCAGCCGTGCAATACGGTCGTTGGAAGCGCCGGTGGAGGCTGTCAGAGTCGCGTCCCAGTGAGCCTTGATCGGACCTAACTCTACGCGCAGGAAGCCGCTGGGTGTGCGCCACCTACCGAGTTGGAGCCGCCCCATGCCGTTGTCGACACCGGCCTGAGTGTGAGCGGGCGCCGGCACTGGCGGGCATGGGCGCCGGGCGCGGAGCGGCGCGGTGGCGGGCGCCGGAACCGGGGCGGCGAGGCGCCGTGCTACTCTTCGGCCTGCAAGTCGGATCGGGCCTGCACGCGCCGCCACCGCAGCGCCGGAGCCAAGGCCGCCTGGGAGAAAGATGACGAGCTTCCTCGAGGACCCGCAGTATCGCTTCACGTCCGAGTCGGTGACCGAGGGTCACCCGGACAAGATGTGCGACCAGATCTCGGACGCGATCCTGGATGCCATCCTTGCCGACGACCCGATGGCTCGCGTCGCGTGCGAGACGGCGACCACGACGGGCCTCGTCCTGGTCCTCGGCGAAATCACGACCTCCACGTACGTCGACTTCCAGTCGGTCGTGCGCGACACGGTGCGCGAGATCGGTTACACGAACGCCGAGTACGGCTTCGACTATCAGACATGCGGGACGATGGTCGCCGTTGTCGAGCAGTCTCCGGACATCGCCATGGGTGTGGACGAGGCCCTCGAGGTTCGAGGCGATGGGCTCGAGCCTTCGGCTCGACACGAGCTCGGTGCCGGCGACCAGGGCATGATGGTCGGCTTTGCCTGCACGGAGACCCCGGAGCTCATGCCCCTGCCGATTGCGCTGGCTCACAGGCTTGCTCGGCAGCTGGCAGCGGTCCGCAAGAACGGGCGCCTGCCCTATCTTCGACCCGACGGCAAGACGCAGGTCACCGTCGAGTACGAGCGCGGGGTGCCCAAACGGGTAAGCAACGTCGTCATCGCCGCTCAGCACGATCCCGACGTCCGCATCGAACGCCTTCGCTCCGACATCACGGAATCGGTGATCATGCCGATGATCCCGCCGGAGCTGCGGCCGACGGATCCGGTCATGCACATAAATGCGACCGGTCGCTTCGTCATCGGCGGTCCCATGGGCGATGCCGGTCTGACCGGCCGGAAGATCATCGTGGACACCTACGGCGGCATGGCTCGCCACGGCGGCGGAGCGTTTTCCGGCAAGGATCCGACGAAGGTGGATCGCTCGGCCAGTTACGCGGCTCGGTGGGTGGCCAAGAACGTCGTGGCCGCCGGTTTGGCCGATCGATTCGAGATCCAGATCGCCTACACCATCGGCATCGCCCACCCCGAGTCGGTCTCGATCGAGACCTTCGGGACGGGCCGCGTGCCGGACGAGAAGATCCTGGCCGCGATCGAGCGTCATTTCGACCTGCGCCCCGCGCGGATCATCGAGGCCCTGGATCTGCGCCGTCCGATTTACAAGCAGACGGCGGCGTATGGCCACTTCGGTCGGACCGACGGCGACTTCCCGTGGGAGCGGACCGGCAAGGCCGCCGCCCTGGCCGCCGAGTGCGGCGTGGCGGTCCCGAATCCGACCACGGCGTCCTGACCCGAGGTGTACGCGGTCATCCTGGCAGGTGGAGGCGGGACGCGGCTCTGGCCGCTCAGCACGCCCGAATGCCCCAAGCCATTCCTGCGGTTGCTGGGCGACGAGAGCCTCATCCAGCGGACCGTCGCGCGGCTGGCGCCGCTCATCGGGCCCGAGGATGTCTTCGTCGTCACCGATCGTCGTTACCTGCCTCTGGTGGCCGAGCAGTTGCCGGCAGTCCCCGCCGCGAACCTGATCGGCGAGCCGATCGGCAGGAACACAGCCGCGGCCGTGGCGCTGGCCGCGGAAGCGATCGAGCGGCCCGATGACGAGGTCATGCTCATCCTGCCGGCCGACAGCTACATCGCGGACGAGGCCGGTTTCCGAGACGCAGTCGAGGCAGCCGAGGAAGTGGCGCGCGGCGGCTCTCTGGTGACGCTGGGCGTCACGCCCGATCATCCCGAGACCGGATACGGCTACGTCTTGGCCCGACAGCCTGCCCGCCGGGTTCGTGGTCGCTCGACCTTCGCCGTCGATCGGTTCGTGGAGAAGCCGACCCTCGAGCGGGCCCAGGAGCTGTTGTCGACGGGTCTGGCCAGTTGGAACGCGGGCATCTTCGCCTGGACGCGCAGCGCAATTCGCGACCACCTGTCACGGCACGCGCCCGAAATCGTGGGCCCGATCCGGGCGATCTACGCCGGCGCCGCCGCCGACCTCGACAGCGCATATGCCACGCTGCGGGCGACCTCGATCGACTACGCGGTGATGGAGCCTGCCTCCCTGGAGGGAGCCGTGGCGGTGGTGCCGATCGACGTCGGCTGGAGTGACCTTGGGAGCTGGGCCGCCCTCCGCGATGTCTGGGTAGCGGCAGCCGCCGCGAGAGCAGGTTCCGATATCCTTGCTTCAGGTAGCGAAGGTATCGGCAATCGGCGCGACATCGGCTCCGTTGGGAGCCTCGTCCTGGCCGGAGACCGTTTCGTAGCCACGATCGGCCTCCGCGATGTGATCGTCGTGGATACTCCCGAGGCGCTGCTAATTTGCACCGCGGATCGGTCGCAGGACGTTCGCCAGATGGCCGAGGAGTTCGCTCGGGGCAAGGCCGGTTCGACCGGACCGAAGGTCCAGCCAGGCACGCTCGGTGTTCCGAAGGAAGGCGCATGACGACTCCTCAATCCTCCTCGCCGAACGCCCCGGCCTCGCCGGATCAGGCGACCCAAATCCTCTTCGGCACGGACGGCTGGCGCGCCAAGATCGCCGACGAGTTCACCTTCCAGAACGTTCGCCGCTGCGCCCATGCCCTGGCCGCGTACATCGCCGGCCGAGGCGAGCAATCCAAGGGCGTCGTCATTGCCTACGACCGGCGTTTCGCAAGCGAGCATTTCGCGGCCGCGGCTGCGGAGGTGATGCTGGCCCACGACATCCACGTCGCCCTGGCGGCCGGGGCGGTGCCCACCCAGATGTCCTCGTTCGAAGTGGTCCAGCGGGGCGCGGCCGCGGGCATCGTCATCACCGCCAGCCACAACCCCTGGACAGACAACGGTTTCAAGGTCAAGTCGCCGTCGGGTGCCGCGGCCAGCCCTGAGATGCTCCATGCGATCGAGGCGAATCTGGCCACCAACGGCCACATCGCTATTCCGAGCCGTCCGCTGGCCGAGGCCGAGGCGGCCGGCGCCGTCGAGCGCTTCGATCCGTTTGCCGGCTACCAGCGGTTCATCCGTCGCAACATCGACCTGGACCGTCTGAAGGCAGCCGACCTCGACCTCCTGGTCGACCCGCTGTACGGCTCTGGGGCGGGCTGGATGGGCAGCCTCCTGGCCGAAGGCCGGATACGCGTCCACGAGATCCACTCGGAGCGGAATCCCTACTTCGGCGGCGTGAACCCCGAACCGATTCCACCCAACGTGAACGAAGCGCTGGCAACTCTGACCGCCGGCGACTACGACCTGGGCCTGCTGCTCGACGGCGATGCGGACCGGTCCGGCATGGCCGACGAGCGTGGAGTCTTCGTCACCACGCTCCAGATCTACGCCCTGCTCATGTACTACCTGATCGAGCATCGGGGCCTTCGGCAGCCCGTCGTCAAGACGGTCAACGAAACGTCGATGGCGGATCGGCTGGGCGAGAAGTACGGCGTGGCCGTCTACGAGACCGCGGTCGGGTTCAAGTACGTCGGTCCCAAGATGATCGAGACCGGTGCCATGATGGGTGGTGAGGAATCCGGCGGCTTCGGCTTTGGCATGCACCTCCCCGAACGCGACGGCATCTTCACGGACCTGATGCTGCTCGACCTGTTCCTGTGCGAGAAGAAGGCCGGTCGCTGGCCGGTCTCAAAGGCGATCGCCCACCTTCATGAGATAGCCGGGCCGTCGAGCTACCGGCGGATAGACGTTCATGTCGATCGGGCCATCTATCCGAGCCTCAAGGCCAGGCTGCTGGTCGAGCTGCCGGAACGGGCGCCGGCACAGCTCGCCGGACGGCCGGTCGTTCGCACCCAGCCGCTGCCGACGAACGACGGCTTCAAGTTCTTCGCCGACGACGGTTCCTGGCTCCTGGTTCGCTTCAGCGGGACGGAGCCACTCGTGCGCGTCTACACCGAGGCGGCCTCCGAGGCCGCGGTGGACGAGATAGTGGCGGCGGGGGAGCTACTCGTCCGCGAAGCCTGACGGAGCGGTCATCTCGAACGAGCGTTCGGACCGGCAACCTTCGGTCCGTGCTTGGCGCGCCGGTTGAGCGCCGGTGGCGCGCCGTGGCGCGGTCGATGCCCTGCCGCTCGGACCCGCGACTGCCTCTCGCACGGTCGGCGTTGCCGCGACGCAGCTCGGCCCGCGGGTAACTTGAAGGTTCGCCCGCGATCGCCGCCACTCATCCGACTCGCAGCTGTACAGTGGTCGCGAGCCGGCTTCCACAAGTGCGTTGGAGTCGTGCGGTTTCTCTTCGAGCAGGCAGAGCGACGGAGGGATCTATTCGATGCACAGTTCTCTGATCGGGAAGGTCGAGAAGGCGAATCGCTACTCCCACGAGCTGGATCGGATCAATTTCGAGCAGCTCGCGGTCACGTTCAAAGGCGACAACGACACCCACACAGTTCGTCTCGACGGCGGAGCCTGGCAATGTACTTGCCACTTCTTTGACAGTTGGAAATCGTGCGTCCATGTGCTCGCTCTGCAGAAGATCCTCGGCGTCATGCTCCCGGAGAGCGCACAGGTCTCCATCTTTACAGTCCAGCCGACGGTCCCCGCATAGATCCTGGAATCCGTTCGGGCGATGTATCCTCCGACGGCTGCGTAACGCTCCCGTCCACGCCCGACCGTCTCGATAGGGGACCAGCTGTGAATCGCCCAGGGATCCGTTTCGTTTTCGTGCTGACCGCCGCGCTCGTCGTCATGCTCGTGGCTGGCGCATGCGGTTCGACGCAGCCCAAAGTGGTGGGCGCGACCACGTCGCCCGACGCAACCGCCAGCGCGACGTCCTCATCGACCTCCACGCACACGCCGGGCAGCACGGCGTCCCATCGGCCGTCCGCGTCGAGTTCCGCTTCAACCAAGGCCACGGCTAAGGCCACAGCCACTGCCACGGCCACGGCCACTGCCACGGCTAAGGCCACAGCCACTGCCACGGCCACGGCCACGGCCACGGCCACGGCCGATGGTACGCCCGGCCCGTCCGCGAGCGGGAGCGGCGCCATCGGCTGCGCCGGCACCGGCAGCGATCCCACGTTCTTCGTCACGGCCGCAAGGGGCCTGCCCTTTGCCGTTTATTGCCCGGTTCTGCCGGTGACCTGGACAGTGATCACCGGCCAGTGGCTGGGTGGTACAGAGCAGTGGCTCCAGATCTCATACAAGGGACCGCACGGCGCCCAGATATCGCTCCAGGAGGGCGCGTTCTGCACAGGCGGTGCCAGCCTTTGCACCCCGCACGACTCGGTGGTCGGGCAGGCCGCGTTCGGAGACCTGACGGGTGGGCTGGACGCCCTGGGGCCGGATCCGAGCTTCGGCTATGCCATCTACATAGGGGCCGGGACCAGGCAGGGCTACACGATTACCGGGACGGGGCTGACCCAGGATGCGTTCACCGCCATAGCGGCGGCGCTCATCAGGGTTCCCAAGTCCTGATCGCAGGTCCGGTGCGGGGCTAGCGTCAACTCTGGCTCTGGGCATCCCCTGGCTTGGGCGCGCCAGCAGGGTCGATAGCCAGATCGTCGGAACGGCGGCTTCGCCGCCTCACTGCGGGTCTGTCTGCGGGTGGCTGCTCGACTTCCTGCTCCACGTCCTCGTCTTCGCCCGCCTCGGGCAGCCTGGGGGCGCGAATCGGTCGGCCCTCGCGTTCCTCGACGCGGCGAGCGGCGCGGTCGGCGACCGTGCCCACGTCGACGCGGCGGTGGCCCAGGTAGTAGAAGAAGAAGGCTGCGATGACAGCCGCGATCGGGACCCCGAAGATCGCCCCGGGGATGCCGGCCAGCTTGGTTCCGATGAGGACGGAGCCGAGCACCACGACGGGGTGAAGGCCGACTGCCTCGGACATGAGCCGCGGCTGGATGATGTTCATCAGCACGAACCAGCCGGCGATCATGATCACGAGGGCCGGCAGGATCGCGTCGGGCTTGAAGAAGACCGCCACGAGAACGGGCGGCACCCACGAGATGAACGGGCCGAAGAAGGGGATGGCCTGGAGGATGCCCGACGAGACGGCCGTTACGGGCATGTATGGCAGCCCCAGGATCAGACTGGTCGCCATCGAGATCAGCCCGTAGAGCAGTCCTAGGAGAGCCTGGCCGCGCAGAAAGCCTCCGAACGAGCGGGCAACGCTGTGCTCGAGGAGCTTGGCCTCGTCGGTATAGGCGGGCGGGACGAGCCGGAACAGGAAGCTCATGATCCTGTCGCGATCGACGGCCATATACAGCGACAGGAAGAAGACGAACATCAGGTTCCCGAACACGCCCAGGCTGGCGATGGCGACGTCGCCAAGCGGTTTGACCAGGGCGTTGGCGCCGGTCTTGAGGCTGTCCAGAGCGTTGCTGGTCTGGTCCGCCAGATTGACCTGACCGAGGCCGAGCGAGTTCAGTCTCTGCTGCCAGGGGTCGAGGATCGTCTTGAGCTGGTCCTGCTGTGGCCAGTGGGTTACGAGGTTGTTGATCGAGCTGTACAGCTGCTGGGCGATCAGTAGCAACGCCGCCACCAACACCAGGATCAGGACGGCGTAGACGATGATGACGGCGATCGGTCGTGGCAGCCTCGGGAAGAGCCGCAGCAGCCCGTTGGCTAGAGGGCTCAGGATGAAGGCCAGCAGCCAGGCCAGGAAGAAGATCATGATCACGTCGCTGAAGAACACGACCAGCGACGCAACGTAGCCCAGGACCAGGAAGCTGATCGCGACCGTGCCGAGGATCAGCAGCGCCGTCAGCCAGCGATGCTCACGGTCGGTGAGCCAGCTATGCGAGCGGTCGGCGGGCTCTGGGCCTCTGGTCGCGGGCTGGTCGGTCATCCCCTCGATCCTCTGGTCGGGCTGGTCTCCGAATGGTACGCCGTGGCGCTATCCACCGGGCTCAACGCAGCCCCATTCGCTCCCGGACCTCGGTCATTGTGGCCTCCGCGATGGGCCGGATCCGCTCGGCGCCCTCGTCGAGGATGAGCCGGAGCCGCGCCTGGTCGGCCATGAGCTCTTTGTAGGTTTCGCGGGCCTCGGCATAGTGGGCGATGATCCGCTCGGCGAGCAGCTTCTTGGTGTCGACGCAGCCGGTCCGCGCGGTTCGCTCGCCTTCCCAGATCTGTTCGTAGTCGTCCCCGAAGTGCCGATGCAGCTGGCAGACGTTGCAGACCTGCGGCCGTCCGGGATCGGATCGGAGGACCCGCTGGGTGTCGGTAACCATCGACATGATCTGCTTGCGGATGACTTCTGGCTCGGCCAGGACATCGATCGTGTTGCCGACCGACTTGCTCATCTTCTTCACGCCATCGGTGCCGAGCACTACCGGCGCCTCGGTGTAGACGGCCTGCGGCTCGGGGAACGTCTCGCCGTATCGAGCGTTGAAGGCGCGTACGATCTCGCGGCTCAGTTCCAGGTGGGCCGCCTGGTCCTTGCCGACCGGCACCAGCGATGCCTTGTAGATGACGATGTCGGCGGCCTGCAGGACGGGGTAGGTGAGCAGGCCGTGGTTGACGTCGTCGGGCTGGTTCTGGCGCTTCTCCTTGTACGTCGGAGTGCGCTGCAGCCAGCCGACCGGCGTCACGGTGTTGAAGAGCCAGCACAGCTCCGTGACCTCGGGCCGGTCCGACTGGACGAAGACGGTGCAACGCTTGGGATCCAGGCCGAGCGCGATCAGGGCGGCGGCCATCTCGAGAGTCTGGCGGCGCAGCACCTCGGGATCGTGGACGTGCGTCAGGGCGTGATAGTCGACCACGCAGTAGATCGCCTCGTACTTCTCGGACAGAGCCACGTAGTTGCGGATCGCGCCCAGGTCGTTGCCCAGGTGGGGCCGGCCCGTGGGCTGGATGCCACTGAAGATGCGCGGCTTGACGGGCAAGCTCGAGGGGCGAGTGGGTGGGAATGGGTGAGCGGCTGCGTCGGTCGTCATGTCGCCGAGTTTAGCGGACGGAACGGCTGGTTCCCCGGGCCGACCGCGCAGCGGCCCTCGCCGCGTGGCCCCGTCGTGGCCCTCGTCGCGTGGCCCCGTCGCGTGGCCCCGTCGCGTGGCCGCGCCGCATGGGCCCGTCGCGGGGCCCGCGCCGCGTGGCCCGCGCAGTTTCTGCAGATTTCCCACCGGTTGGGAGTTATGCAGCGGCTGCGGCTCGAAATGTCGGCGCCGGGGCTGCCTCCAGGCCAATCGCGCAGAACCGAGCGTGACTCGTGGGGGCGCCGGCGTCCCGGGACGACAATTGCCACTTCCGACTCGACCGAAGAGCGGCCTCATGCGAATAGCGCTCATGGAGCGGGATTCTTTCACAATCTCCGGTTCCCTTACGGAGGTCTGCTCGTGTTCGGCTGCGGCGTGATCGGTCAGCGGTTGCCTCGGGGAGCGGCTGCACGGGCAGTATCGCTTGCGTGGCACGGCACCGGCGGCAGAGATGCCGATGCCTCGGGTACCATGGCCGGACGACGCACAACCAGTCCGTCACAACGGCTGCAGCGCCATCTCGGCTCCGCTGGCCCCAGTCAACCCGCCCATGACCGAGCAACGACCGCTACGCGTCGCCATCCTCGGTGTCGGCACGATCGGCGCCGAAGTGGTGCGCGGGTTCCTGCGCAATCCTGATCGGCAGATCGGGCCTGCCGGCGGCCGAATGCTCGAGCTCGTGGCCATTGCCGAGCTCAACGCCCAGAGCGCGGTCGATCGCGGCATGCCGCGCGACCTCATCGTCCCGGACGCAGCGGCCCTCATCCGGCGCGATGACGTCGACATCGTCGTCGAGCTGATCGGCGGCGACGAGCCGGCCCGCACGTTCGTCGCCGATGCGCTTGCTGCCGGCAAGCCCGTCGTGACCGCAAACAAGCTCGTCCTCGCCCTTCACGGAGCCGAGCTGGAATCGATTGCGCGCGCCAACCACGTGGCGCTTCGCTTCGAGGCGTCGGTCTGCGGCGGCACCCCGGTGCTGGATCCGCTCGCTCGGGATCTCTCCGCCAACCGGATCCGCAGGGTGCGGGGCATCGTCAACGGCAGCACCAACTTCATCCTGACCGAGATGATGCAGGCGCGGCGCAACTACGACGAAGTGCTGGCCGCGGCGCAGGCTCAGGGCTATGCGGAGCGCGACCCCAGCGCCGATGTGGAAGGTCACGATGCCGCGAACAAGCTGGCCATCCTGACCCGCCTCGCCTTTGGGGCCTGGCCGGAGATCGATTCGATCATTGCCTGCCCGCCCTCCCTGCGTGGCGATGGCAAGCCGGGCATCACCGGCGTCACCGCGAACGATATCGCCGGCGTCGTCGCGCTCGGTCTGGCGATCCGGCTCGTGGCGACCGTCTCCTCCGCGGGGACCGCCGAACCGGAGTTGGGACTGGCCGGATCCGTAATGACCTGCGCGGTCCCCGTCACGGCTCCGCTCGGTCGGACCGATGGCGTCCTGAACCGCCTCGAAGTGGATGCGGACCCCGTCGGTCGCGTCTCGTTCGAAGGCCCCGGCGCCGGCGGCCCCGCTACCAGCAGCGCAGTTCTGGCCGATCTGCTGGAGGTCGCCCGCAGCGGCCTATCCACCTGGGCCGACCTACCGCCCGCGGCCGCAGACCTCGTCACCCTCGCCGATGACCGCTCCGGGATCCGGCGGCCCTGGTTCGTGTGCCTGCCCGGCGTCCTGCCGGAGGAAGTGCCCGGTCGGCTCGCCGACGTGATCGCCGGCCCGCCCCCGAGCAGCCTTCCGCGACATCGCAGCAGGTCCTGGGCGGCCGTGCAGACGCGACCTCTGCCCCTCGCCGAAATTCGCGAAGCGATCGCGCCGCTCATCGCCGACGATCGCGACGTCCCGATCTACCCGATCCTCACCTCGTAGCCGGAGATCACCAGAGTGTCCACTTCACCCGCCAACGGCCCGATCGTCGCCCGATACCCAGCCCGGCCGCGCCTGATCGAGCGCTATCGCGAGTTCCTGCCCGTCACCGATGCCACTCCGATCATCACCCTCGGCGAGGGCTTCACGCCGCTTGTCCGGCTGGACCACATCGGCAAGCGCATCGGCCTGCCCAACTTGTACGTGAAGTACGAGGGCACGAACCCGACCGGTTCATTCAAGGACCGGGGCATGGTCATGGCCATCTCCAAGGCCGTCGAGGAAGGCTGCAAGGCGGTCATCTGCGCTTCCACCGGGAATACTTCGGCCTCCGCTGCTGCATACGGCGCCGCCGCCGGACTGGAAGTCATCGTCGTGCTGCCGAAGGGCAAGATCGCGGTCGGCAAGCTGATCCAGGCCATCGTCGCCGGCGCGAAGGTAATCGCCGTCGACGGCAACTTCGATCAGGCGTTGACGGTCGTCCGCGAGATGGCCGAGCAGAAGGAAAACCCGGTCACGCTTGTCAACCACCTCAACCCGTACCGGATCGACGGCCAGACCACGGCCGCCTTCGAGATCTGCGACGACCTTGGCAAGGCGCCCGACATCCTGGCGATTCCCGTCGGCAACGCCGGCAACATCACCGCCTACTGGAGAGGCTTCAACAAGTACGAAGCCGCCGGGCGCATCACGGTCAAGCCGAAGATGTACGGCTTCCAGGCCGCGGGCGCCGCGCCGATCGTGCTGGGCCACCCGATCGAGCATCCCGAGACGATTGCCACGGCCATCCGAATCGGCAATCCCGCGAGTTGGAAGCGCGCCGAGGCCGCGCGCGACGAGTCCGGTGGACTCATCGAGATGGTCACCGATGATGAGATCGTGGCGGCGTATCGGGAGCTGGCGACGAGCCAGGGCATCTTCTGCGAGCCCTCATCCGCGACAAGCCTCGCCGGCGTCTTCAAGCTGGCCGCGGAGGGTCGGATCGACCGCGACGCCACGATCGTCTGCGTCCTGACCGGCCACGGCCTCAAGGACCCGGAGACGGCCGAGCGAACGGCGGGCGGCGCCAACGCGATCATCGAATCAGCGCCGACCACCGCCGGCGTTATGCGCGCCCTCGGCTGGTAGGAGACTGGGACGCGGGCATCGAAGGCGATTGGCTGGGTACGACTTCGGTTGGGACGAGACGCACCCTCGCTACTCGTGCCCGGATGATCGTTGACAGGGTCTGCCCAGCCCAAGGCGGGAGGATCTCGTAGTTGATCTCGTCGCTTCCAATGGCGACCAGATCATCAGCAGTTGCACGCCATGCCTCGAGATCGGGATGAGTCAACACCGCCTCGATCAACGCGTTGGATCCGCCGAGGTATGTTGAGTCCAGGTCCGGATCAGAAGCGACAAACCACGCTCGATCCGCCGGCCAAAGGACGCTGGGCGGCTCAGTGACGAACCCACCGTTCGCTGCGTCCCGGCCCACCGCCAGCGCGAGGCCCAGCGGACCCTGGCGGACGAGGAACGTCCGCTCGTCCAGCCGCAAGGTCGGCGACGCCGCCCACTCGGAGTCGGCGAGCCAAGCATAGCCTTCCCAAACCCCGACGAAGCACAGATCCGGAGTGCTCGTGTGGGTGGCGAGCAGGTCGCACAGCGCCGCGAGTTGCCCGGGTGGCAAGCCGCCCGGGTTGGGGTGCGCTACGAAGGGCGTGGGGTCGCTCGGCTCGGCTTTGGGCCGGAAGAGGAAGTCCCATTGCGCGAGCGAATGCATGTGGCGGCCCGCCCACTTCGCCACTGTCTCCCACCGCACGGGCACGCCGGGACGTGCCCAGGCCGGATGCAGCACGCGGGCGTAGCCATCGAACACGACGGGCACGAGTGAGCCGACCGCGAAGTCGGAGAAGGGCCGCCGGTTCGTGGCGATCCAGGCGACATCCTGCTCGGGCATCGTCGGCCGTCGGTCCCGTGACCTGCGGATCGACCGAAGGTGAAATCGCATGCGCACATTGTGACGGCGCGGCAGCCCGAGTGACGGTCTTCAGGTCGGCTCGATGCGCAGGCGGCCGAACAGATAGGCGACCGAGGCCACTTCGAGCCCCGCGCTTGCGTTCGCTTCCTTGCCTTCGTAGCAACGTGAGAGCCTGCGCTTCCGGCCAAGTCGTGCGAACGCGTGTTCGACCCGCTAGAGCGGGGCGAGTGGGGTGGGGCCGCTCGTGCCCTTCGGGGGGCTTTGATGTCGAGCTTGACCTGCTTCCGGGGCGGCAGCCCGAGGATCTCGATGAGGGATTCAGGCGCATCGATATGGGCCCGCTTGCCGCTCGACGTACCGCTCGCTCACGCCGCCGCCACCTCGGGGCTGGTGGCGCGGGGCGTGGCGGGCCTGCCTCCGGGCCGGTTGCAGTGCTCCCAGCCCATCCGTCCGGGTGCGAATCGCCGCCTCGGGCTACTCCCGGCAGGGGCGGCGAGTCCAGGCCCGGGTCATGGATCGGGGCTTCTGGCCCAACTTGCCTCACCTGAGAGTTGGAGCAGTCGGGAGGGCGATGACCGGCCCCGGACCGGCCACTGGCCGGCCGTCGAGCCTGCGCCCGAGCGTGAGTCCTGCTCCCTGGCGGTCTCCAGCCGCCTTACCGTCCGCTGCACGGCCGCGATCGGATGGCCAACTCTCACTCCAGGCATGTCTGACCAGAAGGCAATGCCACGCACTCACGGATGGGCTCGCCCAAGCGCGACTCGCCGCGATTCGAGCCACCATGCGCCGCTCTCGGGTGAGCTGTCCCGATGAGATCGTCCACGTCCACGATGGTGGTCTCGAGCTCGACTATGTCAAGCCAGCCGCCGTCGCTGTCGCCGCGAAGAGCTGGAAACGGCGACATGCACCCGAACGTCTGGGCACGGGGCACGGGGCACGGGGCACGGGGCACGGGGCACGGCCCGGCTCGAGGTGCCTACGCCATCTCTTGCTTGATGAGCTTCATCAGGTCGGCGTAGGTCTCGACGGCCGGGAACTGGGGGAATTGCTGTTTCACACTCTCGGGCGCGCGGAACAGGATGCCTTCGTTGGCCTCGCTGAGCATGGCGACGTCGTTGAAGGAATCACCGCCGGCGATGACGTGGTAGTTCATCCGTTTGAACGCGGCGACGGCTTCGCGCTTCTGCTCCCGGATGCGCAATTGATAGTCAACGATGTGGTCATCCTCGACGATCAGCCGGTGGCACAGCAGGGTCGGCCAATTGAGCTGGCGGAGCAGGGGAGCGGCGAACTGCTCGAACGTGTCGGACAGGATTACGACCTGCACGAACGAGCGCAGATCATCGAGGAACTCCTTGGCGCCTGGCAGGGGCTGCAGCGTGCCGATGACATTCTGGATGTCCGACAGCTTCAACCCGTGCTGGTCCAGGATGGCCAGGCGCCCACGCATGAGCTTGTCGTAATCCGGCTCATCGCGCGTGGTGCGGCGCAGTTCCGGGATGCCCGTCTTTTCGGATACGGCAATCCAGATTTCGGGCGTCAGCACGCCTTCCATGTCCAGGGTGACAATCGATTGCTTCATGGGCGCGAGTCTTGCAGAAGGTCGGTCACGTGTCCAACTCAGGATGGCTCGTCTTCCTCGAACACCGGCAGCTCCGGCTCGCCGACGACGGCCGCCCAGGGAGCGTAGAGCGCGGCCGCGTCCCTTTCGCTCAGCGCGTCCACCATGGCCAGCGCCGCGATGGCGTCCGCCACGGCCGGCGCCGCCTGCTCCCGGGGCCGAACCGTGGGGTCGCCCGTGTGCCACTTGTCCTCGATTGGCCGTGGGCCGGCCCATTCGACGACGACGGCCTGGGCTCGCTTGATTTCGTCGCGCGAGTCTGGGTCGGCATCGATGGCGTCTTCGAGTGCCGCGTGTGCCCTCGCGAGGTCGTTCTTGTCGGCGGCCCCCCAGCTGCTCGAGATGCTCCGGACCTGATCGGGCGAGAGACCGTCGAGCCTGGCCAGCAGCTCGGCGATCAACTCGTCGTTGGGCCCGAAATCCCTGCTTGCGTCAGTCTCGACCTCGGCGCCGCCTTCGAGCTCGTCGTCCGAGCCCGGGACGTCGGCCGGGATCTCCTCTTCGTCCGTGGCTTCGTCCGCCTCGGCCCCGTCCGGCGCATCCACGTCCTCGTCCATGACGTCGGACCAGGGGCCGTATAGGGTGGCGAAGTCGACGTCGGTCAGATCCTCGTCCAGGATCAGAGCCGTCACGGCGTCCCGGGCGGCATCCGCCACTTGTTCGTACAGCGCGGTTTCGCCGCCCGCAGCCTGCCGCGCGGCCAGCCAATCGCGGATCCAGCCTTCGGCGGCACGACACGGCGCGTCGAAGCGCCGCTCGTGGCGCAGTCGCCGCGCCATCATTTGGGCGATCTGCCGATCGGCAGGCTTGACCGCCGCGAGGGAGCGAGCGATCGCCGTGGCCTGATCGACGCCGATCGCATCCAAAGCTTCGAGGGCACCCGCGACGGCCTGGCCGTTGGGGCCATACAGCGTCTCAGGGTCGTCCGTAGTAAGACCGAACGCATCTGCCTGACGAGCCAGCTCGGTCTTGAGGCCGGCGGCTCGTTCGGCCGTCTTCCCATCCTCGGCAGAGTTGCCGTCTTCGTCCGGCAAGTCGGTGTCAAACGTGACTCCGACTGAATCGAGGTTCGCCGGCCCAAATCCCCCGTCGCTCAGAATGTTCGGCTGGGCCTCGTTGGAAAGCCTGTTGGCCCCGCCCGCGTCGTCTTTCTTGTTGCGACCGAACATCTCTGCTCCCTCTGACTTCTGGCGGGTCAGGCCTCCGGGCTCGGTTCGCTCCGGCTCTCGTCTTCCTCGTTCGCGAGAAGGAGCTCCGGTGCTCCCACGAGATTGAACCACGGGCTGTACAGCGCGATCGCGTCTCCAGCGGGAAGAAGATCCCCGAGGACCAGTGCGGCGATCGCATCCGCGATGGCAGGCCCGGCCATCTTGCGAAACCCGGCCTGCCCGCTGTCGCCCAGGAAGCCTGAGGAGTCCTGGATCCGTCCGCCGTTCAGCCACGGAACGAGCTGATCCTGGGCCAGGCGGACCTGGTCGCGCCAGTCGGGGTCTTCATCTACGACAGCGTGAAGGGACTCGTGGGCCAGGCTGAGCGCTTCGCGCGGAGCCCGGTCCCAGCCGCTCACGAGGCGAGCCACCTGTTCGGGGGCCAGAAGCCAGAGGCGGTTCAGGAAGTCGACCACGGCAGCAGAGTTGGGGCCGTACTTGCCCTCTTCCTCGTCTTCATCGTCGGCGTTCGAACCCGCGCCGGTCCCGGTCCCGGACCCGGACCCAGTGCCCGCACCTGCAGGCAGTTGGGCGATGGCGCGGAGCCACGGCTCGAAGAGAGCCGCCCGGTCGGCCCTGCTCAGCTCGCGCTCGAGGATCACCGAGGTGAGAGCGTCCAGCGTCGCCTCTCCCGCCTGGGTGCACAGCTGGGGCCAGTCCGGCTCGGCCTCCTGATAGGGCGGGTAATCTGCCTTGACGGAAACCCAGCTGGCGACCTGTTCCCTGGCCATGCCAAGGTACCGCGCGATTTCCAGGTCGTTCTCGAAGAGCTTGCGGATCGACTTGCGGGCAGTCTCCCGACCCGCCTTGGGTTCGGCCTGCCAGGCTTCGGCGAGCGCCCGACCCTGTTCCGGGTCGATCTCCTCGAGCCGCTCGAGCATCTCGAGGACGGTCGCGGCGTTGGGCCCGTACATCCAGAGGTCGTTGTCGGCCATGTAGTCGACGGCCTGCGACTCGAGGTCCGCCGACATGTCCTCTGGCGCCGCGTGTCGCGCAGGGTTGGCTACCGCTCTGCCGGTCGATCTTCCGGCAGGTCCGACGACTGACTTGCCCGACGTCTTCCTGGCCCCCGGCCGCCGGCCGGGGGCGCCGTCGGTCTCTTCGCGGCGGTCCTGCGTGGGCATTCACACCTCCGGATGTTGCGTCGAACAATGTTCTTGCCCGGGAATGGTCGCACACGAGCCCCATACCCGTCGCGCCTGCAGGATGGGATCAGCGGGCCGCGTGCGCCTCGATGAACCTGCGCACCCTGGCCCAGGCGTCGTCGGACTGCGTCTGGTAGTCGGGGGCCTTGCGATCGAAGAAGCTGTGCGGGGCGTCGGGTTCGACGACGATCTCCTGCTCGATACCGGCAGCCTCGAGGGCGTCGCGGAACTGATGGACCGTCGCCACGGGGATAGCCTGGTCGGCGCCGCCGAATATGCCGAGGACGGGGCACTCGAACTTGTCGATCAGATCGAGGGGCGCCGGCGAATCGTTGCGTGCCGCGCCCCCGGGGAAGCCGTAGAAGCCGATAGTGCCCGACAGGCCCTGGCCGAGGGTCGCTGCCAGGAAGGCGTTGCGACCACCCATGCAGAAGCCGATTGCGAACAGCGCCCTGATCCGGGGCTCGCCCCCGTTGCCGCGCAGGTAGTCGGCGGCAGCCCGAAAGTCGGCCGAGATGCCGGCCCAGGTCGTGCTGGCCACGTGCGGGCTGTAGTCGAAGTCTTCGTCTCTGGACTCGAGGCCGGCCGTCCGGCCGAAGTAGTCGATCGCCAAGGCTTCCACGCCCAACTCGGCGAAGCGCAGGGCCAGCTCCTCGTAGTAGTGGTGCAGGCCGCGAACGTCGGGCAGGATGACCACGGCCCTTCCCGTGCCCACATCCGGGCGGGCGTGGATTGCTCGGAAGCTGGCGCCGTCGGCCGAGTGCAGCGTTAGCGATTCAGCCTCTACCGCCGCGCCGGCGAGCGGTCGGATCGGCGGCGCGCTGTCGAGATCGAAGCACACGGTTCGGGTCACTCCATGGCGGACAGAGGGACTGATTGTCGCCACAGACCGCACGGAGCGGTACCGGCGGCCACCAAGTCCCGCCGGGTGAGTCGGGCCGGCGGCTGCCTAGCTCGTCCCCGTCACGTCGCGCTGCTAGAATGCCCGCCATGTCCAAATCGCTCGTCGTTCAGAAATTCGGCGGCTCTTCAGTCGCCAACGCCGATCGAATCCGTCGCGTGGCTGCGCGCATAGCTCGAGAGCGCGCCACGGGTTGCGACCTCGTGGTCGTCGTCTCGGCCATGGGAGACACCACCGACGAGCTGCTGGCCCTGGCTGGCGCCATCACCGACGACCCGGATCCGCGCGAGCTGGACATGCTTCTCGCCACCGGCGAACACCAGAGCGCGACGCTGGTGTCCATGGCGCTCCACGCCCTGGGCGTGCCGTCGATCGCGCTCACAGGAGCTCAGGCGGGCATCACCACGGACGGCGACTACGGCAAGGCGAGGATCGCCGGCATCGATCCCAAGCGTATCTTCGCTGAGCTCGCAGCCGGTCGAGTCGTGATCGTTGCCGGCTTCCAGGGCCAGAGCAGTCTGGATCCCACACTTTCCGAAACCACGACACTCGGGCGCGGCGGCTCCGACACGACCGGCGTTGCGCTGGCCGCGGCCCTTGGCGCCGATCGCTGCCAGATATTCACCGACGTCCGGGGCATCTACACCGCCGATCCCAGGCTCGAGCCGGACGCCCGCCAGCTGGCCGTGGTCTCCTACGAGGAGATGATGGAGCTGGCCCACCAGGGCGCTCAGGTGATGCAGGTCCGAGCCGTCGAGCTCGGCTGGATCAACAACGTCGTCATCGAGGTGCTGAGCTCGTTCGAGGACGTTCCCGGCACGCTCATCAAGGAGGATCCGTTCGTGGAGCAGCGCAACAAGGTCCGCGGGCTGGCCCACGACCGCAACGTGGCCAAAGTGACCCTCGTCGAGGTCCCGGACCGGCCCGGCATCTCTCATGCCGTCTTCTCGCCTCTGGCCGAGGCCGGCATCAACGTCGATACGATCGTTCAGAACGTCGGCCACCACGGCACGACGGACCTGAGTTTCACCATCTTCCGCAGTGACCTCGCCAAGACGAAGCGCATTCTCGAGCCGATCGTTCGCGAACTCGGCTTCCGCGAGATGACTACCGACTCGGCGATGGCCAAGGTCTCGATCGTCGGCGCCGGCATCCAGAACGCCCCCGGCTACGCCTCCCGCATGTTCGGCGCGCTGGCTGAGGCGGGCGTCAACATCGAGATCATCTCGACTTCCGAGATCCGCATCACCTGCATGATCGCCGAGGATCAGGTCGAGACCGCCCTTCGAGCTCTCCACAAGGCCTTCGGGCTCGAGGAGCCCGAGCCGGTGGTCCTGGAGGCCGAGGCGGAAGGCGTTGCGGGTTCCGGCGGGGCGTCGAAGCCGGTCGCGTGACGACCAGCGACGTCTTTCTCTCGCGCCGCGAGCGGTTCCCGTCGGTACCTTCGACCAACGACATCGTCCGCAACTGGCTGTCCGACGGAACGCCTGAAGTATGTCTCGCCGTCGCCGACGAGCAGACGGCTGGCCGCGGGCGGTCAGGTCGAACGTGGGTCGCGCCACCGGGAGCGGCCCTGCTCATGTCGCTCGGCTTCCGACCGGGCTATCTCGCCTTCGACCGGATGTGGCGGCTGACGGCGATCGTGGCGCTCGCCATGGCGGACGCAGCCGAGGCGGTAGCCGGTCTGCCCGATGGCAAGCTCCGCCTGAAGTGGCCCAACGACATCGTCGTTGAAGCCGCGGGCGGCCTTCGCAAAGTCGCCGGCATCCTGGGCGAGACCGCAGGGTTGGGGACCGCCGAGCGGGTCGCGATCGTGGGTATCGGCACGAACGCCGACTGGCCTCGCGACCAGTTCCCGGCCGACCTGGCCGAATCGATGTCGAGCCTTCGCGAAGTTTCGGGCGGGCGACCGATCGAGGCGGCCGAGCTGCTCGAGACATTCCTGCTCCGGCTCGAGTCCCGTGCGCTGGCACTGCGCGACGGGCAGTTCGATGTCGCGGGCTGGCACCATCGCCAGGTCACAACCGGTCGCATGGTGGAGCTTCTGCTGCCCGAAGGTTCCACCGAGCTGGTCAGGGCGGTCGGCGTCGACGGCGCTTCGGGCGCTCTTCTGGTTGAGGACCCGGCCGTCCTCGGTGTCGAGCGAGAGGTCGTCGTGGGCGAGGTGGCGCACGTCCGACTCGCCACCGCCGACGGCGCGTCGGGCGGCCGGGGTGTAACGAATTGAGCCGACCGGTGTTTAGCAGAGTGGAGGAAGGCGCCCGTCTTGCGCGACTGGACCGCGATCGCGGACTGGTCGAGGCGGCCCGGCGTGACCCGGCTCGGTTCGACGCTTTGTATCGGAAGTACCTGGCACAGGTGTACAGCTTCGCCTTCTACGAGCTCCGAGACCATCACGCCGCGGAGGACGCCACCGAGCGCGTCTTCATGAAGGCGCTCGCCGGCCTGCCCCGATTCGAGGAGCGGGTCGACGATTTCGCGACCGCCGATGGTCCCGTGACCGACGCATCCACGTTCCGCGTGTGGCTCTTCCGCATCGCCCGCAACGTCGTGGCCAACGAGCATCGCCACGATCGACGCCGGCCGATGGCTCCCCTCGAAGATGCCCTGGGCCTCTCGTCGCCGGACGACATCGCCGAAGCAGCGGTCGCCCGGGAAGCGGGAAGCGCGGCCTGGCAGGCCGTCGCGCGTCTGCCGGAGGATCGCCGCCGGGCCGTCATCCTGCGCTTCGTCGACGAAATGTCCACGACCGAGATCGCGGCCGTTCTGGGCCGCTCGGAGGGAGCCGTGCGGGTCCTGCTCCACCGGGCCCTGCGGTCCGTAGCGGCCGATCTGCGCGGACAGCTGAATTGATGCTCGGTAACGACCGCGATGCTCGCCGAACGGAGCGCTACCTCGACGGGCTGCTGAGCGTCGACGAGCGCCGAGCGGCCGACGTGCCTGCCGATACCAACCTGGATCCGGCGGTGCAGCTGGCCGCAAGACGCCTCCGATCGGACCTGATGCGGGTCCATCCGTCCTTCCGGTTCGAGGAGGCTCTCTCGTTGCGACTGAGCCTGGGTGCCGCTCGCCTGCGCGCCGGCCTGCCGGTCGAGGCTTCCGAAGATTCGGCCCATGCCCCGGCAGAGATCACGTTGCTGCCCATCGCGTCCGCCTTCGCGGCACCCGGTGTAGCTCAGCACAGAAGCGCTTCGCTCTCCGCCAGGCCGCCCCGCCCGCTGCTCGTCGGCGGAGTGGGCGTCGCCTCGGCGGCTCTCTCGATCGGCGCCGTGTACGTTGCGTGGCGCTGGTCCCACCAATCGCCAACGCCGATGGGCCGTGCCGTGCGCGCCGCCCGCGGAAGCCGAGCAACTAACCCGTCGGGGCGGAGTCGGCGTGCCGCCGTCCTGCACGGGATCCTGGGAGTAGTGTCCTGATGCCGGTCAAGCTTCCGTTCCGTCCTCGCCGCGATGCCTATCCCCCCGACCTGTGGACCAAATGCCCGGGTTGTGGGGAGATGCTGTTCAACAAGCAGTTGGACAAGTCGCTGCGGGTCTGTCCGCACTGCAGCCACCACTTCCGCATCTCGGCCAAGGCTCGCATCGAGCAGCTGGTCGACGGCGGCTCGTTCGTGGAGCGCGATGCCGACCTCATGCCCGTCGATGCGCTCGGCTTTGTCGACCTCAAGGCGTATCCGGATCGCCTGATGGCCGCCCAGCTGGCCACTGGTCTGCGCGACGCCGCGGTCTGGGGCCTTGGTTCCATGGGCGGCAAGCGGGTCTCGATGTGCGTCATGGACTTCGGCTTCATCGGCGGCTCGATGGGCTCGGTCGTGGGCGAGAAAGTGACCCGTGCGGGCGAGGCCGCCCTGGCCGAGCGCGTTCCCTTGATCATCGTCTCCTCCTCGGGCGGCGCCAGAATGCAGGAAGGGACTTACTCGCTGATGCAGCTCGTCAAGACGATGAGCATCGTCGAGCGCGTCAAGGCGGCCCGAGTGCCATTCATCTCCGTCATGACCGATCCCACGACGGGCGGCGTCTTCGCCTCTTTCGCGGTCGTTGGTGACGTGAACCTGGCCGAGCCCAACGCCCTCATCCGCTTCGCCGGGGACCGTGTCTCGGCGGGTACGATCGGCGAGGAACTGCCGCCCGGCTACCAGCGGGCCGAGTTCTGGTTCAGCCACGGGTTCGTCGATCGGATCGTAGCCCGGGCGCAGCTGCGCGGCGAGATCATCACGCTGCTCGAGTTCCTGGCCGCCCCGGCGGTTCAAGGAGCGACCGAAGCGCCGGCAGCGCCGGCGTCATGGCCTCGCTCGATCCTCTCCGCGCTCACCGGCACCTGGTCGGGCGACAACGACGGCGAGACCCGAGGCTCCGACGCGGCACAGCCGAGAGGACAAGCGACCCATGGTTGATCGGCTTCTCGGCCGGGGACATGCCTCCGGCGAGACCACTGAGATGGACCCGGTCGCGACGGTTTGGGCGCATGTCCAGCAAGCTCGCAACCTGCGCAGGCCGCACACGCTCGAGCTGGTCAAGGCCATGGCGGACGAGTTCGTCGAATTGCACGGCGATCGGCTCTTTGGTGACGACTCCGCGATCGTGGCCGGCCTGGCCAAGATCGGCGGCCGGCGCATCGTCGTCATCGGCTTCCAGAAGGGCCAGGACACCGAGGAGAACATCCGCCGCAACTTCGGGTTGCCGCATCCCGAGGGCTATCGCAAGGCGATGAGGGTCATGGACCTGGCCGAGCGGTTCGCCATGCCGGTACTGACATTCGTGGATGTCCAGGGAGCATTTCCGGGGGCTGCCGCTGAAGAGCGCGGAATCGCGGAGGCGATTGCCAGATCGGTGGGGCTGATGACCCGGCTGCGGACGCCGATAATCGTCGTCATTACGGGCGAGGGCGGCTCCGGCGGCGCCCTTGGGTTGGCCGTCGGTGACGTCGTTCTTGCCCTCGCCAACTCCATCTACGCGGTCATCAGCCCGGAGGGCTGCGCCGCTATCCTGTGGCGGTCGTCCCAGCACAGCGCCCAGGCTGCCGTGGCCATGAAGGTCACCGCGGCCGAGCAGCGCGACCTTGGGATCGTGGACGACGTCATCCCGGAGCCGGGAGAGGGAGCTCACACCGATCCAGCCGAAACCGCGCGCCGGATCAAGGAAGTGGTTTTGGAGCGGTTCGAGGTCCTGAGCCGCATGCCGCTCGACGAGCTGGTCGAGGCCCGGTTCAAGCGTTTCCGCGCCTACGGCCCATTTACCGTCGCCGACAAGCCGGCCGCGCCCGAGGAACGATCGGGGATCGCCGACAAGTTGCGCGGCTTGTTCAATTCCAGGCCGTCCATGCCGCCGTTGCCCGGTCTGCGGCGCGACGTTCCCCCAGGCCGCGAGGAGGTTTGAGCCATGCCCGGCGATCGGAAGGCCGAGACTCGCACCGCGCCGCCCGGCGATGACCCGGCGCGCACAATGCGCGACCACCAGGCAATTTCCCGGCTGGCGGACGATTTGCTGCCCGCGCTGATCGCCAAGCTCGCGTCCAGCGGCCTCGGTGAGATCGAGGTGCGGGAAGGCAGCTTTAGGGCGCGACTCCGTAAGCCCGCCGGCGCCGATGCGGCCAAGCGGGCCGCCGGCCGGAGTGCGGTCGATGGCCATGCCGGGCACGGCCACGCCGCCGGACGCGGTTCGGCAGCGATCCACGGGACGCGCGCCGGCGAGGCTGCCGTCGAACAGGAAGCGACTCTTGTCGCGGCCACTTCCCCGGCCGTGGGCATCTACCACCCTCGCCGTGAGCTGTCCCTGGGCATGCGCGTTCGCGCCGGCGACAAGATCGGCACAGTGGACGTGCTAGGGGTAAACCAGGACGTGTTCGTGCCCATCGACGGAGTCATTGGCACGAGCCTGGCGGAGGCCGGGGAGGCCGTCGAGTACGGCCAGGAACTGGTCCGGATCGAGCTGGCTGAGCGAGCCTCGGGACACGAGGGCGCCCGGGGAGAGCTCGAGCCGGCCGGGGCGCGAGGTAAGGCCTGATGTTCAGCAAGATTCTGATCGCCAACCGCGGCGAGATCGCGCTGCGGATCCTGCGGGCCTGCCGCGGCCTGGGCATCGGCGCAGTGGTCGCGTACAGCGAGGCCGACCGCGACAGCCTGGCCGCCCAGCTCGCGGACGAAGCCATTTGCATCGGACCGGCCGACTCGCGGCACAGCTACCTCTCCGCGCCCTCGGTCATCTCCGCCGCGATCGTGACCGGCTGCGATGCCATTCATCCCGGCTATGGCTTCCTCTCCGAGGACGGGGCGTTCGCCGACATGGTTCGGGCCCACGGCCTGACGTTCATCGGTCCGCCCGCGGAAGTGCTGGAGCGCTTCGCCTCCAAAGAAGCAACCCGGCACCTGCTTGCCAGCCACGGCCTGCCGACAATTCCGGGCTCCGGGATGCTGCGCGACGAAGCCCACGCCCTCGAGGAGGCGGAACGCGTCGGCTACCCGGTGATCATCAAGCCTTCTGCCGGTGGCGGAGGCAAGGGGATGCGCCTGGTTCGGACGCCGCGTGAGCTGGAAGCCACGTTCAAAGTCAGCCGATCCGAGGCCAAGGCAGCCTTCGGCGACGACGCCCTGTACCTGGAAAGGTTCATCGACGATAACCGTCACGTCGAAGTCCAGGTCGCCGTGGATCGCTTCGGCCATGCCATTCACATGGGCGAGCGCGACTGCTCGGTCCAGCGGCGTCATCAGAAACTCATCGAGGAGACGCCGAGCCCGGCCCTCACCGAGGCCACCCGCCAGGACCTCTGCCGGCGGGCCGTCGAAGCCGTAGTGGCCGCCGGTTACGAGAACCTGGGGACTCTCGAGTTCCTCGTGGACTCCAACGGCGACGCCTACTTCATCGAGATCAACTGCCGCATCCAGGTCGAGCACCCGATCACCGAACTCTGCACGGGCGTGGACATGGTCGCCATGCAGATCAAGATCGCCGCCGGCGAGCCGCTTGGCATGAGCCAGTCCGACATCGTGTCGCGCGGCCATGCCATCGAATTCCGGATCCTCGCCGAGGATCCCGCCAAGGACTTCCGTCCGCAGGCCGGCCAGGTTTCCGCGTACCTCGCCCCAGGGGGCGTCGGCGTGCGAATGGACTCGCATCTCTATCCCGGCTACGAGGTTCCGTCGTACTACGACTCGCTCCTTGGGAAGCTCTGCATCTGGGCTCCCGACCGGCCGACGGCGATCGCCCGGGCCGATACCGCGCTGCGGGAGTTGCTCGTCGACGGGGTCATCACCAACATCGAGCTGCACCGGGCGATCCTCGCCAACAAGGTCTTCGTGGATGGCCGCGTGACCACGAACCTGCTCGACCGCGTTGGTACCGCACCGTTCGTCGCCGCAGGGAGCCGCTGAGCCGTGTCCGCCCGCCACTCGAGGAGCCAACTGTGACCGATACCGTCACGACCATTCTCTCCACTCGCGAGATCGAGAAGCTCATCCCGCACCGCTGGCCGTTCCTGCTCGTGGACCGGATCATCGAGTACGACCAGGCGGCGAAGCGGATCGTGGGGCTCAAGTCGGTGACGGCGACGGAGTGGTTCTTCCAGGGCCACTTCCAGGGCCAGCCGATCATGCCCGGCGTGCTGCAGGTCGAAGCCCTGGCTCAGACGATGGGCATCTACGTCGCCCAGCAGCCGGGCTTCGGCGATCGCCTCGGACTCTTTGCCGCAATCGACGATTGCCGCTTCAAGCACATCGTCACGCCCGGCGATCAGCTCCGGCTCGAAGTCACGATGGACCGTCTCGGCAGCAAGTTCGGCCGCGGCAAGGCAGTCGCCACGGTCAACGGCGACGTTGCCTGCGAGGCGACGCTCAGCTTCATCATCGCGCCGGAAAGCGCCCTGCGCTGATGGTCCGGATCGCTGCCTTCTCCGATCTCCACGGCAACCTGCCCGCGCTCGAGGCCGTCCGCAAGGCTGTGGATTCGGCGCGGCCGGACTACGTTGCGATCTGCGGGGATCTGGCCATGAACGGCCCCGATCCGGCCGGCACGGTCGACCATGTCCGCGAGCTCGAGCGGGCCGGCGCTTTCGTCATCCTGGGCAACACCGACCTCGCCGTCACCGACGGCGACTACGGCGCCGCTTTCCCGTGGTTCAGCGACGGAGTTCCGGATTCGCACGTGCTCGCCGCCGAATGGGCCCGAGATCAGCTCGGTGACGATCGGGTCGATTGGCTGCGCCGCCTTCCGTCCGAGCGCAGGCTGCGCCTGGACGACACCCTGGTCCTGTTCTGCCACGCGTCGCCGGGGTCGCTGACGGACGGCCTGTCGGTCGATCTGGACCCCGTCGTCACGATCGACCGCGTGAGCCGGACCGACGCCAGCGTCATCGTCTGCGGCCACACCCACCTCCCGGAGGTGCGGGAGATCGGATGGCGGACTCTCGTCAACGATGGCAGCGCAGGTTACGTCTTCGATGGCGATCCGACGGCAAGTTGGGCACTCATCGAGATCGAAGACGGCCAGGTCAAGGCCGAGATCCAGCGAACCAGCTATGACGTCATGGCGGCCGCGAACGCCGTTTCGGCGCGAGGCCTGCCGGGGGACGTGTATCGCGCCGCAACCATCCGCACGGGGAAGCTTGTCCGATGACGAACGATGTACTTGGCAACCACGCATCGGCGCAGCCGATGCGCAAGGCGGCCGGCGAAGAGCGCCGTTCGCCCCGCGTCGTCGTTACCGGCATGGGCGCCCTCACCGCCCTTGGCCGCGACGTCGCCTCCACCTGGGAAGGGATGGTCGCCGGCCGATCGGGCGTCGGCCCCATTACGCAATTCGATCCCTCCCGGCTGACGACCAGGATCGGGGCCGAGATCAAGGACTTCGATCCGTCCATAGTCTTGGATCACAAGGCGCAGCGGCGCAACGACCGTTGTGTCCAGCTGGCCCTCGTTGCCACGCGCGAGGCCATGGACCAGGCCGGGCTGCCCGGTCGCCTCGACGGCGAGCTGGCCGAGCGGACGGGCGTCATCATCGGCACCGGCGTGGGTGGCATCAAGACCCTCGCCGATCAGATCCTGCTGCTGGGCGAGCGCGGCCCGGACCGGCTGTCGCCATTCCTCATTCCGATGGCTATCGGTAACCTCGCGGCCGGCGTCGTGGCCATCACCTTCGGCCCGACGGGCCCCAACTTCGCCGTCGTATCCGCTTGCGCCAGCGGCGGCCACGCCATCGGCGAGGCCTGGGAGACGATACGCCGAGGCGACGCCGACGTGATGTTCGCCGGGGGCACTGAAGCGAGCATGCATGAGGCCCTCGTTGCCGGCTTTGCCGCGATGCGAGCGCTCTCCACCCGAAACGACGATCCGGAGGCCGCCTCTCGGCCGTTCGATCGCGGCCGCGACGGTTTCGTCATCGGCGAGGGCTGCGGCATCTTGGTCCTGGAGTCGCTCGAGCATGCCCGAGCGCGAGGCGCCGAGCCGCTGGCCGAGCTGGTCGGATATGGCGCCACGGCCGATGCCTCGCACATCACCTTGCCCGCACCGGGTGGCGCCGGCGCCGTCCGGGCCATCCGGCGAGCGCTCGCCAAGGCGGACCTCAGCGTCGACGTCGTGGACATGGTGAATGCCCACGCGACGGCCACGCCCGACGGCGATCCCTGCGAACTGGCAGCGATCAAGACGCTCTTCGGGGCGCGGGTCGGGGAAGTCAGTGTCACCGCCAACAAGAGCATGATCGGCCACACTCTCGGTGCCGCCGGGGCGGTCGGGGCGATCTCCACGATCATGAGCATCCGCACCGGTTGGGTGCCCCCCACGATCAACCTCGAGAACCCGGACGAAGCCGCGGAGGGGCTCGACCTGACGCCGCTCGTGGCTCGCCGCCGCGAAATGGACGTGGCCGTCTCCAACTCCTTCGGCTTCGGCGGTCAGAACAGCGCCCTCGTCTTCCGGCGCTGGCAAGAGTGAGGGACGCGTCAAATGAGTGAGCAACGCGACGTCCAGACCGGCGCGCCGGGCGAGCAGTCGGAGCCGCCGGCCGAGAAGCCGCAAACGGCCGACAAACCGCCCATGTCCGAAGAAACGGCCTCGCTCATGGGCCTGATCGATCGCCTCACGTCGCTGCTCGAGCGCAGCGACCTCGACGAGCTCGAGGTAGAGGCGGGCGAGACGGCAGTCGTCCTGCGCAAGCCTTCGGCGCTCCTGCCGGTCGGTATGACTGCGGTAGCGGCCACGCAGGTGGCGGCCGACGCTCCCGGCTCCGAAAGCGCAACCAAGGCGGCGGAGGCGGCAGCCGTCTCCACGACCAGGTTCGTGAAGGCGCCCCTGACCGGCGTTTTCTACCTGGCCTCGTCGCCGGGAGCGCCCGCGTATGTGACCGCGGGGCAGCAGATCACAGTCGGCCACGTAATCGGGCTTATCGAGGCCATGAAGCTATTCAACGAGATCAAGTCCGACACCGCCGGCCGGGTTATCCGGGTTGTGGCCGAGACCGGCAAGCTGGTGAAGGCGAAACAACCTCTCATTGAGGTCGAACCGGAATGACGAGTCCCTTGTCAGGTGTTCATGTCACCGGCTGGGGGTCCTACGCCCCGAGCCTGGTTCTGACCAACGCCGATCTCGAGCGTATGGTCGAAACCAACGACGAATGGGTCGTCTCGCGGACGGGAATCCGCGAGCGCCGCATCGCGGGTCCGAACGAGACGACCGCCAGCATGGCTTCCGTCGCGGGCTTGCGAGCAATCGCCACCGCCGGCTTGGAGCCCGACGACATCGACCTGATCATCGTCGGCACGCTCACGCCCGACTACCCGATGCCCTCGACCGCGGCCCTCGTCAAGCAAGCGATCGGCAACAAGCGGGCCGCGGCGATGGACGTGGCGGCGGCCTGCTCCGGCTTCGTCTACGGCTACGCCACCGCCCATGCATACGTGGCCAGCGGGATGGCGAAGAATGTGCTCGTGATCGGCGCGGAGACACTCAGCCGCTATACCGACTTCACCGATCGCGGGACCTGCATCCTGTTCGGCGACGGAGCCGGCGCGGCCGTGCTCTCGGCGTCGGATGAGCCCGGCGGGACGATGGGCATCGAGATGACGACGGAGCCTTCCGGGGCCTACTACATCTGGCTCCCGGCCGGCGGCTCAGCCCGACCGACCACCAATGCCACTCTGGCGTCCGGCGAGCACTACATGAAGATGAAGGGCGCCGAGACATTCAAGATGGCCGTCCGGACGCTCGGCTCAACTTCCCTGGCCTCGGTTCGCCGGGCCGGGCTCGAGCTCTCGGACCTCGATCTCGTGGTGCCCCACCAGGCCAACGTCCGGATCATCGAGGCCCTGGCCAAGTCGCTGCATTTTCCGATGGAGAAGGTCTTCGTCAACGTCAGCCGCTATGGGAATACCTCCGCGGCTTCCGTGCCCCTGGCGCTCTCCGAGGCTGTTGCCTCCGGCAGGGTGAAGCAGGGCGATCGGCTGCTGCTCGTGGCCTTCGGCGCCGGCCTGACGTCCGGTGCGATCACCCTGCAGTGGACGGCGGACCCGGCAGCGATGGCTCGAGCCGCCGGCATCGGCCCGGCAGACGTCACGATCCAGCCCGGCTATCTCGAACCTACCAATCCGTTCCCGGCGGCGCTGGAGTGGCTGCGGGCCGAATCCGGCGCGGCGAGTTAGGCGCCTGAGCAGCAGACGAACTTCGGGGCGCCGACCGGCGCCGGCATGCAGACACGAGGAGGAACGACATGATCGACCTGTCCGGCAAGTCCGCTCTCGTCACGGGTGGAGCCCGTGGTATCGGTAAGGCCATCTGCCTCAACCTGGCCCGCCAGGGCGCCGATGTCGCTTTCGTCGACGTGGGCCGGCCGGAAGTCGCCGAGGCCACCGTGGCCGAGATCCAGGCGCTCGGGCGGAAGGCTCTCTACATCCCGGCCGACGTCACCGACCCCGAGGCCTGCGTCAAGGCTGTCGCCGCGACCCTCGAGGCCTTCGGCAAGGTCGACATCCTCGTCAACAACGCCGGCATCACCCGCGACGACCTGATCATGCGGATGCCGATCGACGACTGGAAGAAGGTCCTCGAGGTCAACCTCTTCGGCGCCTTCTACATGATCAAGGCCGCCATCCGCCCGATGCTCAAAGCCCATGCCGGCCGAATCGTCAACATGTCGAGCGTCTCGGGCCAGGCCGGCCAGACGGGCCAGGCCAACTACTCGTCCTCGAAGGCCGGCCTCATCGGCCTGACCAAGGCCACCGCGCGGGAAGTGGCGTCGCGGGGGATCACCTGCAACGCCGTAGCCCCGGGCTTCATCGTCACCGAGCTCACCAAGGACCTCCCGGCGAGTCTGACCGACCAGATCAAGGCGGCCACGCCCCTCGGCCATTTCGGTACCGTAGAGGACATCGCCAACGCGGTCACATTCCTTGCCTCGGACGAAGCCGCGTACATCACGGGCCAGGTCCTGGCCGTCGACGGCGGCCTGGTCATGATGTAGTCGGGCGTTCGCCCGAAGGTTCGCGCGGCCTACTTGTACGTGACCGCCGTGCCAGGCGGAACGCTCTGGATGAAGATCTCGCCGCGAACGAGCGGGATCTCGTTGCCGGACGAGTCGTAGAAGCGGGT
>Ga0209638_1000376_pt1 | contig 29565 bp, 26 predicted proteins | sample BarGraNGADG00211_FD_184490 | JGI IMG/M metagenome (GOLD analysis project Ga0209638, IMG submission 184490) | Arctic peat soil microbial communities from Barrow, Alaska - Barrow Graham LP Ref core NGADG0002-211 (SPAdes) (version 2) | ecosystem: Environmental > Terrestrial > Soil > Wetlands > Peat...
ACCTTCTGCGGGGAAAGCTAATATGAATATCTATGCAATGGCTCGTGAAGGTTTGCGTAATAAACTTTTAAGCGCTATTCGTAAAACAAAACAAAATTTTGAACCAATTATATTACGAAACATAAAGGTAGGAACCAACGGATCTACTCATCTGGTAGACGTTACTGTTCAGTCAACTGAAAAACCTGATACATTTAAAGGAACAATTATGATAGTTTTTGCAGATGCTACTGTCGTACCAAATCCCTTAAATAGAAAATTGAAATCCGGGAAACAGAATTCAACTATCCTGGAGAATGACCTTGAGATTGAATTACAACGTACCAATGATGAGTTGCAAAGTACACGGGAAGAAATGCAAACTTCACAGGAAGAATTAAAGTCAACAAATGAGGAGCTGCAATCCACAAATGAAGAGCTACAATCTACCAATGAAGAACTAACTACATCAAAGGAAGAAATGCAAAGCCTGAATGAAGAATTGCAGACAGTAAATATTGAATTACAAAGCAAAGTAGCTGATTTTATAGAGACAAATAGCGACATGAAAAACCTTCTCAACAGTACCGACATTGCTACCTTGTTTCTCGACAAAAGCTTGAATATTAGAAGGTTTACTAACGAATTAACTAAAATAATTAAACTCAGACTCTCTGATATCGGGAGACCTTTTACAGAAATGGTTTCCGATTTGCAGTATCCGGAAATAGCCGACCATACAATAGAAGTATTGCGCACTCTGATATTTAAAGAAAGTGATATCTCTACCCAGGACCGAAGGTGGTTTAAGGTTCGAATAATGCCTTACCGTACGTTAGATGATAAAATTGATGGTGTAGTTATCACATTTATTAATATTACGATTGCTAAAAAATTAGAAGAAGAATTAAATAAAACAATTAATATTCTTCGTAAACATAATTTATACCAACCTTGAAAAAGCAACGTACCAATTTAACTGATGCCAGGATACTTCGCCAAAAGGCAGAAGAGAAACTGAACAAGTAACCTGATAATTAAAATTAAAGTGTAATATTTGTAAATATGGTCACTTTAAACGTTTGAATATTTATAAAAAATTAGTACTCAATGAAAAATCTACATGTCAGGAATTTAGCTGCTACAGGATTGACCCTGATATTAGCCGGGATCTGTTCATTAGGTTATTCCCAAAAGAAATCCAGGGAATGGAAATACACACTTCCGGACCATATACCGGAACTCAGGTTTTGTATTTTGCAGTAAAAGAAGGGTATTTGATCAAGGAAGCGGTTAATACTAAAATGACAGGGAATATTGAAATACCAGATCAGAATATGTCATTCCCTGTTGTAATGAATATCACCTCCTCAAATGGAGTCGTAAAATAGGAATCTTAACTATCTTTTAACTTTAAGCACAATACCACTTTCCGGCGTCTTTCCTTTTGTATTGAGAGACGCTGGTTTGGTTATTTCTTTTTTATCGGAAAAAATCTGAATATAATATAAACCTTCCTCCGAAAAAGTAAGTGGGATCTTATAGATAGTTCCGTTCCTGTACCTTGAAAGATCCCATGCTGTCATATCTTTGTACTCCTCATTTGTATAGTCTCTATAGCTTCCTTTTTTGCTGATTTGTGCCGGGGTAAGAGGTTGTGGCCAATTCTCCCTGTAAATTGTAATGAAGTATAAAAAACTGTTTCCATCCGTTTTGATAGTTATATTGCAAGGTTCTCCTACTTTTACCTCACCAGGGATATTCTCAAATTTTAAATACCTGTCAATAAACTCTTCATAGTATCTGAACTGTTTTCCTTCAAGATAGTAGCCAATACCAACAAAATTATGTGATTTGTCAATAATGTTTTCTTTATGACCATCGTCCGGTGCTCTCTCAGCCATGAATTTTCCATGTCCTGTTTTCATCATTGAACTGATAACCTGAGAGGATTTATAATAATTGTCAGAGGACCATTCCCCATAAGCGTTTTCAGAGACATGGTCATATCCCCCGGCAAAAGCGTACCTGAGATATGGTTCTTCCCCAGCCATATTCCAATGTCCGAGATACTCATTTACAGCAGCTTCCCTGCATATCTTATTTGCAACCCTTGAAGCAAGGATGTCGAGATTAACAGGTGAAGCATTGCTTCTCTTCCTGCTATTATTAATGATATCCAGCTGAATAATCTTTAGTTTCATGGCTTCATCATCATCTTTAAATTCAATGAGCCTTCTTTCAGATTCATTTAGTTTCTTATAGCTCTCCAAATCATAATTCCCGGTATTATCTGTCCGGTGTGGAAGTAATGAATGAGGAAAACACACTAAAATGATGATCAGTATTATTAAAATTTTTATTTGTTTCCACGTCTTTTTGAACATAACTCTCTACGGATTGTTGAAGAGACAAAAGTAAATTAATAGATATGAAAAAGATTAAATTGAGCTTACTATTTTTTCTGATGTTTTTTTCTGTAACAGTTTTCTCCCAGACATCAGGATTTTATGATTTTAAAGTAAAGACCCTGGACGGAGGCAATTTTGATTTCAGTTCACTTAAAGGAAAAAAGGTGATGATAGTCAACACAGCTTCCAAATGTGGAAATACTCCACAGTATAAGGATCTTGAGGCATTGTATGAGAAGAACCATGATTATCTTGTAATTATAGGATTTCCTGCTAATAATTTTGCAAGTCAGGAACCGGGAACAGCTGTGGAAATAAGGAAGTTCTGTACTGATAACTATGGTGTTACATTTCCTATGATGGAAAAAATATCCGTTAAGGGTGATGATATGGCTCCTATTTACAAATGGCTGACTTCTAAAAAGGAGAATGGAGTTATGGACTCAGAAGTAAAATGGAATTTTCAGAAATATCTGATAGACGAAAATGGAAAGCTTGTTGAGGTATTGGATCCAAAAGAAAAGCCGACATCTGACAAGGTTTTAACCTGGCTTTCTTCGAAGTAAGTCGTATTTTTCTAAATGATTTGAATGAAGGTTGTACATTGTAACCCAGTGTGACAACCTTCTTTGATTTACAAGGTGATTGTAAGAATGTTTCCCGTTTGGCTGACCGGGTATGAATGCAAAGGTGAGAAAGCAGGACCCTTAATAACACTTCCTGTAGTTGAAAATACTGATCCATGACATGGGCATTCTATATCACCAGCTCCGGAATAATACCCTACAGTACATCCCTGGTGTGTACAGATAGCGGACAGAGCCACTATTTTAGTGCCTGTATTTATAATTAAAATATTTTGGACAATCTTTGAATTGCCTGTAGTCTTTAAAGCAGTGTTTTCTGCGAGCGATAGGTCCAGATCAATACTGGTTCCCGTGGGAGGATTATTACCCTGATTTGTTCCGGAATTCGTTGTACCTTTTGAACAACTCTTAAGGACTGATGGTACAAGTACCAGGACTGTACCTCCCAGTAAAAATTTGTGGACTACTTCTCTTCTGTTCATTTGTGTCGTTTTTAAATTCCAATACACTTAATATTAACAATCCGTAAATCAGATTGTTCAGGAGAAGTAATGAAGAAGGTTTTAGAGGTCGATCTGAAATATTACACGACCACAGGGCAATCAGTTGCAAAAGTTCATGTTATTTGGAAGCCGGTTTTTCATTTGTCTTCCTTAGCCAGTTGTATATTTCAATCTGAGATTGGTTTATGATATTTTTACCTGGCTTAACAAATGTATTTGATTGATTAGCATCAAATATTCTTGCCTTAACATTATCTTCCCATTGGATATCAAATATCTTCCTTATTTCACACTTGATATTTTTGTCAAAGATGGGGCATGTAACTTCGATTCTGTGATCAAGGTTCCTGGTCATAATGTCTGCAGAAGTAATATAGATCTGATCATTTCCTCCGTTGCAGAAAATAAAATATCTTGAATGTTCAAGAAACCTGTCAACTATTCCGATAGCATCAATTTTTTCACTAAGATTCTTCACACCAGGGATAAGCGATAACATCCCTCTGACGATTAACTTTATTTTGACACCTGCCTGACTGGCCTCGTAGAGGTAGTCAATAATCTCACTGTCGGTAAGGTTATTAAGTTTAAGGTAGATAAAGGCTTTTTTACCGGCCCTGGCATTCTTAATTTCATTTTCAATCAGCAGAACTATCTTATTCCTTAGGAAAAATGGTGACAGAATCAGATGATAAAAGTTATCTTTTTTATAGTTAACACTGAAGAAGTTAAATGCTTTGAAGACTTCATTTGTGATCTTTTTATCAGTGGTAAACAGGAGAAGGTCTGTATAAACTCTGGCGGTATCTTCATTAAAATTACCTGTACCGACAGCGGCATAACGTTGAGTAACATCACTTTTCACGCGTGTTATAAGACAAAGCTTGGAATGCACCTTTAATCCCGGCACTCCATAAATTACTTTTACCCCCTCTTCGAGAAGTTTATTACCCCATAGAATATTAGCTTCTTCATCAAACCTGGCTTGAAGCTCTACTACAGTTGTCACAGACTTACCGTTTCTCACAGCATTTAAAAGAGCATTAATAACGCTTGAGTTTCTCGCAAGTCTGTAGAGGGTGATTTGAATTGAAGTAACATAAGGATCAATTGATGCTTCCCGGAGAAGATCAATGAAATGGTCGAATGGGTGATATGGGAAAAAGAGCATAATGTCTTTCCTTTTTATCACCGATAAGATACTCCTGCCTGGCTGAATATCCCTATGAGGAATTGCAATAAGAGGTTCATTAAATAACTTCTTGCGACCCGGATTCGGGAATTTCATGAAATCTTTAAAATTGTGATACCTGTTACTGGGGATAATAACATCATCTGGTCCGAAATTCAGTTTTTTGGTTATTATTTTTAGCAAGTCGCGGGGAATAGTGCGATCGTAGATAAATCGTACAGGTGTGCCCATTTTACGCAGCAGTAAACTCTTGGAAAGTTTATCAATATAGCTTTCCGATATGTCATCTGCTATTTCAAGCTCAGCATCCTTTGTGAGTTTAATGGTATAGGCGGAAATATCGTCAAAATCGAAGATAAAAAATATCTCTTTCAGACCAAACCGGATTATATCATCGAGGAAAATAATGTACTTGCCATCATCTTTTTCAGGAAGTATTATAAATCTGGGAAGCACATTAGTTGGAATCTCAAGAAGTGCATATCTTCTTTTTTGAGTGTCAGTTTTAGACAGGTAGATTGCCAGGTAAATAGCGTCATCGGTAAGATTTGGCAGGCTTGAATTCTTTTCAATCAGGAAAGGCATAAGCCTGGTTCTTACCTCTTTATGGAAGTATTTCCTGACAAATTCAGCTTGCTCATTATTCAGCTGTTTCTCATTAATAATATGTGTATTATGCTTTGCAAGCTCATGGAGAAGGCCTGCATAGATCTTTTCAAATTTTTCGTTATGGGCAAGAACAATTTCATGAATAGTCTTAAGGGTAGTTTTTGGATTGTATCCAAGTATTTCTTTTGACTTTGAACTATACAGCGATAACCTTTTAAGCGTTGCAACCCTTACTCTGAAGTATTCATCAAGGTTGTTAGAATAAATCCCAAGAAATTTAAACCTTTCCAGTAGTGGTACCTCTTTGTTTTCAGCTTCCTGTAAAACGCGTTCATTGAATGACAACCAACTTATTTCCTTTGGTATGTATAACTTACTCATTATGATTTATCTGGTTTAAGAAAATATTCCATCTTTCCGTTGTTCCGACCAATCTCCGACCATGTTCTGATATTAAATGAAATACAGACTATTCCGGTTTTAGGCATAAAATCACAACCTTCTTTACATAGCATATTTGCAATCTGTGTGAAGGAAGGGTTATGTCCAAACATTGATACTGTTTCAGTCTCTTCATTGATTGTTGAAAGTATAGCTGGCAGATTCTGGAAGCTCATCCTATTATAAAGATCACTGTTCATAATGACATTATCGGCATTTATCCCAAATTTACCCGCGAAGATTAATGCTGTTTCCAGGGCTCTGAAAGCAGGGCTCGTCAGAAAAACACCCGGGGATTTTTCTTTTTCCAAAAGTTTATGGGCCATAAGTCCCGCGATTACTTTCCCCTTCAGAGTCAGTGATCGTTCGAAGTCAGAAATTTCAGAAGACTCGTCTTCTGCTTTTCCATGACGGATTAAAATTAATCTTTTCATTCTCTTCTGTAAATTGAATAACAAATGTTCAATGAATAATCAGTTACCGAAGTTTGTTCCCATATTTTGTGCCTGGATCACAAGAGGATCGTTTGGATCTACGAGTTTTAGTTTTCCTGAAACTTCTGCAAGAGGAACAGCTACAATTTCGGTATTCCTGAGAGCAACCATTTTACTGAAGTTGCGCTCTGCAATCAAATCGGCGGCAGCAGAACCATATCTTGTAGCAAGTACGCGGTCCATAGGGGAGGGTGTGCCTCCTCTCTGGATATAACCCAGAACGGTCTCCCTGGTTTCGAGTCCGGTCAGCTCATTTATTCTTTTGCTTAATGACTGAGCAGCGGAACAACTGTCTTTGATTGGATTCCTGATGCCCTCCGCAACAACTACGATAGAGTAGGGTTTATTCTCTGCGACCCGGTGAAGAAGATACTCTGCAATCTTTTTATCATCATATTGAATCTCTGGAATGAGTATTACATCACCACCTCCTGCTATACCGGAATACAGTGCGATCCATCCTGCATTATGGCCCATTAGTTCAATTATCATTATCCGTTTATGGGAGTTAGCCGTTGAATGCAGACGATCAATAGCTTCAGTGGCAATATTTACCGCTGAATCAAATCCGAAGGTGAGGTCGGTGCCCCAAACATCGTTATCAATCGTCTTTGGTATACCTACAACATTTAATCCTTCCATGGAGAGAAGATGAGCAGTTTTAAGAGTGCCATTTCCACCTATACAGACAAGGCAATCAAGACCCATCTGTTCATAATGCTCTTTAATAAGTACCGGTTTACTTATTTCATTCTTCCCTTTCCCGATGCCTTTAAAAGGTTTCTCCCTTGATGTCCCGAGAATGGTACCTCCCACAGTGAGTATACCGGAAAGATCGTGCTCTGTAAGTTCTCTGTATTCCTTATTTATCATCCCGGTAAATCCGTCGCTTATTCCAACCAGAGTCATCCCGTATTTGACTATCGCAGTTTTACCGACCCCACGTATGGCTGCGTTGATTCCCGGGCAATCGCCTCCTGCAGTAAGTATCCCAATCCTCTGGCCTCTCGTTATTTTACCCATTTTTAAGCTTTTAATATAATTTTAAACAAATTTAACGCTTTATAAGTAGATTGAAGTTAATAAATTGTTACAAATATCCGGATTTTCTCTGTGACTCTCAGTGTCTTCCCGGGGCAACCTTTGTCAGTATAATCAGATTTGCTTAACTTTAGGAGATCCTTTTTAAAAAATCAGGTACAACTATGGAACTGGATTATGTGAAATTAAAGCAGATCAAACCTGCAATTGCAGCATATATCAGAGAATCCCGGGCTTTACTGAATAAGTCTGCTATACCTGATGATAGAGCTGTTCATGATGTACGTGTCCTGATGAAAAAATCCAGAGCGCTATTGAAACTTGCAGCTCCTCAGTTGGATCAGGCATATCATGACAGGAATATGGCTGATTTAAGGGATGTTGGAAAAATAATATGTTCATGGCGGGAAGCATCAGTACAAAGAAAAACGCTTAAAACACTTAGAAAAGAATATCCTGATATTTTTTCCCAACTTCATGAAAATGAAGTTCTGTCTCTTTTGCTTGAGAAACAGGTACCCATTGCAGAACTTTCTGATGAGATAAAAGCTGAACTGGAACATGTTGATATTCTTTTGAATAAAACCGGTTACAGGTTACGATTTCAATCTATGAATATTATTGACCCTCAGACTCTATTAAAAGAACTTGAGTTTACATTTATAAAGGTTACTGATATTTATTTGTCGTGCAGAAATAACCCCAAACCGGAAACAATGCACAAGTTCAGAAAAAAGGCCAAGGATTTTCTCTATCAACTTTACATATTCAGGTCATTAAACCAATCAGTAATTAAGTCCCTTGAAAAAAAGCTTGACAGTATGACTCAGAATCTTGGAAAGTTCAATGATCTTGATCAAACCATTAAAGCTTTAGGTTATAGTTATAAGGAAGCATCAAATCTGCCTGCTATGGATGAACTAATAGTTAAGATTCGCGAAAAGCAGGACAGGTTTCTAAGTAAAGTATGGCCTTCTGCTTATCAGATTTTCTGTCCGGGTCAGAAACTGGTAAATGTACTTGGATTCAAGTTGCTGGTTATTTAAAAATCACCCTTTGCGGCTTATTTCCAGTAATTCATTTAGATTAATTATTTGTATATCCTTCTCTTTCAGTTTAATCAATCCGTCCTTTTCAAAAGTTTTTAGGAGTTTCACGGCACTTTCAGTTGAAATGCCTGCAAAGTCGGCGAGATCTTTCCTTGAAAGAAGTTGAAATATCTCTGGTTTTTCGTTTTTTAAGCTGTCAATATATAGTAAGGTATCCGCCATCCTGCCATTCATCTGCTTGTACATAAGGTTACGGACAGTGTTAATAAGATTGGTGTTTTGTTCGCAGTACCTTTTTATAATATTGAATCCAAACATGCCATTTTGTTTAATCACCTTTGAAATTGCTTGTTTTTCAATCAGGAAGACATGGCAATCCGTTAAAGCTACAGAGGAATAATTAAAGGTACTTTCAGAAAAAACGACTGAAAGCCCAACAAATTCACCTGGTTTTATTATGCGAAGGTTATAGTTCTTTATTCCGTCACCCTCAAGATATTGTTTTGCAAAACCATCTATGATAAACAATATGTACGACGCAAATGCGCCCTGCTTAGTCAGATTATCATCTTTACGGAAGAGCACCTGCGTTTTGCTTGACCTGACAAGTTCTGCCTCCTCAGATGAAAGCATCTGAAAACAGGGTGCCTGTATATCACAAATAAATTCAGTATCGTTTTCAAGAATGGGTTTCATAGCTTAACAATTCATTTAAAAATTCAAAGTTAACTTAAATCAACAAAAAAGTTGTCCTGATTCAATTGGCAAGTTGTCGTACAATACTCACAATTCCGATATTGATGAGAAATTTCATAGTACTTTTGTTTAATAATAATAAACTAAAAAAGAATCAAAATGAAAAAAAACATGGGTACAGTCGACAAAGTAATCAGGATTCTGGTTGCAGTCGTAGTAGTTACACTTTATTTTACTAATATAATTTCAGGTACCCTTGCAATAATATTGCTGGCCTTGTCTGCAATTTTTATAGTCACAAGTTTTTTAAGTTTTTGTCCGCTTTACCTGCCATTTGCTATCAGTACAAGGAAGAAAGAATAAAGGTGAAGTCTGTATTTCAACTACTTAATGTTTTATAAGATGATGCCTTCTCCCTGTCACTGAGGGTATCCATCTCGTGGAAGTTATAATGCAAATATATAGATATATAAATAGATAAATGGAAAATAATTGTAAGATTACAGTAAGACCAAAAAGTTTAAAAGAATTTTTAAGATCCTGGTATTTCTGGAGACCATTTCTTGGTGTTTTGGCAGGAGGGACTGCAGGATTTCTCTATTACCATTTTGTGGGCTGTTCAACCGGCTCTTGTTTTATTACAAGCCACTCATATAGCACAATTATATTTGGAGGATTGGCAGGTTATTTTATAACAAGCGGCCCTTGTACCAGATGCTGAAGAATGAAGCATTATTTGTAAATATTGAACTTAGTTGATATAAATATGATATATACAGAGATAAACAAACGATACAACGAACTGGCGGAATCTACATGTTGTCTTTCATGCGGTGGTGCTATAAATTATTCAGAAGCAAGACCGGGTGAAATATGTGTCGATCTGGGAAGCGGCAGAGGTACCGATGTATTAAGGCTGGCAGAAAATGTTGGGAGAACTGGTTTCGTATATGGCATTGACATCTCTGATGGAATGATACAAAAAGCAACCAGTACAGCAAGTCGACTTGGAATTACAAATGTTGAATTTATACATAGCCCTCTTGAAAGAATTAAACTGGGCGACAACATTGCTGACCTTATAATTTCTAATTGTACGATCAATCACGCTTCAGATAAACAGGCTGTCTGGAATGAAGTATTCAGAGTTCTTAAAAAAGGCGGAAGGTTTGTAATAAGTGATATTTATGCATTAGATCAGATTCCCGAAGAGTACAGAAGAGACCAGGCTGCAATCGCTGAGTGCTGGGCAGGTTCTGTGACAAGGGATGAATATCTTGAGCAGCTAAGTGTTGCAGGTTTCTCCTCAGTCCGTATCATTGAAGAATCAACTCCGTATGAGAAAGGGAAAGTAATGGTTTCCAGCTGGACAGTAGCTGGAGAAAAACCTTAAAAACCATAAATGAAGTATTATTAACCAGGTAAATATAGACGATTATGAAAAGCTTAATTAAAAAGAAAGAAGTAAAAGTAAATGTAAAACCAGCGCAGTGCTGTGCCAAGACATCTAAAATTATTGTTGGTTGCCACGATTAGATCTGATGAAGTATTCAAGATTTAATGTCTTCTCGAAAATCAGGAATTCGGAAAACTATTTCATTGTTAACCTTCTGACAGGAAATGCTGATATTCTTGGCCATGATGATGCAAAGAAACTGAAAGAATTCAACACAGGTGAAGAGCTGCCAGATGATGATTTTTCAGCAGAATTGATTGAAAAGGGCTATTTATCTGAAGAGGCAGAAGAAGAAAAACTCTACCGAAGCAGTTATCTCGACTTCCTTGATTCGAGAAGCAAAGATGAGATTCAACTTTTCTTTGTTACAAATTACAGCTGCAACTTTGCATGTACGTATTGTTACCAGGATCAATACAAAAATCCGAACCAGGAACTCAATAACGATGTAATTGATTCATTTTTCAATTACATAAAAAATGAATTTGCCGGCCGCAATAAATACATTACTGTTTTTGGAGGAGAACCTCTTTTAAACAGTCCGAAGCAGAAAGCAGCTATTGAATACCTGTTAAAAAAAGTGTCAGATGAAAAACTTGAAATAAGTTTTGTCACTAATGGATATAATCTTGAAAATTACATTAATATCTTGAAGAACAGGAGTATCCGTGAAATTCAGGTGACATTGGATGGTACCGGATCAGTGCATGACAAACGACGTTTTCTGAAAAGCGGCGGAGGAACATTCTCTGAAATTGTCGGAGGAATAGATGCTTGTTTGCAAAACAAAATTTCTGTCAATCTTCGTATGGTTATTGACAAAGAGAATATTGATAATCTACCTGATTTAGCAAGGTTTGCCATTGATAAGGGTTGGACAAAAAGTCCATACTTCAAGACACAAATCGGGCGAAATTATGAGTTACACCATTGCCAGTCGGCTCCTGATAAGCTTTTTAGCAGAGTTTCACTTTTTGAAACAATATATGATCTTACAAAACAGCATCCTCATATTCTGGAATTTTACAAACCGGCTTATTCAATAGCTAAATTCCTCTCCGAAACCGGGAGCTTACCGGATGCTTTATTTGATTCCTGTCCTGCATGTAAAACTGAATGGGCTTTTGATTACACAGGACAAATTTACTCCTGTACAGCAACAGTAGGTAAATCAGATGAATCTCTTGGTAGTTTTTACCCTTCAATTACAACTAACAAGGAAAAAATCGAACAATGGGAATCAAGAGATGTAACCTCGATACCTGAATGTAAAGAGTGCAATTTGCAATTAGCTTGTGGAGGAGGATGCGGTTCTGTTGCAAAAAACAATTACGGATCTGTGTGCTCTCCCGATTGCCGGCCAATTACAGAATTACTGGAACTCGGCTTTTCTGAGTACTTTGAAAACGGGAAAATTCAAAATAATTTTAGTGATCAATTATCAAACTATCAGAGATAAATAAATGAAAGAAATAACAGCAAAAGAATTTAGCAGTGATGTATTAAATCCGGGCAAAGTTGTGCTTGACTTTTACTCAACTGAATGTCCTCCCTGTGAAGCTTTGGCTTCTAAATTTGAGGATCTTTCAAAACTATACGGGAATGATATAAAGTTCCTCAAAATCTATCGTCAGCAGAACAGGGTTCTCGCTGATAAACTGGATGTTAAATCATCACCAACTTTATTGTTCTATAATGACGGCAAAGAAATCGGAGAAAGATTATCAGGGGGGATAAAAAGAAGTGATATAATTCACAACCTGGATCTTATGCTGCCTGACGCAAGGTTAAAAGAGATCAAAGCACAGATTAAACCTTCAGTTTCGGAATTTGATGTTATAATTCTTGGCGCTGGCCCGGGTGGACTGACTGCAGGTTTATACCTTTGTCAGTCAAAAATCAATACTGTGATGGTTGATATTGCATTACCGGGCGGACAGGTATCAACAACTCATGAAGTATCAAATTACCCTGGTTTTATAGAACCACAGGCCGGTTACCTGCTTTCTCACAATATGAGCGAACAGACCAAATTGTGCGGGACTGTTTATAAGGTTGCAGTTGACATTACGAAAGTAGATCTCGCGAAGAAAGAAGTTGTAATTGATGAATATGAGACCATTAGAGCAAAAAAAATAGTCATTGCTACCGGAACAACACCAAATTTAACCGGGGCTATCGGTGAAAAAGCTCTTAAAGGGAAGGGGATTTCTTATTGTGCAACATGCGATGCTAAATTTTTCGATAATAAAGAAGTTGTTGTAATCGGAGGTGGAAATTCAGCAGTTGAAGAATCTGATTTCATCAGCCGTTTTGCAAGTAAAGTGACGATGGTTCATCAGCTAGAGAAATTTACTGCAAATAAAAAAGCACAGGATAAGATATTTGCGAATCCTAAAATGAATATCATATTTAATAGTGAACCAAGAGCTTTTGTTAAAGATGGTGATAAAATGGTATCTGAAATTGAAAACCTTATTACCGGTGAACGAACAAAATTAATCAGTGATGGCGTTTTTATCTTTATAGGTATGAAACCCAATATCGATCTGTTCAAAGACAAGTTACAACTCGATCAGTGGGGCTATATAAAATCCGATGAGAATATGCAGACAAGCATTTCTGATATTTATGCAGTAGGGGATGTAACAAGCAAAAAATACAGACAAATAACAACAGCAGTTGCCGATGGAACCATTGCAGCCATGGCTATTGCAAAGGATTTTTTCTAAAGACCCGCTCCGCCTTCGTGATGAAACTCTTTAAGGGCGTTGTGCTATCAGCAGGAAGACATTAAACTGTTTTGTTTTCGCAACTGAGATTTCTTTATTAATAACAAAGCATTGATGATGGGTTATATTTTGGAAGCCTGACTTTAAGAGCTCGCCTGACAAGTCTGCCGGATCAAAACCTTTATGACCTGCAAAACCTTCACCATGAAATGAACCATCTTCAGTATACAGATCGGCAATTGCAAGAAAACCTCCGGGATTGAGAAGATTATAAAATTTTGTTATAATATTTTTAATATCAGTGATATGATGAAGTACCATCTGGTTAAAGATAAAATCAAACTTTGCATCTTTAAAGTCGTCCTGTTCAAGATTGAAATTTAATGTTTTGAGATTTTCGACCCTGGATGTCTTTATTTTGTTATTCATCACCTTCACCATTTCTGATGAATTGTCCATTAAAGTGATTTCTTTTAAAAAATCTTTCAGGATAAAACTGGTTACTCCCGTACCGGCACCGAATTCAAGAGCTGTCATCTGCTTTTTTAACGGGATAAGTCTTTTAATCTCATTTGCAATAGCTTCAGCACGCTCCCATATTATTGGATTCTGGTCCCATTCGGCTGCTTTCAGATCAAATTCGTTCATTAAGTTTTATTTATTAAGTGAAATTTGTAATTGTTTTCCGGAATATTTCACTTCCAGGCTGTCATCGTTTCATTGAATTATAAATTTTTTTTAGCTTCAATACCGAATTTATACCCGGCTTTTACACGCTCAATTATTTCCGGAATGATATCAGCATATTCACCAACGATTCCAAAATCTGCATAATGGAAGATATGTGCTTTAGGATTGTGATCTATGGCAATAATTTTCTCAGATTCTTTCATGCCGGCTATATGTTGAATTGCCCCTGATACGCCAACAGCAATATATACTTTAGGCCGGATGGTTTTACCGGTTTGTCCTACTTGTCTTGCATATTCGACAATACCTTCGTCAACTACGGGACGGCTGGAAGCCCATTCAGCATTTACGCCCTGATTTTTTAACGCATCGGCAAGTGTTTTTATAAGTCCTAAATTATCGGATAATGTACCTCTGCCTCCAGAAATTATTATATCAGCGCTGAATAGATTTTGTAATCCGCCTTCCCCTCTTTCTGTTTTCAGAATTTCAACAACAAAATCTTTATCATTTAAAACAGGGCTGAAAACTGAGATGATTCCTTTTCTTCCTTCAATCAGTTTTGGGACCTCGAAAGTACCAGCCCTGGCTGTTGAAATCTGTGGACAAACAAAACCGAGAATAGTGGCAAGTTTGCTTTCACCATAAGTAGGTCGGCGCGATTCAAGAATAGGCTTATAAATAACTTTTTCTTTTTTATCCACATACTCTCCAATTTCAAGACCGGTACAATCTGCTGTAACTCCGCTGTCTGTTTTCATACCGATTCTTGGAGCTAATTCACGTCCGGAAGTGGTTGCAGCAAAAAGAGCAATTTCCGGGTTTCTTGCCTTAATAATCTGTGCAAAAATTGTTGAAAATGGAAGTACCAGATATTCTTCAAGCTTATCATTTTCAACAAGTATAACTTCATCGGACCCATGTTCAATAAGAGTTTGAGCTAAAGGTTGAACATTTTTTCCTATGACTACTGTCATTACTTTGGTATCATTTCCTAACTGAAGTGCCAGGTTCCTTGCAGGAGTTAACAACTCGAGTGAAGGTCTTGAAATCTTACCGTTAGTTACCTCAGCCCATGTGAGAATTCCCCGTGCACCTTCTCTGAAGTCTTTTTCGGGGAAGTCCGGACGTTCGATTTCTTTTTTATCCGCTTTCTCCTTCTTCTCCAATACATTTCCGCCTTTTTTAAAGTTCGAGATCAAACTATCAACTAATGCAGCTTCATTGTGACCTACTGACATTGTTATTGGCGGACGTTCGCTGATGATATTAACTACTTTTGCAACAATAGTCGGGGACCCGTTAATTCCGATTTTCTCTGTTCCTAAACCTATATCGTCAATTCCAAAAGTTGTAATTTTCAAGGTACGGGCTTTGATGGCTCCGCTTAAAGAAGGCTTACGGGGGGGTATTCCTGTAGGAGTTAATGAAATAACACAGGGGAAGGGTAATTTCAGCATTTGGTATCCACCTTCTATGATCCTTTTTGCAATAACATTGCCAGAGCCATCAGGTTTTACGCTCTCTACAAAGGTAGCCTGAGGTATTCCTATGTTTTCGGCTACTTGTGAAGGAACATGTGCAGTATCGCCATCGCTGGTTTGCCTTCCGGCTAAAATTATAAAAGGTTCTTTAGAATCTTTTGTAAAACCTAAATGTTTAAGCATGGTGGAAATTGCCAAACCTGTAGCATACGTATCACTTCCGGCAAGTTTCCGGTCAGATAACAGGAATGCTTCGTCATAGCCCATTGAAATTGCAGTTCTCAGTGAGGTCTCAAATGAACCAGGACCCATTGAGCAGACGATTAATCTTGCATCAGGGTATTGTTTTTTGAGTTGCAATCCGGCTTCCATACCAAACTGACAATCAATATTAATAATTGATTTTGCTTTTGTCCGGTCCATCAGCCCATCTTCTCCCATTCTCATTTCGCTGGGGAGTGGCACTTGTTTTATTAAACTTATTATTGTTAAAGCCATTATTACTGTATCTTTTTATGTTACATATTTAGGAAATCAGGGCCATTACCGCCATTCGGTACTACCCAGGTAATACCTTTTCCCGGAGATTTTATATCGCATGTTTTGCAATGCATACAATTTTCGGCATGAATTCTTAGCTCTTTCTGACCGGCTTTGTTGACATGAAGTTCATATACCTCTGACGAACAACAGAATTGCTCAGGTGCTCCGTATTGTTCAATGTTAACAGCAGCGAAGTTCTCTTTGTCGTTAATCTGAAGATGCACAACCTGCTGTTCATCATGGTATACTCCTGAATGGTAAACATCGGTTGATTTATCGAATGTCAAAACTTTGTCGAACTCCAATTTACCTTTAAAGCGCTCTTTAAAAGGTCTCTTTTTAAGTTCGCTCACTTTAAGTGTGGTCTTATAGTCGGCCTGAGATCTCAGTCTGCCAAAGAAACCAGCTCCACCGGTTATTAATTGAGTCCCGAAATGTAATCCTCCAATAATCAGACCTTTCGCGAATCCTTGTCTGAAATTACGAACAGCATACATTTCTTTATAAATAGCACTGTTATTTATCAGTTTCTCATATTGTTGAAGGCTTTTTTCCGATGTGTCGTTGTTTAACAACGCATCGGCTGTTGTTTGTGCGGCTAACATTCCGGATCTGATTGCCAGGTGTATGCCTTTTAATGCCGGCATAGCAACCAACCCTGCGCTATCACCAACGATTAGAGCATTGTCGACAAATAATTTTGGAATAGCATAATGACCTCCTTCAGGAAGTGTCTTGGCCCCATATTCCACCAATTTGCCACCTTTTAAAATCTTAGAAACAAAAGAACTGGTTTTCCATATCTGGAATGCATCATGAACATCGAATGAAGGGTCCTGGTAATCAAGTCCGACAACCAGGCCAACAGCCACTTTATTATCATTTAATCCGTAAATGAAACCTCCGCCAAACTCATCATTATCGAGAGGATAACCCATGGTGTGATAAATCCGGCCTGCTTCAATATTGCCTTCCGGAACTGACCATAATTCCTTACAGCCTAAAGAGAAAACCTGCTCATTTCTGTCTTTGTTAAGGTTAAACTTTTTAATTAGCATTTTGGTCAGACTGCCACGTGTTCCTTCGGCAAAAATGGTAAGCTTTGCTTCAATACTCGTACCAGCCTGGAAGTTCTCTAATTGGTTTCCGAGATGATCCAAACCCGTATCTTTGGTTTTTGCACCAATTACTTTTCCGTCTTTGTACAAAATCTCATCTACTGCAAAACCTGTATATATCTCAACGCCTTTTTCCTCTGCCTTCTGAGCTAAATATCTGCATATCTGGCCCAATGAGGCGGTATAATTTCCACTATTACTCATGTAGGGCAGGTGAAATGGCAACGCGATAGAACTCTTTTCAGAAAGTAATATAGTTTTGTCTTTTGTGACTTTAGCGTTGAATGGAATCTCAGATAAATCCACTTCAGGCAACAACTCTTTAAAAACGGATGGTTTAATTATTGCACCTGATAATATGTGACTGCCGATTGAACGACCTTTTTCTATAAGTAATATTTTTTTGCGCTGACCTCTTTGTTTTAAGATATCAGCCAGATGAATTGAAGCTGCTAAACCGGATGGACCGCCTCCGATTATTAATACATCCGTTGATACGGTATCAATATAACTCATTCTATGACCTCCAGGTTTAAGTTTTCTTTTAACAATTATTCATTAAACACCATTTACAATAAATAGTTCTTTCTGATCTGTTCAAATTGAGGGCACAAAATTATTATTATTTATTCAGATTCAAGCTATCAGTTCTATTATATTTTGAAATATCCATATATGTGGATAATACAATTATGTTGCCGGACTGTTATTCGGCCTAATTAGAGAGTAATGAATGCCTGACGCTATTAATTTAAATCAATTTAAAAGTTGTCCGGAATCAACCTGTAAGTTGTAATGCTGAACATTCAAATCCTATATTTATAAGTTCATACACACTATTTTTGTATTGTAAATTTAAATATAAAAAGTCATGTTGTATACAAATTTGAAACACATCGAATCAGCTTCTGATCATAAAAAAGCGATCAGCGAAAACGAAAATGTAATGGTAATCTGCGGGCGCATGGGTCCCATGTGTATTCCCGTTTACGGAATAGCCGAAGAAATTGAAGAAGAATATAAACATGTTAAGTTCTATGATATGGAGTTTGATAATCCTGAATCACATGTAATCCGCTCAATTCCTGAAGTACATGGTTTTATGGGAATTCCATTTACAATCTATTACAAAAATGGTAAGGTGGTAAAAGCTACATCCAGCATCCAGAGTAAAGACCAGTTAAAAGCAATATTGAACAAAGAATTTTCTGCAACAGTACCGGTCTGAACAAATGAAAACAATATGAACGATCAAGCTGGTGCGCACCCTGCCGGATGATGACTCCTGTTTTAAATGAACTAGCAGCTGAACTTGGAGAACGTGTGAATGACAAGCTGGTCTGGAGACAGTCGGGTGTGGTTAGCAAAAATCAGTTGATCAATGTTTTATTTCAAAATATTTAAAAGGTATCTTTAAAAAATAATTTCAAATGGATTACAATGACAATAAATAAGTATCATTGGTACGATGGATGGTTTTACGACATTGTGATTGCACCAAATCAGGATAAGCTATTTGGTCAAATTAAGAATCTGATTGAGCCAAACTCAAAAATTATTGATATTGGCTGTGGAACAGGACGTTTAGAATTTGCTCTTGCTGATAAATGCGAATCTGTTTTGGGGATAGACCTGTCGGAGAGGAATATAGAAAGGGCACATCTTACATTAACTAAGCATCCAAATGATAAAATATCGTTTCAGCATAACAATCTGAATGAAGTAATTAACGACGGAAAGAAACATTTTGATTACGCTATACTTACCTATGTTATCCATGAAGTTAATGAAGAAGAAAGAATAGATCTCCTGAATGAAATGGCCCGGGTTGCCGATAAAATTATCATCGGTGATTATCTTGTTCCAAAACCCAAAGGGTTTGGTAGCTATTTAAGTGAAGTAATCGAGTTTATTGCAGGAGAAGAACACTATAGAAACTATCGAAGCTATGTGGCTAATGGAGGTATTTATTATTTGGCGAATAAAGCCGGCTTAAGAATTATTAATGAAATATCGAATAACCCGTTAACAACTCATATAGTTTTATTAGCAAAATAGCATCTCAATAATTTTATTCTTTATTAACTTTAAAAAAATAAGTTATATGAATGTATTGATTTTAGTTTTGGGATTCTTGTTCGGTGCAATTCTGCAATATGCTAAACTTAACCGTTACAATGTAATAAGTGGAATGGCAACACTTGAAAACTTTGCCGTTGCTAAAGCTATCGCGGTTGCAATAGGAGTAGGAGCCGTAATAATTGCAATTGAAATCGGACTTGGATTTGCTTCCTATCATATAAAGCCATTTTTATTAGGAGGAATTGCTTTGGGTGGAATTATTTTTGGTGTTGGGATGGCAATTTTAGGATACTGTCCGGGAACATTGGCTATTTCACTTGGTGAAGGTTCAGTAGATGCTCTGGTGGGAATAGCAGGTGCCCTTTCTGGTGGTTTTGTTTACACTATATTATTACCTTCAATTCAAAATATTCTGGGTCCTGACCTGGGTAGTATTTCTTTATTTACTCTGATTGGTCAGCATCCTTTTGTTTTCTATGCAGTTGATATAATTCTTGGTGTGGTTTTTGTCTGGATAGCTTTCAGATTGAATAAAGCAGAAAAAGCGCCGGATCTTAAATGGTTATATGCCGGAATCGGATTAGCAATTTTAAATGCAGTCGTATTCCTGTCAGTTGGTACAAATCGTATAATCGGAGCTTCTACTGCTTATCCATATGTAGCGGACCTTGTTACCGGAAATATTAACAATGGCTACTTTGCAAAAATTCAGGAACCTGGGCGCTGGGAAGTATTATTCTTAACAGGCGCATTTCTTGCAGGTTTTTTAATCTCAATTTTGAAAAAAGAATTCAAAATCACAATTATTCACAGTAACTGGGAAAAATATAAGGGTAATAATGTTTCAAAAAGACTCATCTGGTCATTCATTGGTGGATTTATCCTGATTTTCGGAGCAAGAATGGCGGGTGGCTGCACCAGCGGACATATACTTTCAGGAGGAATGCAGCTTTCAGTAAGCAGCATGGTATTTGCTCTTTTCGTTTTTGCAGGATTACTTATAACAGGAAAATATTTTTATAAGTCACATGCTGGAGTTTCTTAGATTGGTTGAGTATGTTTTCTGATAGTAGTCAACTGTTTAATGAAATTATCAATGGTTTAACTTTAGTTTTGCCCAATCGTTAAGAGTGAAACTGCAAACAGCAAAATAAAAAAGACTACTGACAGTTACAACGATTGGTAACGTCGTGAATCCGGGTAATCCCAGCAATATAATAGAGCAGGCCAGTATTATATCAGATATTATTGCAAACAGTAAATTCTTACCAATAGGTTGTTTGTAAAACCGGATCGGTGTGCGTACAACAAATATATTGAAGATCCCGGCAAAGAACAGAGTTGCAAAACCAAATGAATGCAATTGATTTAGGTCCGTAATCTCAAAATATTTCTTGCCGATATAAAGCCATACCAAAGCCTCTATAGTAAGCAACAATCCTAAAATAAAACCTTGTTTAACCAGGGGTTTTATATTCCAGGTTTCCGGTTTTTTTGACCAGCTTACGATATCGGTTGATAATGTAAGAGTTACGAAATCGATTATAAATAATAACAAAACCATATCAAATGCACCTACCACAAATTTCCCGGTTACAAGGTAAGCAACACATACAAACAGAACGGTAAACAAGGTTTTTGAAATTTTACTCACAACCCAATTGGTTATGCGATGATGTATTGTACGACCAACGGTTATAAGGTTAATAATGCTCTCTAGTCCTTCATGCAATAAAACTACACTGGCGGCTTGCTTGGCTGCATCAGTAGCTGATTTGACTGCAATCCCTACTTCAGCCTGTTTTAATGCAGGTGCATCGTTAACACCATCACCTGTCATACCTGTAATCTCTTTGTGCTGCTGTAAGGTTTTGACGATGGTAAATTTATCCTCGGGTAACACTTCTGCAAATCCGTTGTGGCCAATAATAATGGTATGACTGTCGCCACCATCTGGCCTTTCCCTTAACAATCCCGCAGGAACAATGTCATTCCCAATTCCTACCTGGGTAGCTATCTCTTTAGCAATCTGAAGTGCATCGCCTGTGAGCATTTTTATAGTTACACCCAATTCCTTTATTCCGGCTATCATCTTCGAAGAATCTTTTAGTGGTGGGTCGATGAGAGCCAAAATACCTGCAAAAGTTGTAATATTGTCTTTCTGAATAGCAACAGCAATTGTTTTATATCCCTTTGAAGCCCAGGTATCGACAGTCATATCAAGATCAGGTTGTTGCAGGTTACATAAACCTTTTATTGTATTATAGGCACCTTTCATTACTTTAAACTGGGTACCGTCTTTTTGTACAATCGCTTCGGTTCTTTTGATAACTGCTGAAAAAGGAATGAAGGTGATTTGCCTGTAACCTGAATTATCTATTTTATTTTCCTCTGCTTTTTGAAGAAATGCCATATCGATCGGATCATTATTTGCTGCTACAGAAGCCAGTACCCCATACCTTAAAATATCTTCAGGAGTAAAATTCTCTGTGGTTCTAATATCCTGTACAGATAATTTATTTTGAGTAATTGTCCCTGTTTTGTCAATGCAGAGTGTTGTCATTGTTGCTGCATCTTCTGAGGCACTTAAACGGCTTACCAGAATACCTTTTGCAGCTAATTGCTGAGACCCTTTTGCCATACTTACAGTAAACATGGCTGGCATAGCCACTGGAACAGCTGTTACCAGTAAAATCAGCACTAATGGGAGCATGGATAGAATGGTTTCCCCCCGCAATAAAGAAACAACAATAGTGATACCAACAAATACCAGAACAATTAAAAATAATATCTTCACCACACTGGCTACAACTTCTTCCATATGAAGTCGTGGTTTGGCCATTTGCACCAATTGGATCGTTTTACCAAAAAATGTATTAATCCCTGTTGCTGTGACCACTGCATTGCACTCACCATTTTTAATGACTGATCCTGAGAATAACATGTCACCCTCTTTTTTGCTAAGAAGCATTGACTCTCCGGTAAGTGCTGATTGATCTGCTCCGGCTATTCCATTGATTATTTTAACATCAGCCGTAATGAAATCTCCGGTCCGTATTCGTATTATATCTCCTGGAACCAATTGGTTTCCGGTAACTTGTTCCCACTTATTGTTTCGAAGAACGCGTACAAGCACCTGCAAACTTTGCTTTAATGCAGCCACTGTTTTGGCGGCTTTACTTTCCTGTACAAAGCCAATAATGGCATTGAACAACATTAACCCTCCGATTAAATATACGTCTACATATTTTTTGAGTAAAAAAGAAATAATAATAGTTAGTTCCAACATAATGGCTGTAAGTCCCCAAAAGTGTTTCAGAAACAACAGAACCATTCGTTGTTTTTTTTCAACAACTTCATTAAGACCATACCTGATTTGTCGTTCTTTTACATCTTTATCTGAAAGACCAGCTTCAGCCTGTACTTTAAAATCAGATAAAACATCCGATACTGTCATTGTTTCATATGGATTGATTCGATCCGGCACGGATTTTTTGTTCTAATAAAAAGTTGTACACACTTATGTGTAATGAGTTATCAGGTTAATTTAAACCAGTCTGAATAAATGGATTTGTTCATTTCAGAGAATTTGCAGTGAGAGAATTCATTAGTATGGCGATCATAGCAGTAATCTTTTTTCCACACCTCTGCTTTTTCAACTGTTTGCCGTATAGCAGCAATAATAAATGATAACTCAGCATTGGTCATAGTAGGATGAAGTGATAATCTTATCCAGCCAGGCTTCATTGAAAGATCTCCGGCATCAATTTTATCAGTTATCTCTTTTGACATTTTAATATCAACGTCTAAAAGAAAATGACCATAGGTACCGGCACAGGAACATCCTCCTCTTACCTGTATCCCAAAATGATCGTTAAGAAGACTTGTAACCAGGTTGTGATGTATATTATCAATATAAAATGAGAAAACCCCGAGTCTTTCTGTTACATTGGGAGCAAGTATATGAAGTCCTTCTATAGAGGATAATTCATTGAATGCTATGTCAATCAGTTCTTTCTCACGCAGTTTTATGTTTGAGGTGCCCATCTTTTCTTTCAGTGAGATAGCCAGGGCAGTTTTGATCCCCTGAAGAAATCCCGGAGTCCCTCCATCTTCTTTTACTTCAATATCGGTAATATAGCTGTAGCCACCCCATCTGTTTGTCCATTTTACAGTTCCTCCTCCGGGGCTGTCAGGAATATTATTTTTGTATAGTTCTTTGTTAAAAATCAGGACTCCTGCACTACCGGGACCCCCAAGGAACTTATGAGGGGAGAAAAAGATCGCGTCAAGTTGACGCATTTTATCAGCAGGGTGCATATCAATGTCGACATATGGAGCTGAGGCAGCAAAATCTACAAAACAATACCCATGATGCTCATGCATAATCTTTGCCAGGTCATAGTATGGAGGGAAATAACCGGTTACATTGGAACAGGAAGAAAAAGATCCTATCAGTAATGGCCGGTCTTTATACTTAACTATCTCTTTGCGCAATGCATCAGGATTAACCGTTAGATCAGAAGAGGGTTCCAAAACAACAACATCAGCAAGGGTTTCAAACCAGGACGTATGATTCGAATGATGCTCTGTATGAGTTAAAAAAACAACCGGACGCTTAGCATTTGGTATGTCCTTACAGTTATTGTAATTTCCATTTGAATAAGAACAGTATTTAATGGCTTGTTCCGGAACTTTTAATCCAAGTAGTCTCTGGAGTTTGGCAATTGCAGAGGTCATTCCTGTACCGGTAAAGATCAGAATATCATTATCATTGGCGTTAACATGCCGCTTGACAATTTTCTGCGCGAGATGATAGGCATCAGTCATTGCTTTCCCCGTAGCAGTAGAAACAGAATGGGTGTTGCCTACCATCGGGCCGATTTCTTCCGAAATCCGTTTTTCTATTTGTGAGTATAGTCTGCCGCTTGCTACCCAGTCTGCATAAATAAGTTTCCTTTTTCCGTCAGGTGTTTCAATTTCTGCATCAATACCTATGATATTACGTCGATACTGGTCAAAATATAATTCAAGATCGCTCATTTACCGGACTATGATATTTCTTTTTATTAGTCTTCAAAATTAGGTTTAACTATTCATTTGTCAAAACAGGAAGAGATTTTACTTTAAAAACTCATAACGCCCGGTGAAGCATGTCTCGAAAACTACTCTGTTTTAACTCCATTTAATAGGAATGTGGGTGTTACCCGGGGCAGCCTAAACTGGTTTGCGTAATTTATACAAATTCTAAATAACTAGCATTTATCAGACTGTTAATTATTTAACAGAAGGTAGTTAATCTCTCTGCCTATCAATATATTTATTTATATAAATACGTGAATACAAGCTTAAAATTTTTTACCTAATTTTGGGATGTTATTATACTTAATGAATGACGAGCAGGAGAGATTTTATTAAAATTTCGGCAATGGGAGTCGGTGTCCTGGCTATGACCAAAGGAACATTTGGTGCTACAAAATTATTTTCCTCCCCCGATGAAGTAAAAAAACTCAAATTAGATCTAAAGAGAACACCTACTTACTGTGAAGTGTGCTTCTGGAAATGTGCAGGATGGGTTTACAAAACTTCCGAGGGCAAAATCTGGAAAATCATTGGAAATGATGAAGATCAGCATTGTAACGGTCGTTTCTGCCCGCGCGGGACAGGCGGTGTAGGAATGTATTATGATGAAGACAGGCTGAAAACACCACTGATAAGGGTTGAAGAACGTGGCAAACAGGTCTTTCGTGAGGTATCCTGGGATGAGGCCCTGGATTATATTGCAGGCAAAATGAAGAATATTTCTTCAAAATATGGTCCGGAAAGTATGGCACTTTTCACACATGGTTCAGGCAGTGCCTATTTTACAAATTTGTTAAAAGCGTATGGTTCATCGAATATCGCTGAACCATCATACGCACAATGCCGCGGACCAAGAGATGAGGCCTTTCTTGCGACATTTGGAGAGGAAGTTTATTCTCCTGAAATTACTGATATCCGCGACACAAAATGTCTTGTACTGATAGGATCACATATTGGTGAGAATATGCATAACGGTCAGATTCAGGAAATGTCTGATGCAATTGATAAAGGAGTCACAATAATTACAGTAGACCCAAGGTTCTCAACTGCCGCGGGGAAATCAAAATATTGGCTTCCTATTAAACCTTCGACCGACATTGCATTGCTTCTGGCATGGATGCATGAAATAATCTATAATGATTACTTCGATAAAAAATACGTCGAAAAATATTGTAACGGGTTTGATAAACTGAAAGAACATGTCAGGGATTTTACTCCTGAATGGGCTTACGGGATAACAACTATACCTCCGGACAAGATACGCAAAACTGCAAAAGAGATGGCAGATGCAAGTCCTTCTGTCCTGATCCACCCCGGACGACATGTTACATGGTACGGCGATGATACACAAAGGATACGTGCAATTGCGATTTTAAACGCACTGCTTGGATCGTGGGGTAGGCGCGGAGGTTTTTACAGACCTGCAAAATTTGATGTTCCATCAGCTAAAATACCCAAATATCCTGAACCCAAAAAAAGCTGGACAGATGCATTTCCGGGTAAATTTCCTATTGCAAGTTCTCCTGTTTCAAATGCTCTGATTGATGCTTCAATTCCTGACAACAAGCCAGGTTTATTAATTAAAGGGTGGATCGTTAACGCAACAAACCTGGTATCATCAATTCCCGATCAGGTAAACACTCTGAAAGCAATTCAGAACCTCGACCTGCTCGTATCTGTCGATACGATGCCGATGGAAATCACCGGATGGGCTGATGTGGTACTACCTGAGTGTACCTATCTTGAAAGATACGATATGCTTAGAATCAGTCCCCACCGTAGACCTGCTATTGCATTAAGGATGCCGGCAGCAGAGCCAATGAACAATACCAGATCAGGATACAATATTGCCAGAGGACTAGCTGTCAAACTTGGACTCGAAGTCTATTTCCCATTTGAAAAACAGGAAGAATTTCTTGACTGGCAACTTAAACAAGTCGGTTCTTCACTTGAAGAAATGCAACATATAGGTGTAAAGACAAATTCAAGAGAAGCCGATGATCTGTATTTTGCTGAAGATGAAAATGTCGTTTTTTCAACTGATTCCGGCAAGATAGAATTATATTCCAAATATTTTGAAAACGCTGGTTTTGATCCTCTTCCTAAATATGTTGCACATGAGGAACCACCGGAAGGATTTTACCGGTTGATCTATGGTCGTGCTCCGATGCATACATTTGGAAGAACTTCAAATAATCCGAATCTTACTGACCTTATGCACGAAAATTCAGTATGGGTAAATCCAAAGGTTTCAAAGACTTGGGGTCTTGTAAACGGTCAATATATATGGCTTAAGAACCAGGATGGTATTATTTCAGATTTTAAAATTAAAGTAAGAGTAACTGAACGTATCAGGTGGGATTCAATATATATGGTACATGGATTTGGTCATGGTCAGAAACAGCTGAAGCGTTGCTTTGGCAAAGGTGCCAGCGATACGCAGTTGATAACAAAAGTGCTTATCGACCCTCTTATGGGAGGAACGGGTATGAGATCAAATTTTGTGACATTCATCACTGAAAAGTCAGAGAAGGAGGTTGCATCATGAGATATGCAATGGCCGTAGATACCCGGAAATGCGTAGGTTGCAGCGATTGTGTGGTAGCCTGCCAGACAGAGAATAATGTGCCTCACGGCTTCTGCCGCGAATGGGTTGTTGAAACAATGAATGGTACTTATCCGCAGCTTGAGATTGAGATACGATCAGAGCGATGCAATCATTGTATAAATGCACCTTGTGTTCGTTGCTGCCCTACAGGAGCAAGTCATTTTGCTGAAGGAGGAATTGTCCTTGTTGAACACAATAAATGTATTGGCTGCGGAGCATGTATGGCCTCGTGCCCTTACGATGCCCGGTATCCTCATCCATCCGGTTATGTAGATAAATGCACATTTTGTATTCACCGGATAAAAAGTGGCCTTGCACCGGCCTGTGTAGCTGTTTGTCCTACAAAATGCATCTATTTTGGAGATTTGGATGATCCGAACAGTGATGTTTCAATGGTTTTGAAGAAGCGCAAATCAAAAACACTTATTCCTGAAGCGGGAACTAAACCACAACTTTATTTTTTGATTTAATCAAATAATGACCATTTAAAATGGAAGAAGAAATATTTGTAAGTGGCAGGATGAATCAACTCATTGATCCGCAACTCAATATCTGGCATTGGCAGATCCCACTTTACCTTTTCATGGGAGGAATGGCAGCCGGAATTCTTTGTATTGCTGCCCTTTATTATATCAGAGGCAGAGAGAAAGACTACAGTACTGCAGTCAGGATTACCCCATTCATTGCTCCGTTCCTGTTAGTCTTTGGATTAATTGCTCTTTTTATTGACCTACGTCATAAACTGTTTTTCTGGCAGCTTTATACAAACATCAGGTTGCAGTCACCTATGTCGTGGGGCGCCTGGACACTTATGGTGATCACTCCGGTTTCATTTATATGGTGTGCCCTTCATATCAGAGATCTTTTTCCAAATTGGGATTGGAAATTCAAATGGATATATGAACTTGAGTCCTTCTTTAATAAATATAAAAAAGTCCTTGCATGGATCATGCTTATTTATGGGATTATTCTCGGGATCTATACCGGGATTTTATTGTCGGCCTTTAATGCGCGACCGCTCTGGAATACATCAATTATGGGACCATTGTTCCTGGCATCAGGGCTTTCCGCCGGTGCCGCGGCAACATTGTTATTATCAAAGAATAAAGCTGAACGTAAGCAGTTTGCAAGAATAGATCTTGTATTAATAGGGATTGAATTATTTCTGATAATACATATGTTCATGGGTTTTCTGGCCAGCACACAGGTACAGATCGAAGCTGCAAAACTATTTCTAGGCGGACCCTATACTATGTCATTCTGGATATTTGTTGTAATTATGGGAATGCTTATTCCTGCTCTTCTGGAAATTATGGAGTTGGGCAAGTTTCATATACCGCCAATTGTTCCGGCTCTATTAGTAATTTTTGGCAGCCTGATGCTGCGTTTTATTATTGTACATGCCGGACAGGTAAGCCGGTGGCTGTATTAGGCACAAATATTAGAATACGAACATAACATATTTAGATCAATGGAAACAAAAAAAACAAAATATTTGAATCCCTACGTTGGAGGAGTACTTCTGGGATTAGTTTTACTGGCTGCAAATTTTGTTTCAGGCCGTGGACTAGGAGCCAGCGGAGCCATAAAAAGCGTTGTTGTAACTACATTTAATACAATTGCACCATCAGCTTCAGAAAAATCAGGATTTGTGAAGGAATTCAGACAATCGCATCAGGGTAATCCCATGAAAACATGGCTCGTTTTTGAAATGACAGGCGTTCTTGTCGGAGGATTTTTGTCAGGTGCATTTGCAGGACGTCTGAAATTGAAAGTGGAACATTCACCAAAAATAACCTCAAAGAAACGATTGCTGCTCGCTCTGGCAGGAGGAGCGCTATTTGGTTTTGGTTCACAACTCGGAAGGGGATGCACCAGCGGATCAGCTTTGAGCGGAATGGCAGTTTTATCACTTGGAGGCTTCATAACAATGATGGCTATCTTCGGAACTGCATACGCGATGGCGTATTTCTTCAGGAAGAACTGGATATGAAAGGCACAGGGTTAAGAAAAGTAAAAAGTAAAAAGTAAAAAGATTGCTTCGCTTCGCTAAAAGATTGCTTCGCTTCGCTCGCAATGCAAGTAATCAAGTTCGGATTTGAACGAGAAACTAAGTCGCACAGGGCAAAGATGAATCACAAGACTTCAAGACATTTAGACATTAAGACAAAAATAAAATGGGACCATTATCAGTTAATGAATTAATATCAGAGAATACAAACCTCTTTCTGGCTTTTATTATTGGAATAGGTTTTGGCTTCGTCCTTGAGCAGAGTGGATTTTCATCGAGCAGAAAACTTGCTGGAGTTTTTTATGGTTATGATACGGTAGTTTTGAAGGTGTTTTTTACTGCAGCGATCACTGCCATGCTTGGATTGCTTTTCTTCAGCCTTTTTGGTTGGGTGGACCTGAACCTTGTTTATATTAATCCAACTTATCTGACCTCAGCTATTGTTGGCGGAATTATAATGGGTGTCGGATTTATCCTCGGCGGGTACTGTCCCGGAACTAGCTTCTGCGGAGCATCAATCGGTAAAATTGACGCATTTGTATTCATTGGCGGATTATTTTTAGGAGTCCTGATTTTCGGTCTGGGATATAATATATGGTCTGGAATGTATCTTGCCAAATTCCTGGGTTCACCAAAGATTAGCCAGACACTTGGGCTATCTGACGGGGTATTTGCTTTTCTACTTATAATAGTTGCTCTCGCTATGTTCAGAGTGGCAGAATGGGCTGAAAAGAAATTTCCAAGAGAAGAATATTAG
>Ga0209638_1000377_pt1 | contig 29540 bp, 17 predicted proteins | sample BarGraNGADG00211_FD_184490 | JGI IMG/M metagenome (GOLD analysis project Ga0209638, IMG submission 184490) | Arctic peat soil microbial communities from Barrow, Alaska - Barrow Graham LP Ref core NGADG0002-211 (SPAdes) (version 2) | ecosystem: Environmental > Terrestrial > Soil > Wetlands > Peat...
GATTCAACAATATAAGCCATTTCAATAAACAGTTTAAAAAAATAACCGGAGTTCCTCCTTCTGAATATCGGAAACGGTTTAAAGGATTAAGATAAATTTCTGAGAAAGACAAGGCTAAACAAAAAATATCCGGACAGTTCAAAATATTTAGTGCTGCTGAAAACTTCGCCATCCTGAGGTCCATTATTGATACTGCCATAATAAACAATCAAAATGTGTGACAAGCTTTAAATGTCATCGCCTAATATAAAAGAAACTGATTCATTCCATCATCTTTGCGAAAGCGGTGGTCTACTATTTTGATAAGGTCATGATGTTATTTTTTGTTTCCTTATTGTTAAGACAGCAGTTTTTTTACTTGATTTAACCTCGAATTTCAAATTTGCATTTTCATCGCTTTTACCTTTCAAATTTCTGCTTCCATCGTAAATAATATAAAAGTTACTAGCTCCCGAAACATGAATGTTGTAAGTTATATTTCCATGTTCGCCGGTTGAAGATTGGAGCCATGAATATTCGTCAGGATCCCATTTTACTATTTCAAGCGAAATATTATCGGTAGTTTGCGCCTTAAGTGAGTAAAAATCATCTTTCCCTTTAAAGTATATCAATTCATTCTTTTTTGAATAAAAGCCAAAGTCTTTTTTCGATGTTACTTTGAATTGGTCGTTTGAAATAAAATAATTATCGGTAGTCAACCCTATTTTTAGTTTGTCCTGCCTGAAATTATAAATCAGCTCGGTGCCTGACAATTTTCCGGGAAGGTGCGGGTTTAAATATAGCCTGTTGTAAAGCGGATTAATCCCATATATGGCTTTGTACAGCCCCACCAGGGCAAGACTGTTTCCCGAAAGTATATCATCTCCTAATCCATCCTGATTTATCCTGCCATACCGTTGGAATGCCAAACCATCCTTTTCGTAGCGGCTTAGAACATTGTCCACATATTTTAATGCCAACTCTGGCTTATAATTAGCATAAGCTTCAACACCAATGCTTCCCCATGATAAAAATATATCACCATTTTCATACATAGGAAAAGGAAATTGCCAGTCATTCCCTTCTCCAACAGCATAAGGATATAAACATATGGGCCAAAAGAAAAGATTTTCCTTGTGCGTTTGTTCTTCAATCTTGTCAAGAATGGCCTTGCTTCTAATGGTATCGTCACAAATGCCATATACAATAGCCATAAGATTTACCGGAACTACAAGGTTGTCTCCATGAGCAGACTTATCCTTATCAAGCCAGTGTACGTACCATTTATTTCTAGCATTCCAAAAGCCGCCCTCTTCTGTAGGTTTGTTAAAACTCTTTTTAAGTTCTGCTGCATAATTGGAATAATAGGTTGCTTTTCCAGGATCATTTAATTGCTTTTCCACATCAGCCCATAAAGTAAGTGCATAGTATAATTTAGCATTTACAAAGGCATTTTCGTATGATGCCCATATAATATCAATCCAATCACTACCTCTTTTTTCAGATTGAGAATTAGTCATCATTTCAACTAAATGATTGCCGTTAGTGTCTCTTTTTAACATAAAATCCAGCGCCTTTTCACAGGTCAATTTATGGGTTGAAACCCAATTTAAATCACCACTGAGGTCATAGAGTTGCGCCACGTTGGCAACAAAATCGGGATTAGAGTCCATTAAGTATCCCCATTGCGCCTCGTAAAAACCTAATTTATTGACTGTCCCTGCCATAGCATCCTCGTCTAGATAAGCCCAACGCGAAATAACCCGCCCATCTGCCTTAATAGCGTTATCGCGATAAAAATCAAGACATCGTTTATAACCCTGGATATAACTGTCATCATTGATGCCAATGGCAAACTGGGCAATGTACTGTTCGTGCAAACAAATGGGACCATAAGGCGTATGCCAGCTATTGCCACCGAAATGTTTTTCGTCTATAACCCCTATTCGCGCAACTGTATTTAATAAATTGGTTACCTGCTTTCCGTTTACGCCAACAAAGTTACCCCTGTTATATGCTTCGTTATAATTTAAATAAGACAACGTAATAGTTTGAACATATTTACCTGCTGAAACGGTAAAAGAATCCCAGACATCCGTTTTCTTCCTGATAAACCTGCTCCTTTTTTCAACTTCATATCGGCTGGTCAATTCTTTATCGGAAACAGCAATGTTATAAATCAAATTGTCCTCATTGGAACGGCTATACTTCATTGCCACGTGTTTGCCATGTGCTGAAACTGAAACTTTTAATGCATTGCCCGTTGTACTGTTCCAAAAAGTAGAGCAGTCGGAATGTACACCATATGTACATAGTTTCTCGTTAAAAAGATAAAACCAGGCCAAGCCTCCATATCCAAGAAAAGCTCCATTCCATGTATTTATATTAGTAAAGTTAAATGAAGGAAATGCCGCTTCTTCAATAATTAACGATTTGGGGAAATTTCTTTCGATGCTAAATTTGATATCACTTCCGGTAATTAAAAAAATCCAATTTTCTATTGCTATTTCCTCATTACTACCATACTTTATATTACTCAGTGTTACAATATTTTTACCAATCGTTATGGTTGGTACTGCAAGGAGTTTAAGTGTAGAGTATGTGTTCGTTGGAGTTTTTATAGATGAGAAAATACCTGCTGGTCCGGAAATTACTTGTTGTCCGTTAACGTTCAATCCGGTAACAGTACATTTTCCATTATAGTCCAGTGTAACCATAATCTTACCATTACCAAAGATAATCACCTTATCTTGTGGATTATTTTTAATAACGATATCTTCGGCTTTACAAAATATACTGCTAAACAGAAATATTATGATTAATACAAAGCGAAAGCATTTGAAATTCATAGTTTAATTATTTATTTGTTCGTAAAAAAATATGTGTTCGCATTCTCAGGTATAAACACACAATGAGGTTCCCAGCCAAGCCTTTATTTCAGAAAAAATGCTGTTTTTTGTACTCTTCAAAGCATCCATTTTTTAATTTCATTTTAAAAGCTACTCGTTTCATGGTTTAGTATTTAGAATGTTTTAAACAAAGGTTAATGAATTTTTGGACCCGTTCGGGCGACACATCGTTCTGCAAAATATGAGCAGGAGCGATCATGTAACCGCCGCCTTTGCCAAGAATGCTGATTTTCTTGATGATATCGAGTTCCAGTTCTTCATCGGTACCGTTTGGCAGTAAATCCTGTTGATCGATTCCACCAAAAAAACAGATGTGTTGGCCATATTTATCCTTAAGTTCCTGAGGATCAGAACCGGATACATTAGGTTGCACCGGATTGTATACATCAACACCTATTTCTATAAAATCGTTAATCAGGGGAGCTACAGCTCCATCGGAATGCATGATTATTATAATATCGGGGTTCTCTTTTTTTAATTTTTCTATCATTCTTTTATGGCGTGGCTTAAACCTCATCCTCCAGTCATCGGGAGAAATGAGTGTCGATGTCTGGCTGCCTAAGTCTTCCCCGAACCAGATAGCATCTACACCAGCTTTTATTAGCTGTAGAGCCAGACCAGTGCTCCATTCCTCTACCTGGTCATTAAGCAGGTTCAGCCATGGTTCATCGCATAGCATTCCGATCATATATTTTTCAAGACCGGTCAGGTGCCAAGCCAGCTCAAACAGAGAAATCTCAACATCTCCGATGATAAAATAGTTTTTACCGTATCTGTCAATATCCCTCCTTGCTTTTTCAAACCTGCCGGAAGCATAAGGATCAGGGAAAGAGTAATTCTCAATATCACTTACTTTTGAAGCATTTTCAAGAGGACAGCGTACAACTTCCACATAAAGGGAGGTCGGTTTCATGTGCATCCCAAATTCATTCCGGGTTATATTGTCATTTACAATTCCGGGTTTGAATCCACGCGGAACAGTTCCCCCTACAACTATTACATCACTTCCCATCGTTGTCCTGATCTCGTTAGCCGAAATCCGGTAAGTCAGATCCTCATAATAGGAGATTGCATAATCAGGCTTTATTCCAAGTTTCTTTCCAAATGATTCTGTGTGCTGCCTGCATAAATCAAACTGAACCGGAACACGGTCAGGAAGGCCTGGTAACCGTTTAAATGCTTTTAATACACGTTCTCTTGAATTCATAAATATTATTTTTACTTCTGTGACTGAATATATACCGGACCCATTAAACCAGAAGGTTGTAAAGGACTTTCCTTTGTATAAGGATTTACAGGACACCATGTCAACCTTTGTCCTACAGGCAGTTTGCTGTCGCCAATTAATCTGTTAACCCAAGTATTCACTACTTCGATCTTTAACTCATTTTCACCTTCCCTTATTAAACTCGTAATGTTAAGCTTGTAGGGTGCTGTCCAGACTCCTCCGGCATAAATGCCATTTACAGTGACTTTTGCCATAGCTGTAACTGCGCCAAGATTAATGATTACTTTTTCTCCGGCAGGCAATTTAGCCAGTTTGAATTTGCAGTTATAGATAGCTGTACCTGAATAATATTTGATCAGGTCATCTTGTGAAGTGGTCCAATCCTTGAGCGTTTCGAAAACGACCGGATTTTCGGGACCTCTTTGCGAGGCATTAAAGTTAACGGTCCATGGGCCTTTCAGATCGGTGAGAAGAGAAGATTCCGGGTAATTGGCTTCAACACCGCTTACTAACGCTTTGCCTGCAGATTTACGGAAGACTACAAACACGCTTTCGTAGGGTTCCAGCTTTAAAGGAACTGCAGTAGTATTTTCTTTCTGGTCGTAAGCCGGAAGATTGCCTATATAACCGGTTGCAGCTTCCCAAAGTTCGGGCTGCATTCCTTTTACCCTGAATTCAGGAGTGATTATTTTGATTTCTGTCGTCTGGTTTGATACAAAATAGATTTCACCATCGCCCGAGGTGCGGTGCCCGTAGTGAATTGAATTGTCTTCCGGTAATTTGCAGTCGGGGAGACAGTTGATCAATCCAAAAACCTCTTTCATATCCATACCGTTAATGATCATTCCTTTTCCGAATTTCCGTGATTTTATTTGTACACCATCCACATCGCCCCACAGTTCGGAAGCCATTTCCTGAACCTTTTGATCAGCTATCGGCTGGTTCTGCAAACTGGGAGATCGTTTGGGGGCAGGTCCCAAAACAACAGCACCATTCTCGACCAATTGTTTTATTTTAGTCAAAAGTTCCGGTCGCATGGTTTCCAATTTGGGAAGCACCATAATTCGGTATTGAGTTCCATGGGGCAAAGTAAGTAAACCATCTTTTACAGTCATGTACTTTTCGATAACCTCGGCATTCATATAGTCGAACTGATAGCCAACTGGCAGGACAGGATCTGTGATCCCGGTCATCTTTGGAGCATCTTCACCAATAAAATAAGCTACATCGGCAACATTCAACCCCTGCTGGAGCATAAAATTAGTCCTTTTCAGGTATTGGGTGTATATATCGATCTGCGAAAACCATGTGTTCTTTCGGTTAAACTCATTGCCGAACCATGCATTCATCCCGGGATTTTTATCTTCGTATGGCTGGGTGATATAGACATGTAACAAAGTATTGTTGATCCCCTCCGCAAAAAAACGGTCACCACGTTGTTTTATCGTTGCCGGATAACGGCTAAACTGGCTTCCGGCACAAGTGTTTGATTCGGCTGAGATTTTCGTTTTTCCGTAAATATGTCCGCAAGAGGTCGCTGCCCGGTTTTCGATGTCTCCAAGTTCGCCTTCACTCCAGAACTCACCACTGATTTCGTCCGACTGTCCACCGTACATCAGGAACTCACTTGGAAACCCCCAATGGCCATAGTTTTCCAGCCAGGTAGTCAATCCATGTTTGTGGCTAACATCCCTAAGGCCTCCTACATAGTCATAAGCTACTTTGTCGGCAACCAGACGGCGTAAGTCCCAAAGAAAGCGGTCAGACGACTGCACACTGTTAACCACCGTCCCTTGATAAACAGGGAGGTATGGGGTAAGATCATATCCGTATTTTTGTCTGAACTCCTCAATAAATCCATCGGTGAAATTCTGACCACCTGTTTCATAGCTATCCTGAACAACAACTTTGAAACACTTCCGGTCTGCCTCAGGGATACGTTTCAGAACCTCGCCCATGTGCCCATAGAAGTGTTTCTCTACGTGTTCTTTGCTCATCTTATCCACTTCGTAACCGGTAGCTTCTGGCGATGCAGGACTGTTGACCGTACCAGTAGGAGTCATTCCGGTTCGGAGTATAGCCCAATTGCCTTTTGGTACGTCCCAGTTAAGGGTACCATCAACTGCCATGTTTTTTGTGATGTCAACCACTTTTGAAGCATCAATTACCATAGACTTGTCGTCGACTTCCGTCTGTTGAGGCCACTGATAGTCTTTCCAGTACGGAAGGGGTGTTGGGTGCATTTTTGCCAGGGTTTTTTCGCTATAACGTTCAACATGCGGACCAGTAAACAGCAATACTTCAGCAAGTCCACTGTTTGGACTGGCATTGTTAATGATCAGACGAAAATTAGTACCAGTGGTTGCCGAGAAGGCCACCACAATCGGGGCATAGGGTTCAAAACCAACATTTAACGCCGGATTGGAGCGGTTAATCTGAAATTCAGATAAGGTGTGGTATTCACCATTGGATACTTTGACCTGAAATTGGGCCATGGCAAGCATTGGAATTTCGGTAGTACGAATAGATAGACTTCGTGCTGTAAAAGGTTCTTTGGCTTCAAAGTCAATGATAAATTCATTGCCTACCGGAAAAATGATTCCTGTTTTTTTGTTGCCGTCAAATATTTTTGAAAGTCCTGCAACTTTGGGTGAAGAGGTAATTGTTCCATTTTGGTTATTCAAAACAAGTTGGTCATCCTTTGGAATCGGATATGCGATTACCTTAACATCCTGAAAAATGGCCATTGGTTTTTCTAATTTTTGAGAGAATTTCAGCGGTCCCTTCACATGTATTTCAGAGGCAGTAAGGTAGCGCATGGCGTCTTCCGACTTTATCCAGGGACCACCAGATTGGCTCCAGCCGGGAGAATTGAATATTCCAATATCGATGTTCAGCTCGGTGGCCTTTTTCAATGCTGCATGGAGAATGTCCCACCATTCATTGCTAAGCATTTTAACTTTCCCGTAAGGAACATCCGCAAGCCCTATATTTCCGATAAACGCCCGGTTAATGCCGGCTTGTTTCATAGCGTAGAGGTCTTTGATAACTCCTTCTTTCGAAATATTATCAGAGATCCAATACCAGTATACGCTGGTCTGTACGGAGTCTGGCGGGGTAATAAAACCATTCTCCAAGGCCTTTTCCGATACTTTTGATTGATCTTTCAGGCATGATGCAAGAATGAATGCAACTGCCAGAATCGAAAATAGAACTAATGCTCTTTTCATAAAATTTGAATTTCTACTTGTTAATAGCGTCTAATATTTTGAACTAACTGTTTTTAGAGCCTAAAGATGAAGAAACGCTGTTTTACATACATAGCAAAAAGGTAAATGGTTAATATTTCCTGATCGGTGTAGTCAGGCTTAAACGGAGCCAGTGCAATTGATGAATGTAAGTTGCCTTATTTTATTATCCCGATATTTTCAGCAGTAATTATTTAAATCATAATCATCAATATTTAGTTTCCTTTGACTTCATTTACAGGATCAAAGCCAGGAAACCCAAGATTAAATCGCTATGATGCAAGGTTTTTTAAATAGTTGACTGCCCCCTGGGGATCAGGTGAATAAAAGTCGGCACCGATCTTTTCACAATATTCCTGTGTAACCGGGGCACCACCTATCAGTATCTTTGAACCCGGGTACTTTTCTTTTAAAGCTATCACAGTCTTTTTCATGTTTTCCATTGTTGTGGTAAGCAACGCTGACAAACCAACAATAGCACCAGGGTTTTCATCCATTGCTTTAAGAAATTTCTCAGTCCCGATATCAACCCCAAGATCAATCACTTCCCATCCACCTCCTTCAATCATCATAGCGACAAGGTTTTTACCAATATCATGCAGGTCTCCTGATACTGTTCCAATAATAAATGTTCCTTTCCTTTTTGTCTCACCAGTTAGAAAATAAGGCTTTATGTGGATCATAGCTCCATGCATAGCTTTTGCCGACATTAACATTTGAGGTACATATATCTCACACCTGCTGAATTTGCTACCAACAATAGCCATTGCAGGGATCAAGGCATTTTCAAGAATTTCAGTTGGTTTAATCCCATTATCGAGAGCTTTTTTTGTCAATTCATCTGCTCCATCCTGACCTTTCATATTTGGTGGATAAGGACTAGCTTTGTCAATTTTCCCTAATTCAACACATAGGGTCAGTTTTCTTAATATTTCATTCATGTTACTTTATTTTATGGATTATTTGCGACTAAAACATTTACAATTTACTTTAATAAATTTATACTTGTTTGATTTAACTACATTGAAAATTAACAAATAAAGATTTTAAAATTTTGACTCAATATTTTAATTAAAAACCTACTAATTCTTTTTCAATCTGTTCCAAAGACTTGCCTTTGGTTTCGGGCAGGTATTTAAACACGAAAATCAGACATAAAACACACATTACTGCATAAATCAGGAATGTAAAGCCTCCTTGTAACCATTTTAACAGAATAGGGAATGTAAAAGAAACAACAAAATTGGCCCCCCACAAGCAAAATACTGCCAGAGATGTGGCATGACTTCTTAATCTATTCGGAAATATTTCACCTATAAGTACCCAAACGATTGGCCCTAATGATAATGCAAAGAATGCCAGGTACCCCATTATAAACAACAATACTAAATATCCTGTAAAATTTTTGGTAAAGTAAGCCGTTGAAATAGCAAATAAAAACAATCCCATTCCAGCAGAACCTATTATCATTAATAGTCTCCGTCCAAGACGTTCAATCAGCAAAATAGAAACAATTGTAAAAGTCAGATTGACCAAACCCATTATCATAGTATTAAACAAAGCTGTCTCATTTCCCATACCTGTTGATTTAAATATCGCCGGGGCATAATACATGATTACATTAATGCCCGTTACCTGCTGAAAGACCGCCAGCAATATCCCAATAAGCATAATCCTGAACATCTTCCCTTTAAATAGCTCTGAAAATTTTCCAGGTATTATATGTTGAACCGAATAAACTATTTCATCCAATTCTGTTTTAGCCTTATCAATACCATTTATTTTTGCCAGTATTTTTAATGCTTTGTCCTTTCTGTCCATAATCACTAGCCATCTTGGACTTTCGGGAATGAAAAGTAAAAAGATCAGGAATAAGCCGGAAGGAATTATCATAATGCCAAGCATATATCTCCAGTTGTCTGTTCCTCCAATAGTATAAAGAAAATTATTTGAAACAAAAGCAAGCGCTTGTCCTGTAAAAGTTGCCAGCTGGTTAAACGATACCATCCTGCCCCTCCATGCAGGTGGGGAAATTTCTGAAATGTACATTGGAGCTAACATGGATGCAGAACCTACAGAGACCCCTGCGAATATCCTGAAAATAACAAAAGTTGTAAAATCATTGGCAAATGCACAGCCAAGAGTTGAAAGAAGAAATACAGAAGCAGTAAAGAGGAGCATTTTTTTCCGCCCAAACAAATAGCTGGGTTTACCACATAAAATTGCACCGGCCATACATCCTACGATAATGCAACTTACGGCCCATCCCTTTTGGATTTCATTCAAATTAAATACCTGAGGTGTTTGAATAAATTCAATAACACCGGAAATTACCGATGTATCAAAACCGAATAGAAATCCCCCTATGCAAGCTGCAAAACACACTAAGATTAAATAGAGTTTCATGCTATTTATTAAAATGATTAATTTTAAAATTTTTACTTTCCATTCTTATCAATTAATCCATTCAACCTATTTCTGTAATAGCTGAAGTTTTCAAAATCAACATCAGGAGGAATAAAATGATCTCCAAAGGGAATATAACCACCGGTTTTTAAAACCTGATCAACGGGAATAAGTATTTCATCAATACGTTTTTTTCCTTTTGTAATTTCAGATTTTGGAATACCTCCCAGCATTTGGAGCTTTGGATATTGTTTACGAACTTTTACTATATCCATTCCGCAATGCGTTTCAAAAGGATACATGCCGGTAACTCCTGCTTCCATAAAGACAGGGATTAATTCATTGCAATCGCCATCGGTATCGAGCAAGATTATTTTTACCCCTTTTCCTTTAAGAAAATCTGCTATTTTTTTTATATACGGACACATGAACTCTTTTACCATATCAATAGAAATCATACTGCCTTTCCCAAATGAAATATCTTCCCAAATTTGCCAGTGGTCTATTTCAACCTGTGATAAAACTTCCTCAAACACAGCGAGCCAGATATTTGTAAATGTATTCATAATATCATGCATCAATTCTGGCTCCAGACAATACCAAAGAAACAACCTTTCATACCCGATAAGATGGGCCGGTGTACCAAAAAAGCCATGGGGATAACCGCCCAGGGCCAAAGGATAGTCTCGGTTTTTGTATTCTTTTACCAATTCATCCCAATTCGCAGGGAAACGTTCCTTTATGTTTTTCAGGTTTAATCTTTCTTCTTTCAGCTTTTCCCAGCTCATTTTATCTTTAACAGGCCATTCGAGAGATGTTGGGATCGTAGCTTCATCTTTCAAAAATACTCTGCGAACACCGTCAATATCAATATACTCAAATGTTTTATCATTTTCGGCTAACACTTTAACATCGAACATGGGTGAAAAATGCAGATTAACATCAACCAGTCGCTGTGTGTAGTCCATGTTAAAATGTTCGCGGACATCGTTGTCTAAAGGAAAACCCTGCGTGGGCCAATATAAGCCTCCGGCCATTACCCCTATTCCATTTGGCAGTTTATCAACACCCTGACATGTCCATGCCGGGCTATACAATGAAGATGTGGGGGTAGTAATTTTTTTACTCAGAACAGGATATTTCTTCTTTGGCAATCCGCTTTTATACCAATTTTCGATGGTTTCGCCCCAGTAGCCAAATTCCCATTTAAGAGAATGTACATTGGGGTTAAAATTCATTATTTCGAGGAATCGTTCTCTTGTATTCATAATTTAAAATTTAAATTAATTAAATAATTCATGCCAATTAAACCAAACTATGCATTCTATACCATAACGCTTATTTATATTGATATGCAAATTTTATCAATGCTTCTATATTAATAGCGCTTTCCCATGGACGATACCTTGTTCCCTGTGGAATATGATCGTTATAATATTCTGACCATACTCCGGTAGAATCGGTAACAGATAATGTCTTTCTATAGACTGTTTCTGTTTTCTTCATTCCTGTTTCAAGCATAGAGTAAAGTAAAAAACCATAATCATATCCTACAGTACGTTTATTTTTTTCAGTGCCTGTTGAGTCAAATATACAGGATAGTACCCCTGTTTTTTCATATTTTTCATATACTTTCTCTACCAAAGGCTTTAGTTCTTCTGCCTTAAATAATGTGGAATGCATATACAATGGAGTAAGGCTTACAGATATCAGATTATAAGAAAAAGGTTCTACCTTGGGAAGAGGCCCTAAAGCCAGGCATGCAGGACATTGGTATCTGTTATTTATGTCACGCTCTGTCCAGTCAATACCACTAAATCCTTTTTTATTAGAAACAATGCAATCGGGTCCGGATCTTTCACATACCCCGTGACGAAACCTGGGGATATTCGTTAAATTTATTCGTTCCAAATTATTGGTGATTAACTGCCCGTTTTTCCAGAAATTTTCCCGGAATAAGTTTCTTGTTTTCTCAAGTACTATTCTTTCATTTTCAAGTTTTACGGCAGACCATTTTTCATGTTTTTTAATCCAGTTCAGTAATTTTTCGCCTCCATCAATAAATAACATAGTAGCTTCAGCAGAACCATCATTTAGAGCAGACCTGGGTAAAAAACCTCCTGCAACATAAGTTTCATCTCCATTAAAAGGAAGCATGCCTCTAACTAAATGTTTCTTCTGTACTTCCCAGCACCACTCAAGCATAGGAAGTATTATTTCTATAAATTTATCATCACCCGATTTTTTTAATAAATCAAAAGCCTGTATAATCAGGTATCCGGGAATTTCTACCTCATCATTCTCATGTATATGAAATACGCCTTCTATGCCTATTCCCTGGGCATTATGAATTTCACCATATTTCTGCCAGATATTCCAGTAAAAGTCTAAAATATTTTTTGCCTCTTTATAATAACCCAAAGCTAATAAACCTCTTGAAACGCCGTATTGATCTCTTACATAACCCAACGGATAAGGATAACCGGCCATTACTGAACCTTCCTGTGCTTGTTGAGTTCTTATCATTACTGAAACGTCATCAATAGTTTGAAGTAGTTTTTGCCTTAACGGCAAATTTACCGGAAGCTGATGCTCAAAATCGATTCTGCTGGCAGTAAAGACTTTCCACCAGTTCTTCGTTCTTTCTAATAATTTATCATAGGTTAATTTTTGAGCCTCTTCGGCATTTTTAATGGTCTGAGGATATTCAGGGCCACCTGCAAAATAAAGCTCAGATTCACCGCGATATAAAGTTATAATATATTCATTTTTCTTGTTTTTAATTTGCTCAACCTTAGCATTTCCTTGCCATACAATTTTATGATATAAGGGTCGGGGATAAGCGTACTTCTGGTAAAATATTGTTCCTGCTGGAACCATAAGAAGTAAACTCCCTTTTGGCTCTTTTGAATCTATATTCTCAGATTTTGTTATTACTTCTACATAGTCCTCAAATTTTAGGTGAAAACTTATTGTTTCAGTTAGTTTAAAATGACGGATCATGCAAGGCAACTCTGAGTCAACAAAATCAACGAAAGTTCCGATAGGTTTTCCGCTTTGAAATACCTGGTATGTCCAGATTGCTGTTCCTTGTTCTCTGCTGGAGCTAGTTTCGATATGAGCGCTGTCAATAATATCCAGTTTTAATATAGAAGGTGTGGAATAGGGAGCCGGATATATTTTAATAATATTTGGACCATTCTCATAAACCACCATCTTTCCATTACCAATAGCATGCACAGAACCATCGTCCTTGCCATTGTCTTTCCATATTTTCGCTGATGCTTGTGTCTGACAAAATAAGCATGACCGGCTATTAAATACAATGATTGTAAGTAATAGAAAAATACTTGATTTCCAATTCATAAAAAAGTAAATTATATGTATTATAAATGTAATATTTAATTAAAATCCTTCCATGTACCATCCAATGCACTGGATACTTTTTTATAGAGTGCAAACTTTTTTTCATAAACAGAAAAATTTGCCGGAATTGGTTCTATCCTGCATTTCATTTTCACCATTTGTTGTGCTGCTTCATTAAAATCTTTATAAACTCCGGCGGCAACAGCAGCAGCCATTGCACAACCCAATGTTCCTAATTCTTTTGTATCGACAATTTCAACCGGAAGCTTAAACACATCGGCAAAAATCTGTGCCCAGATTAATGAATTAGCTGCACCTCCGGCAAGACGAACAGCCGTAGTTTTTGTCCGGTTAGCTAATAGCTTTTCCAAATGTACCATGTGGCAGAAAACGATTCCTTCTAAGACGGCACGTATTATTTGTGGTCGTGTATGATGGCTATCCAACCCTATAAATGATGCTTTTGCCTTAGGATTGTAATTTGAACCATAAATATATGGCAGGAAGATAATGTTCTGATCATCCGGAGCAACTTTCTCAGCCAGTTCATCACAATATTCAAAAATATTTTTATCGGCTTCTTTTGCTTTTTGCTTTTCTTCGGTCAGAAACATTTCTAAAAACCATTCGTAATTGCTTGCAGAAGTCGGACTGCACTCTTCAATAAGGTAATAACCTGGTATGCAGTATAGCGAATTCATCATTACCGATTTATTCAATACCGGCTGTTTGGAGATATATTCATTGATGGACCAGGTACCTGCAATTACACATATTTTTTCATCATTGGTAATTTCCATTGCTATTGCACATGCATCAATATCAAACATACCTCCGGCAAGTGGGGTCCCTTCTTTAAGTCCTGTTTTTTCACTGGCTTGTTTGCTTACACCACCGCAAAAATCTGTTGAATATTTTAAAGGAGGTAAAGCATCAAAAAGATCTTCCAATCCATATTCTTTAAGCAATTCACGGTCAAAACATACATCTTTAATATTCATCAAATTTGAGCCGGAATAATCGGTTGCTTCGGCAAAGGGCTGATCGGTTAATTTAAACCGTATGTAATCCTTTACTTCGAATATCCACTTAATATTTGAAATAACCTCTGGTTTATTATCTTTTAACCAATTTAATAGAGAAACCGGCTGACAAGCTAAAATTTTCTGAAATGTTTTTTGAAACACTCTGTCGGCTGTACCATCGTTATTCCACTTTTCGGGATACATCCATGCACGTGAATCTGTAGATACAATACCATTGTAACATGGCTTATTGTCCTTACCCCAAAGGTATAATCCTTTGCCATGTCCGGTGCAGGCAACTCCTTTAACTTCTTCTGCTTTTATTCCTGCATTTGCAATTGCTTCCTTAATTACTTTCGCATTTACAGTCCAAAGTTCATTCATGTCACGCTCTGTGAAACCAGCTTGCGGAGTAATCATGTTAAGTTTCGATGCGGCCGAAGCAATTTCCTTACCTTTTGCATCAAAAATAACAGCTTTACACATGGTTCCGCCGTTATCTAAACCCATAAAGTATGTTTGCATATTATTTTTATTTTGTTAATAACTCTTTAAATTTTGTTCTTATAAATTGGTTCGCAAATTTCAATTGTTCTTGCCAATCGGTATTGCCGGTATACCAAAACTCAGCCAGATACATTTTAACACCCATCGCATACGTAATATTAATGGCTTCATTAAAATTTACGTGTCCGGTACCGTATGGTATTTCTCTGAATTTTCCAGGTACTGTTTCCTTTAAATGTAAAGCAGCAATATGTCCTTTCCCTACAAGTAAATCCTCAGAAACTTGTTGCCCATAGCTTACAGCAGCATTGGTAATATTGCCCAGATCGGGATAAATCTGGAGGTATGGAGAATTAATAATATTAACATAATGCATTGCTTTAGCTACTGTATTTAAAAATTCAGTTTCCATCGTTTCAAAAGCAAGTATTACGCCCTTTTTTGCAGACATTTGTACGCTTAATCGTAAATTTTTTAAAAAATATTGTTTTGTGTTTTCATTTGAAGGTTTATAATATTCGTCATACCCTGCAATCTGAATAATACGTATTCCCAAATCGGATGCAAAATCAATGGTATCAGCCATAATCTCCATTCCTTTGTTCCTGATTTTTTCATCTTCGCTGCCAATAGGATATTTTCTGTGACCGCTAAGACAGATGGACATTACTTTAATGCCCGTTTCCATTGAGGTTTTAAGAAGGTCAAGTTTTTGATTCTTATCCCATTTCAGTCGGTTAAGCTTTTCGTCTGTTTCGTCAATACTTATCTCCAGAAAATCAAAATTTGCATTTTTTGCTTCAATCATCTTTTCTTTCATCGATAGAGAATTCGGCATGGATTTCTCATAGAGCCCTAAATAATAATCACTCATCTATTTTAATGTTTCTATTGAAATTTGCTTGTGGAGTTTAATTTCGGGAATAATAATACAAACCCAGGCTTTATCGCCACTGATATAGCAAGGATAATCATTTTTCTTCTTTCCATTAATTATCACATTAAGGCTTTTCGTATCAACAGAAAACGGACCTAGCCTAAAGTTAACATTCTTTAAATCACCTCCGGTGTTAGTTTTGAGTTTCAAAGATTGTGCTCCATTTTGAGGATAAGTAATGTTCATGTTAATTTTGCAAGTATAACTTTTACCATCAACATATATAATAACTGGATAATCAGTAATACACATACTCCAGTTTTCAGGCAAACGGGGCATAATTCTCAAAGTCCCCGGAACATTATCATCGATTCCGGCGCATAGCAGAATAGTATTAACCGTTTCAGCCTGTTGAAATCCATTACCCAGGTCACCTTGTCTCCTTATGATCCCCCTTTTTACATCAACGCTTACACACTCAGGTACGATATAGGGTTTAGGTAACCGGGGAGCATAACAGATATGGGCCAAATTTCTCATCCATTTTGTTACATCATCCATTCTATCAAGTAACATAGCTGTTTGAGTGAGCAAGTCATGATCATAACCGATGCCCTTGGGTCCATAAAAATCAGGCCTTGAATCTTTGTTTTTTAAATAGGTATTCCGTGATCGTTCCATCCATTCGGATGGAAGTTTCAAGGTCAGATCAAAGCCATAATATTCCTTTAAGGTTGCCAATATATTTTCATGATTGAATCCTACATTTTTCCAAATTTTCCCATAAATGGAATCAGCCGCAGCAAAATATACCTGCATGCTCTTTTGCAATTGCGATGCACAGTTTCTCCATTTCAGCGAGTAATCTGAAGCGCCTATTGAATCTGCCATTTCAGCATACATAAGTAGCCCCAGATAACAGGGATAATTGCAATATATGGTATAATCATTCATACCTGCTTCACTCTCGGCGTAAAGAAGTCCATGTTTCGAAAATGACAATGAGGGATTTTCCAGACACCAGCCTAAATAGGCAGCTGCTTCTTTAAGGTATTTCCACCTGTCTGATACCCATTGTTTATTTCTTCCGCTGTTCTGCCACACTTTCCAGTGCGACATCATAGAGTAGCCATGTCCATCTGTTTCAGGATTTCCGAAATCTTTATAATGACTGCCAAATTTGTTGATCGTGTATTGAGTGGGCCATCCTACACTAGTTAAAACATGGGAATAAACCAGGGGTTTATTTGCAATAACCGTCCAATGCCCAGGTATTTTTTTACCAGCAAGCTGAAGAGAAGGGTACATCTCCGGGAAATACATCAGTTGTTTATCCAAAAAACTGAGTGCCCTGTTTGATTCATCTATGTAATTCAAATCAGGGAGAATCATAATGGTTTTATTCCGGGTATAGTAACAGTCGTAATACGAACCTTTACTGTTTTCACCCATTGTATTGCTCCATGTACCAAAGCCGTCATAAAACCACGATGGCGAATTCAAAGCTGATTCGTGTACAATTCCATTCGTGTCCACCCTGCTTATCTGGTCGTTTAAATTGTGATGGAATACACTGCTGATAATATTGGCTTCAGGCTCGCCCGAAAATACAATGGAGGGTCCTTTGTAGCCCGGTGGAATGTCCACACCAACAACTGACTGATAATCAAAATTAAAATTATACAATAAATACATTAATCTGCGTAGGTTGGTTTTAATGCCAGGAGGATAGGTGTTAATTGTATCAATTGTATGATTTATAAAAACCCCATCCGTATCATTCATATCAAATTGCGCAGAAATTTTGTCAGCCGTTGTTTCCCCGCTTATTACCCCGGCAAACCGGAAATCCGGTTGTTTTAAAAATCCCTCTTTAAGCTGGTTGTCAAAGTAATCGATTCTTTTTATTTTGCTTTTTCTTAATCGTATCTTTAAAGTATACTTATATTCACCTTTATAAATATTATTAAGGAACAATGTGCTATTCAGCAGTCTTCTTGCGCTGGTGTCTGAAATAAAAGGTTCTTTGCCGGATATCCAGTTATTTTTAAACCAGAGTGTATATCCATAAACAAGGGGAATCGTATCAACTTTTTCATTTTCATAGATTATTCTGAATTCACCTCCATAATCGCCAATCATTCTGAATTTGCTGCTTTCGGTTGTTCCCCAGTCTGTTGAACCTTTATCTATATCATCTACACCAACAGAAATAAATAAATACGCTGCCCCGAGTCGTTTGGATTCTAAAGAATCCCATGAGTTTATCAGTTTAAATTTAGCAGAAACCGAGGTTGGTAATTGAATGGATTGAATCTTTTCACTTTCAGAAAAAACTGAAGGTTTCCCCTGTTTACAACATGATAGTAATAAGATACCTGAAAACGTCAGGCATAGCTTAATTATGTTCATTTTACTTATATCTATATTGCTATAAAAGCTGATTAAACTCCAATTTTTCATTATCGGGGCCAATAACCGTAAAGTATTTGCATCCTTTTTCCCAGAAAGAAAGCGATACCGGCTCCTTTTCGCTGATTTGAAAACCTGCATTTTTTAATTCTGAAAAAGCTTTATCAACATCTTCAACATCAAAAGCAAGATGGTCAATATGCCCGTCTTTTCTGCCGCGGATTTCGGCAAGTTCGCTTTCGGGCATCATAAACAATTCGACAATTGCTTCGCCTCGCTTCATCATTCGCACGTTGCCAGTTTCGTTGTTGTGGTCGAACTGTCCTTCCATCACATTGTCGAAGCCAAGTTTAGTGTAGAATTGTACCGACTTTTCAAGATTGGTAACAGGAACACCAATGTGTTGGATACCAGTAAAATTATGTTCTAATATCTTTTGCATATCACACTGTTTTAGGCATATCGGGGTTATTTGGCCCAAAATGTTTAAGTATAACAATTGGGTCAAACTTACTGTTATTGGTAATTTTTACGCCTTCTTTTGCAGCATCTTCACTAACGAAATATTCATCGGCACTTGCCTGTCCATATCTTAACATTACAGGAGTTTCAGCATCATAAACACCGAATTTTCCATGTCCCTGAATAAAAATACAACCATAAGCAGCTTTATCATGAATAACTACTGTCTGTCCCGAATACACTGTTAATTCTTTAGCAGCAATGTATTCATTGGCATACGTAATCCATTTTTCAGTATATTGCTCGTCCGAATGAATAATAATAGGAGGTCTGAAAAAAGTTTTTTTGTAATGAGGATCAATATTCTTTTCCCAATCCATCAGGCTTATCACATAATCTATATCTCTTTTCTTATCTTCAGGACAATTCTCAACTAAGAATTCATAAGGATAAACTTCGTTAGAAGTAATATTTTCATAAACAGAGTTTACATCGCTGTTCCATTGTGGTTCATAAGTAAGGTATGAACCCGGTGCATGAACAACTCCCGGCGGTGTGTACCAGCCCGTACCAAGTTCAATTCTGTAAGCTCTTGATAATTCTGTAATACGAGTGTCGCCATTTTCGTAATTGAGCAATCTTTCTTTTACCATTTCTTTGGTAACATCAGGGTCAAAGCCAAAATAGGTGTGAGGAAATTCTCCCGGATAATTATTTAACTGCGGCGGAAAATAATAAGCCTCAGGTTTCCCAAGTCTGCCAACACGTTTAGCAGCTTCAAAACCAAGATGAAGATGAAGAAACAAAGGAGCCTGATAGTCGAAAAACTTAGAATACATAGGCCAGCCGCCATATTTCTTCATTAATTCAGAACCAACAAGGGCTGCTCCAAGTATATCCTGAGATTCCTTAAGTGTAAATTTTTCTGATAATTTCTCACTAAAAGGCAAAACATAACTCATACCTTCATCTGCAGGAGCAAGTTCACCATTCATTGCTGGTATTACCGATGAAAACCAGCGTTCTTTTATAGAACCCCTTTTAGTTCCAAGTGCATAATAATCATGCGGATGTAATTTTAATCTCAAGCCAGCTTTACTAAAGCGGCGAGGCACAAATACTGGTATCAGGCGAAATATGCCTTTACCTTGCTCGAATGTTTCTTTAATATTACTCATTTTATTATTTTTTAAATTATTAACACTATTTTTTCACTTTCAACTATTTAATTATTATCCAATTCAGCTGTTACTCCAACGATTCCGAATGCCGGCATAACACCCAACGTTTCAAAAATCAAATAATCGAGTTCGCCAGGTTTCTGAAGGTTTATTTCTATCACACTCATCAAGCAGGACTTCGTTACCACAGGCAAACTGGTTGACCACCACTTTGGCTGCGGGAAAACAGGCGGTTTGCCTTCTTTCCAATCGGGCATATCGTTATTTAATAATGGCAACAATTCAAACCGGTCGGGTCTTGGCTCTCTGAATGTGGCGAAACTGGTTGGATTTCTATCTGGTACCCAATAATCCACATCGCCAGGATAATAAAGTGTTCTTGAATATGCAATTTCTCTGTTGTTATAAGCTGTTATACGGGCAACTGAAGAGAAAATGTTGTGGTTGTCAACAAATGGTAACACCAATAAATACAGTTTTTTATATTTTTTCCTTTCGAGTTTGAGTTTATACGAAGTTTTACCTGATAAGTGTGATACAGGTATAAAATTCATCCCTGGTATTTTAAATTTCAGGCCCGGTATCTCTTTAACAACAATTTCCGTGGTCTCTTTAAGTGCTTCCATTGGCTTTGGCCAACCATAGTTGGTGAAAGTAAAAAAGATGTGTGGAAAACCCGGCATATTTCGGGTTGTATTCCACAAGGTATCAGCAATCAGGTCTTTGGCAGGTAATTCGACAATCTGGAATTTTGGGGCATTTACTTTTTCTTTCCAGGTAAAAATTACATTCATTGGTGTTTCTCCCGGCAGTGAAAGTAATGCAATATTATCGCCTGACGATAAGCTAAGGGAAGAAGGGATAGTAATACTAATTACTTTGTCCGACCGCGAAGGCAAACTAACCTGTACCTGAAACTGTGTATTTGCTATAAAAATATCAGCTTTATCTGAATAGGCTTCATTTGTATTGTTCCGTACTTTAACCTGAAGTGCGTTCTTATTGTCCTGTGTAATAATACCTAAAGAAGTAGCTTCATATCTGGGTAAAATGGTTAAATCTATAGCTGCAATAACGGGCAACCCATCGGATGTGCGACAGTCCATAAAAATGGTACGACGAGAAAAGTTAAGTAAGCCAAGCTGGTTAAATGACAGGTATGGATCTAATAGACTGGTTTGAATAGTGGATGAAAATGACGAAGGAGAGGTTGTCCGGATTGACTCAAGCACGCCACAGCGATCCGTCACCTTTTCGATGGTGGCTCCTTCAACTGAAACCTCTAGTTTTTCTCCAACTGCAATTGAATGTGGTGCGTTAACTTTGTAGTTAACCGGCTCAAATTCAATGTTCAGTGCAGATTTTGCGGCATGTGGCACATCAAAACAAAGTACCATGTCATTAACACCCGGAATTATGATATAGTGAACTTCTTTATTATTTACCGTGCACTTCTTAATTTTTGATACTGGAAGACTCCACCTGACTTTCAGCGGTAAATCCTTTGAGGTTGTAAGTATATATTCGATGTGGTTTTGCTTTCTTGAATAATTTACCTGGAAATCAGGCAGGTTCAGTTTCGCATAAGGCCAGTGGTCGGGAAGCGAGGGTGAAATCTCCACATATCCTTCCGGAGTATGAACATTAATTCCGAACAGCGCTTCCGTCACTGCTACCAGGTATAATCCTGCCGGTGGCGTAAAATAGGCCGGTGTGGGTTCTGGTCCGATTTCGGGCCAGGAACCCCGGTGGTTGATGTCCTGTGCCCAGTCAGCCATGGCTTTCAGTGGGCGCCACGTCTCATTATTTAATCCCGATTTGGAAAAACCTGCAGCTGCCCAGGGTTGCTGGGCCTCACCGCACTGCATTCCCCAAGTGCCATAGGCATGCCATGAAAAGTTGTTGGAAAGGAAAACGGCACCGTTTTCTCCTGTAAGACGATCTCGTAGATGGCGCAGACCAGAATATTTATCATATTCATCAACAAGGTCATATATAATGGGATAGAGATAGGTCTGGTACTGTCCGTCTGGCATTACCTTTCCGGTGGGATCCTTATAATAGGCAAACCGCCCCAGATCATTCATCCATAATTCCTTGTATAGCTTACCATGCACAATCGCGGCTTTGTTAAACCAAAGTGAAGCTGTAACTGAATCACCGACAAATTTTGACAGCTCCCCACGCGTCATGAACATATTATAAAGTTCCATGGAAGGAACGGAACCGTTGTAAGGATTGCCGATGAAATCCTCCTGGTTTCCAATCTGAAGGCCCCATGAGGCCAGGAAATCCCCGTCCTTGTCGTATTCTTTCAACGTTTGATCAATCACGGTATCCACATACGGAATAATTTGCCTTGCAAACTCCCTGTCACCGGTATAATTGAGATAATGCCGGACTTGCCACACCCAATATTGATTTGACCCGCCAAAGTCCCTTTTTGTTGCCTTATTAGGCATAAACTGGGGGACTGCTCCATTTTTCAGCAAATGACGGGCATGCTCGAGAATGCAGGATCTGGACCGGTCGGTCTGGCCAATCAGGTCAGCGGCAGCACCCACCTGCATATGCCACAGGGCCAGCCAGTGGTGGAGACATTCTCCCCAGCCAAAAGGTTCGAACCAGCTGTATTCCAGGTTGTAGAGCGCCGAGGCAAAAGCCTGATTCATAACCGGTTCTGGCGTATCGAGTGATGTTTCATATAGTTTATCATAATATTGTTTAACCCGGTTCCTCTCTGCAGCAACATTTATTTTTCTCAGGTTCTCCATATCACCTGCATGATCTGAAAAAACCGCCAGCACACATCCTGAACCTTTGCTCATGCGAACATAGGCCTGGCTGATTTTATCAGTAATTTTTCCGACAGAAACTGGGTCCGAACCCTTAACAACCACATTTAATCCATCCTTACCACTTATGAAACCAATACTATGATCGTCAATGCGGGTAAAATTGTCAATAGCTATTACACTGTCCCTGACCATGAATGAACTGGCAAATTCGGAATACAGATTCAGTGTTCTGCCTTTGCCGAGAAGCACCAAAACCTCACGGGAAGGAGAAGTCTGAACCTCATAAAGGGCTGCTCCTTTCCATGTTTCAGCACCCCTGCCCACCAGAAGCGGAGTAATGCGGGTGGTAATCTTCGTGTTTTCATATGTAAATGAAGCCTCTACTCCTCCAGGAAAATCTTCCACTTTGACATTCGTGAAAGCCGATGGATAGATGATCTTTCCTCCCACAGCAAGGCAAGGCATGAATTTTACAAGAAAATTATAATTCTGATAATCAAATGTTTTTATAGGATATGTCAGTATAGCTGAGCTGGGCATGGCTTCTCCTGTAAATACCACAGAATAATGGTACCCGGCCATCCGTTTATTCAGCACCTGTTGTTGCTCTTGTGCGATTACCGAAGACAAATGAGCGATGATAAGCAAAGCGATTACGAAAAGCGCACGACCTCCTTTGCTATTTGAGTTCAATCCTTTATTTTGCATCTCTTATGGTTTTATTTAATCATACTTTCTTTTGTAATCAGTTGAAAGGGGATGTAATTGGTATGATCGACCGTTTGGCCTTCGCATAGCTTTACCGCGAGTTCAAGCGCCAGGATGCCCTGTCCGCGTCCATCCTGGAAAACGGTGGCACATAACCTGCCCTCCTTAACGGCCCTGAGCGCATCGGGTATGGCATCAATACCGATAACGAGAATATCTTTTTGTCTGCCTGCAGCCTCAATGGCTTTTTGTGCCCCTAATGCCATTTCATCGTTCTGTGCAATCACTGCCTGCAGCGGTTTGCCAGTTGACAACCAGTTTTCCATGAGTTCAAGACCCTGGGTGCGGTCCCAGTTACCCGACTGGTCAAAAATTATTTTTATACCGGTATATTTATTTACAACCTCCATGATCCCTTCGGTACGCTGAATTTCTGCCGAATGTCCGTTCGGCCCCCGGATCATCGCAATGTTGCCTTTGCCGTTCAGTAGCTTGACAATATATCCGGCAGCGATTCGGCCGGCCTCCTGGTCATTTGAACCAACATACGCATCGGCCTTGTTAAGGTTCACCACAACGGCATTGACTACAACAACCGGCTTTTTTTCCCTGTTTGCAATGGATACAACCGGTGCGGATCCGTACTGATCAAATGGATTCAGGATGATGGCATCCACATCCAGGGCGAGGAAATTCTCAACCTGCGCAATCTGGTTTTCAGCTTTTCCCTGACCATCCACTTCAATAAGTTTTACATTTAGTTCTTTCGCCTTTTCGCGAACAGCGTCCTGAATATTTAATATAAACTCGTTTTGCAAATTCTGATAAGAAATGCCAATGGTATATGCATACTTTTTTGGCATTTTTGTATTGCATGAAATAAGTAAAAAAGCAAAAAGCAATACTAAATATATTGAATTTTTGAAAAAGTAAATATTTCTTATTCTCCGGAATACTTCTAACCTAGAATAACCTATATGTTTTTTATTTTTATACATCCATAGTGTGTTTCTTTATTTCTCCATAAACACCACCGCCGAAAGTGCAGAAATTTCAATTTTTCCATTACTTTCTTTTGCTTCCGGAATCTCGGGACTTGCCATTAAAAATCCTCCCTTACTATTTTCCAATTCAACTTCAACATTTATCGGTTGGTCGTAAGATGGATTTGCTACTACGATTGCCTTTTTACCTGTTTTATGATTAATGAAAACAGAATAATAAACCTTCACCTCATTTTTAACCTTTACTTTTGCTCCTACAGTATTCACAAACTCCCCATCCCATAGAAAATCACTATATTTTTCCCGTAAGGCATCTACTTTCGTACCATACTTCATGGTTAAAGGAAATTCATCCAAATGCCCTTTAAAATTTCTTGGTTCATAACTTATGATATATCTGTAAAGCAAGGCCTGGTTTATTGGATGTCTGTCATTATATCCAATCACAGCCATCATCATATTTGCTTCAGGAGCCACATAGCGATGCATTGGAATATGGTTGGATCCGATACGGAAATAAGAAATATTATAGCTTCTGAACTGCAAATCACGAACCGATTCTCCCGCAAATAAATATTCCGGATTCATTTGTTGTGTAATTTTCCTGAACCCATTTTCTAATAATATATCTCCTGAAAAAACATCAGCGGGAACATGATGCCCGTGATTTGGATCAAAACAATAAAAACAAGGTCCGTGATGCAGACATTCATCATATAGCATTCCTGATGCGCCAAGTTCAATTGCTTTTTTAAATTCGTTATCTGCAATATCTCTCCATTCAGAACTTAACTGGCACATAGGTATTAGTTTCCTTGTATTAATTCCGGCTAATTGAACAGCAGTATGATATTCATAGCCCTGATGTTTATAATAATTTCCGTATGGGTCTTTTGCAGCATATTTTATCAATTCATTTTTAAACCATGGCTGGCTTTCGTCTGCCCAGGTATATTTGGAAAACAGAATAATGTTAACTCCTATTTTTTTACATTCTGCAATTGCATTTTTCAAATCATCCCATGTTCCGAGCCTCGGGTCAATATCATGTGAAGGATTACCCCTGTCTTGCCCTCCAAGGTTCCATCCAGTTAGCTGGATGGCCTTTACGCCATATTTTGAACACTCCTTAGCAATTTGGACCAGGTCTTTATATGAAAAACGAGGATAATCTTCCGATGAATTTATTTGAATTTGCTGCCATGAATGAACTTTCTTAGCCCATTCAGGACATGGTAGATTTCTTGCCCATGTTTTACGCCATTCTTTATAATAATCAGCACCTTTTTGCCAGTCTCCGACATAAGGTTGAAAAATAATAGGTTTTAAAGTCTCTGATTCTTTTGGATTTACATAAGCAAAATGCACACAACTATATTCAATATGAACCGGTTTGCCACCAATGCTATCTGTTTTTGGAACAGTGCCAAAGTTCATATTGTCAGCATATTCATACCCGGGTTTTAATTCGAAAGTAAAATTTATTAAATGCTTATCGGTTGTATCATTATAACCAACATACATTCCTTCTTTGTCATTTCCCAGTAAGCCAAAATGAGAAAATTGCGTTTGATACGTTTGAATTGGGTAATCTACTCCATAATAGCCTTTATGATTTACAAAATATGGATATATTGGACCTTTTTCCAAACCTCCTGCATATTCGAAATGCATCCAGTTGAGATTGCTTTGTGTTTTTGGCACATTTATATCTCCCAGGTAGGGCCAATACACTGCTTCGACCGTATAAGGTGAATTGTTATCAACCTGAGCGGTAAATTGTAATCCTATATCAGTTAATTCAATAATTCCTTTAAACTTGATATCCAATTCTTTATCGCAATCGCTAACTAATTTATTCCAGGTAAATACTATCTTTTTGTTATCATTAGAAATTTCGATATTCCGTAATGTCTGCCTTTCGCCATATACACAATTATCCCTTCTACCAGGAAGTGGGACTGCCAACCGGAATGAACGGGATAAATATCCCCTCCGTTGTATTTGCCAACCTGTTTTCTTGCTTACCAGGCTAACCAACCGGCCAGAATTTTTATCAAATACAGCTTTCAGGGCAGCATCTTCCAAAACGACAGGAACAATAGTATTTTCATCTAAAGCAGGGACTTCAGTAATTAAGTCCTTTATTGGACAATCACTGGAATATTCACCTTTAATAAATTTCTCTTTTGGTGAGTTGCATTGTATTAATATCAATGCAAATACGACTAATAAAAGATTATTTTTCCTCATACGACGATTAATTAATTATTTTCACTATATACATAACATTATGACCAGTCCCTTTGATTTTAATGGGTTCATCTTGGTTTACTTTTTTCACTTTTCTAAATATCTCACTAAGTGTTGTTAATTATACTTTACGGATTAAAAGCAGGCACTCCAAATCTAAGTATTGGTACCTTTAACTACAATATTCTCTATTTTCTATATTACTCCTTTCTTCAATATAATATTTGCATACCTTGCCATTTCGCTTGTAGCAACTATGGCATAAGCCTTTTGGGCACGTTCATAAAATTCAAAACGTTCAATAGTTTCAAAATCTGTGATATGGCTGTCATATTTGTTTACTATACGCTTATAGTCTTTCCTTATTTCAGGTATGTAATTATCATCCAAATCAACACCCATAAGTGACACAGGTTGTTTCACACGAGCATCCAGCGGGAAAAGTTGTAAGATAGCATCAAGTAAATCCGGAAGATTGTGCCCATCGCAACGGATAAGCCTTTGCGCATTGCTTGCAGCAGGAAAATTACCGTCGGCAAGAACGATTTCATCGCCGTGCCCCATCTCCATAAGAATCTTAAGTAATTCGGGAGATAAAATGTTTGGAATTCCTTTTAACATGCTGTTTCCATATATTAAGTTTTACTTCTTTTTGTCTATAATAACAGCCACTAATATTATTACGCCTTTTACAAATAATTGCCAGTATGAAGATATATTCAGCAAATCCAATCCATTGTTCATTACTCCGATTATTAATGCACCTATAATTGTACCTGCAATGCTTCCAACACCTCCGGTAAGCTTTGTACCCCCTATAACTACAGCAGCTATTGCATCAAGTTCATACCCCTGACCTGTTGCGGGAGATGCGGACATAACTCTTGCTGACAAAACAATTCCAGCCAGGCCTGAAAGCAATCCTGTCAGGGAATAAACCCAGATGACAACTCTTTTGGTATTAACACCTGAAATTTTTGCAGCCATCTCATTTCCTCCTGTCGCATAAATATGCCTTCCGAATTTTGTGTATTTCAACAGGAAAAAACCGGCTAAAACTATCAGAATAAAAATTATTACCGGTATGGGTATCCCGATAATGTAACCGCTGCCGATTTTATTATAGATATCAGATAATTCAATTACCGGTCTGCCGTTGGTGTAAACTAATGCCAAGCCTCTTGTAATCGTCATCATAGCCAGGGTTACAATAAATGGTGCTATTTTGTTCCAGGCTATAATAAATCCATTAATAAAACCGCAAGCTAAACCGACAAATAAACCGATAGACAATGGTATGATCAAATTATGCTCACCCGGATGAGCGTAAGATGTGGCAATAACTGCCGATAAGGCTAATATTGACCCGACTGACAGGTCGATACCGCCGGTAAGAATCACAAGTGTCATTCCAATGGCAATTATTCCATTAATGGAAGTCTGCCGTAAAATATTTATGATATTGGTTGGCTTTAGAAATGCAGGAGATAAAACGGCCATTACAATAACCAGCAATGCAAATGCAAAATAAAGTCCATATTGAGAAAGGTATTTTTTTAATATATGTTCTTTATTCATCATTACGATAATTATTTAAAAAGAAGTTGTGAATATATTATTGAATTGTAAAACTTATTTGATCTTTTCTATTCTTCTTTGGACATTTCATTGGTAAGAGTAATATACTGTCGAGAATCACATGTGTTGACATCCTGAATATTATTGGAATTGTATAACAGTTGTTACCTCAGCAAACTAGTTTAAGGGAAGCATGTAAATGGTTCATCCTGAACTTCAAAATATGGCATATATTCGAAGTCACTGTTTCCATTAACAGTAAAATGCAATGGTTTGCCGTCAACTGCTTTAAGGCTTTTTATCAGTTTGTCAGGACTTATAGTCAGCATAATGTTTCCCGGCTGCCCTTTCATGCTTACATACGCCATTAATAGCGGTCCATACTCCAGTGCATAACGTTTATGATTGAGGTCGCGCTCTTCTCCATCATATTTGGTCATCCTGAAATTCATTGGCAGCGTAAAAGAAATGGCATCTCCGTTATTCCATTGCCTGTCTAAAGTCACATATGTACCAGGCTTACCGCTTACAATCTTCTTGCCATTTACCATAACTGACATTTCACGTGCCGCCCATGATGGAACACGAATCCTGATTCTCGATTTAAGTGACTGATCAACATTAACTGTTAACTGCACTTTTTGATTATAGGGGAATTGTGTAACCATTTTCAAAGAAATTGTACCGGCCTGTGTCGTAACCTTAATAGTTGATGGAGCAAATAAATCAACATACACCCCATCGTTGGCAATAGAGTAAATGAATTCCGGAAGCGCACCTATCATTCGTGTTCCCTGCCCTTCACAGCAAGTACTCATACATTGTTCGCCTAAATCTTTATGATCCACCAGTACGGAATGGTAACGAATACCTTTTGCGCCTACCTGGTTAGCTATCAAATTATTATAAATTGATTTTTCTATTTCAGCTACGTATTTTTCTTCTTCCGGGTTTAACAAGTGAAAACGCTGGTTCAGATAAGACCAGAAAACACTCCCGCATAACTCTCCTGTTGAGCGATGCAGATAATATGACTTCGGAGGATAGAGATCCGTACCCTCGCATATTGCAATTGAGCCTCCGACATGTTCCCAATTGTTGTGATACAAATCCAAGGCACCTGATGCAGCATCAAGGTATTTTTTCGCACCGGTTGCCCGGTACAGATCCAGATAAGGCTCAATTGCAGTAATCAGATAATTATGGGGCCTGTCGTAAGGATATAACCAAATAGCCTTCTCGTCTCTTTTAGCCAGCTGTTCCATCCAGTAGTTTTCCTGGAAATATTGCTGGACAACCTCTATATCTTTTGGCTTTCCTACCGGTGTAAAATATATACTGGTACTGGGAATTATTCCCTGGGAGCCCTGGCCTGCGCGTCGCAGTAATTCCGGAAGATAGCAGGAGGTGTTGAACCAGTCGTAAAAACCGCGTAAGAGAGGGAATGCCTTTTTATTACCAGCATACCCGGCTTCAATCAGTCCATGTGTTACCCATGATCTTGTATAGGCGCCATATTCGCCGGAAAAAATCTTATTTTTCGGATACGCCATTATATAGCCATCGGGCTCTTTGCATTCGTCTATTACATCAACTATC
>Ga0209638_1000378_pt1 | contig 29464 bp, 32 predicted proteins | sample BarGraNGADG00211_FD_184490 | JGI IMG/M metagenome (GOLD analysis project Ga0209638, IMG submission 184490) | Arctic peat soil microbial communities from Barrow, Alaska - Barrow Graham LP Ref core NGADG0002-211 (SPAdes) (version 2) | ecosystem: Environmental > Terrestrial > Soil > Wetlands > Peat...
CGGCCAACCTGCCGCTACTCGTGCTGATGCTGACGGCGGCCTTTGGTGCATTCGCGTCGGTCGTTGCGTCGAGCGTCGACCACGGCCAGGTCGCCGCCTCGTACCTCCAGGTAGGGGCGGACTTCCGGCTCGAGGAGATCGGGATCGGGGGCCTTCCTCCGTCGCTTGACCCGACCACGATCCCTGGGGTCGAGGCCGTTGCCCCCGGAGTCGTCGACGGCACAGCCGGCCTCGCCACCGGAACCGGCAGGCGCGCGACCGTCGATTTCGACGCGGTCGACACCGCCGCCTACGCGACTGTGACCGCAGGTACTGCGGCTCAGCCCGCGTGGCCGAGCGCCTTCCTGGAGCCTCCGACGGGGGACGGCATCGGCACCGACGCCAACCCCATTCCGGCGATCCTGTCCGCACAGCTCCCGCCCGGGATCAGCAGCCTGAACCCGGGGGACACCTTCACCATCGGCGTCGCGCAGCAGTCGCTGACGTTCCGGCTCGTACAGAAACAGGACGCCTTTCCCGGGCATGGCAACGGGACGATCTTCGCGATCGTGCCGCTCGACTGGGTCCGGGCGGCTGTTCCGGGACAGTCCTTCGTGCCGACCGTGCTGTGGCTGCGGGCGTCAAACGAAGCCACAGCGCCGCTGGCGGCTATGGTCGGCGCCGCCTCTGAGGGGGTTCGGATCGTTTCCCGACAGGATGCGTACGCGGCGCTCCACGATGCGCCTCTCGGATCCGCCGTTGCCGACTTCTTTGGCGTCGCGTTGGACGTGGCCGTGTTGTACATGGCGGTCACGCTGGTCGGGGCCGTGCTCATGTCGGCCGCCGGCCGCACTCGGGATCTGGCCTACCTGCGCACCCTCGGTGTATCCGGGCGGCAGGCGCAGGCACTGACAGCGGTTGAGAACGCGCCGCCCGTCCTGGTCGCGCTCGTTCCCGGCGTCCTGCTCGGGGTCGGCGTGGCGATCCTGGTAGAGCCGGGCCTGGGCCTCGCCGACTTCGTGGGCGCGCAGGGCGTGCCACTTTTCGTGGATTGGCCGAAGCTCGGACTCGTGATCGTGATCCTGTCCGCGGTCGTCGCCGTGGCTATCGGAGCCGGCACCTGGCTGTCAGGGCGTGCGCGGCTGGTGAATGCGCTGAGAATCGAGGACAGTTGACGGTGATGGACGCACGGCTGATAGGGGAAGGCGCACTCATCGTGTGCGACAACCTGGTCAAGATCTACAAGGTCGCCGACCTCGAGGTGGTGGCCCTGCAGGGCCTCGATCTGGTCGTCGAGCCCGGTGAGTTCATCGCGCTCGTCGGCGCATCAGGCAGCGGCAAGAGCACCCTGATGAACATCCTGGGCGGCTTGGACGTGCCATCGGCGGGGCGGGCGACCGTAGATGGCCACGTGCTCGGCGAGATGGGCCGCCGGGAGCGGACCAACTATCGGCGACGGGTGATCGGCTTCGTCTGGCAGCAGACGGCGCGCAACCTGCTGCCGTATCTCAGCGCTCGTCAGAACGTGGAGCTGCCGATGCTGCTGAACGGGGTCGGTCGCGGCGACCGCGGCCGTCGGGCGACCGACCTGCTCGCTCGGGTCGGGCTGGCCGACCGCGCCGAGCACCGGCCCGAACGCCTGTCGGGCGGCGAGCAGCAGCGCGCGGCCATCGCCGTCGCGCTCGCCAACGAACCGGCAGTGCTCTTCGCTGACGAGCCCACCGGCGAGCTCGACACGGCCACCGCGCATGCCGTCTTCGATGTTCTACGGACGATCAACCAGGAGCTCGGGGTGACCATCGTGGTCGTCACCCACGACCCGCTCGTGAGCGGACAGGTCAGCCGCACCATCGCCATCCGCGATGGGCGCACGAGCACCGAGACGCTCCACCGGCGCACCACCAGCGAAGCCGGCGACCACCACGTCATCAGCGAGGAGTACGCGGTCCTCGATCGGGTCGGCAGGCTGCAGCTTCCGCCCGCGTATGTGGAAGCACTCGGGCTCGAGCGGCGGGTCCGCCTGGCGCTGGAGTCCGACCACATCACTGTCTGGCCGTACAGCGACGATGCGCGGTACCGCCGGCCGGGCGGCGAGGTGCCCGCAGCCGACGAATCGCGCTATCGCCGGCCTGTGGCTGAAAACGGGCCCTGGAGCACGAACGACGGGGGAGGTCATGACGCAGACCTGGCATGACTCTGTCCGAGCGCCCGTTCCGGCGATGGAGCCGACTGACACGCCGATGGTCGAGACGCGCGGTCTGACGCGTGACTATCCGATGCCGGCCGGCGTCGTCCACGCCGTGCGCGACGTGACCATCAGCGTGGGCCGTGGCCAGCTCGTGGCGCTGCGCGGGCGCTCGGGTTCGGGCAAAACGACTTTCCTGTCGATGGTCGGAGCCCTCGATCGGCCCACCGCGGGCAGCATTTCCGTCGACGGGCAGATCATCTCGGATCTGCGCGAGTCGGAGCTCATCGAGTTCCGGCGGCGGAAACTCGGCTTCATCTTCCAGGCCTTCGGCCTGCTGCCGGTCCTGTCGGCCGCTGAGAACGTCGAGGTGCCGCTCCGGCTGATCCGGGCCGACCCGAAGGAGCGTGATCAGCGGGTACGGGAGCTTCTGGAGCTGGTCGGCCTGGGACAGAGGGCAAAGCACCGACCGCACGAGCTATCGGGGGGCGAGCAGCAGCGCGTCGCGATCGCTCGAGCGCTCGCCAACCACCCGGACCTGCTGCTGGCCGACGAGCCTACGGGCCAGCTCGACTCGCGCACGGGACGCGGCATCATGACGATGCTCCAGCAGCTGGTCCGCAGCGATGGCGTGACGGCCATCGTGGCGACGCACGACACCACGTTGATCGACCTGGCGGACGTGGTCATCGAGCTGCGCGACGGCCAGGTGGTGGACGGTAGCCGACCGCAATTGGCGGTACGCTGAGGCCGGGGAGTCCTAAGCGCGTGGGTTGCCGTTGCGTTCTAAATGCCCGACCGTGCCAGGCGTCCGTCAGGTGGTCGGACGCGTGATCTGGGTGTGCAGGTACGCCTTTAACTTGATGCCGAGATAGCCCTGCACCGGGTGGATCGACACGCCGTGCTTGGTGATGAGCGTGCTGATCGCCTGGCCGTTGCCGATGTAGATGCCGATGTGCTGGTTGTTGCCCCACACGACGAGGTCGCCCAGCTGCGGGTCAGTCTTGCTCACCAAGCCGCGCTGCTTGAACCAGGTGAAGTAGCCGGCGACGCTGCGATAGCCGCCGATCTGGCCCTGCAGAGCGTTCGAGTGGAACGCGTACCAGACCAGTCCCGAGCAGTCGAACACGTTGGGGCCACGGCCGCGCTCCTTCCACTGGTCTCCCAGCTTGGAGTGAGCCGTGGCGTAGACGAGGTCGTACTGCGTCGGCGAGCTTGCCGCAGCCGTAACCGGCGCGAAGATCTGCATGAACGCCGCGATCAATACGGCAATGAGTCCGATGCGCGCGGAATGAGCACGAAGCGAGGCCATCCAGGTCCCTCCACCTTGACGGACGCGGCACGCATTTGCTGGGGCGCTGGGGCGCGTGCCTCGTTACACGCACAGTCGCCTATCCGAGCGACACGAACAATGGACCGTCAGTGCCAGAGGGTCATAGGCCAGAGTCGCTGTGCGCAAAAGCGCCACGCATTAGCGTCTGCGCGTGCGCGAACCTCCAGCCGACCTTCCAATCGCCCTTTTGCGCGACGCGCTCGCCACCGACTACGAGCTAGCCGCAACAGACATCACGTTTCTACCAGTCGGCCACGACGCGCACGCGTGGGCCTTTCGGGCCGACACGCGCGGCGACGCGAGCTACTTCCTGAAGGTTCGCCACCGGATCACGAACGAGGCAGGTCTGGTGATCCCGCACTTCCTGCGTGAAGGCGGCGTCGCGCGTGTCGTCGCGCCGCTGGCCAGCAAACGCGGCACGCTGTGGGCCACGCCGGGCGACTACGCACTCGCCGTCTATCAGTTCATCAGCGGCGCGACGGGCCTGACCGCCGGCATGTCAGATCGGCAGTGGATCGAGTACGGCGCGACGCTCCGCGCGATCCACGAGGTCGTGCCGTCATCAGCCGTCCGCGCGCTCCTGCGTCGCGAGAATTTCGTCCCCGACGGCGCGGCCGCGATTCGCACGCTCGACGAGCACGTTTCTTCTGGCACGTTGAACGATCCGGGTAGGGCGTTGATCGCGGAGTTCTGGCTGGAGCGTCGCGACCTCATCAGGAATCTTGTTGCGCGCGCGGAGGAGCTCGGACGTCGCCTCGCGGACAGCCAACCGGCACTCGTCCTGTGCCACGCCGACATCCACACCAACAACGTCCTGCTCGACGGCGACGACCGCATCTGGATCGTCGACTGGGACGAGACGATGCTCGCGCCGCGCGAACGCGATCTGATGTTCGTGATCGGTGGTATCGCGCGCGAGTTCGTCAGCCCGCCGCAGGAGGAGCTTTTCTTCGTCGGCTATGGCACCGTAAGCGTCGACCAGGTGGCGCTGGCTTATTACCGCTATGCGTGGACGACGTCAGATATCGGTGCCTATGGCGCGGAGGTATTCCAGCGCGATGATCTCGGTCCGCTCGATCGGGTCGAAGCGGTCGAACGCTTCCAGAGCCTGTTCGCGCCGGGCGGCATCGTCGACATCGCCCTCGGCTCGAGGATGCCCGACTAGCATCGCGCCATGAAAGCGCCTGAAATCCACACGCCCGCGCATCTCGAGCACCGCATCCAGACGGCAGACGGCCGGACTTTGGCCGTGGCCGAATGGGGCGACCCGAATGGCGTGCCCGAGATCGCGATGCATGGCACGCCCGGCGGTCGAATCACCTACTGGGAGGATCCCACCATCTACGCCCGGCACGGCCTGCGGCGGTTGACGTACGACCGACCCGGCTACGGTGAGTCGACTCGCTTCAAGGGCCGCAGCGTCGCGGACGTTGTGATCGATGTCGAAGCGATCACCGCCGCCCTGGGTATCGACCGTTTCGTCGTCACGGGCGGTTCGGGCGGCGGTCCGCATTGCCTGGCGACAGCCGCGCTGATGCCGGATCGGGTGATCCGTTGCCTGGCCGAGGTGTCGATCGCGCCCTACCCTGCGGACGGCCTCGACTGGCTGGCGGGCATGACCGAGGGCAACGTCGAGGAGTTCAACGCCGCCATGGAGGGCGAGGCGCAGCACCGACGCATCGCCGAACGCGAGCGCAAGACGACGCTTGACCGCCTGGCGCAGGGTCGCGCGGACTTCCTGGGCGACAGCTATGAGCTGTCCGATGCGGACAAGGCGCAGATGGCCAGGCACCTGAGTCGGGTCGCGGACCAGTTCTTCAACGGCCTGAGGCCAGGTGTCGACGGCTGGGTCGACGACATGCTCGCGTTCGTCAAGCCGTGGGGCTTCCAGGTCGAGTCGATCCGCGTGCCCACGGCGCTCAAGTTCGGCCGAACGGACAATCTGGTTCCTCCGGCACACGGCGACTGGCTGGCAGCGCACATCCCGAACGCGATGGTCGACGCGCATGACTCGGCCGGCCACACCGGCGACGACGCGGACGTCGAGCGGGTGACCGCCTGGCTGGCCGGCGAGGTCAGTGACCTTTCAAAGCCCGCATGACGGCACCAGCAGCGCCCACCAAGGACAACGCCACTCCCGTTGCGACCGACCAAGCGCCGCTGCCGGCCGCCGATACGAAGCTGCCTGCCCTGTACCTGGGCCACGGCGCACCGCCGTTGCTCGAGGATGCCGAGTGGATGCGCGATCTGGGCAGGTGGGCGGCAGGCCTGCTGCGGCCCAAGCAGATCCTCATCGTCAGTGCCCATTGGGAGACCGCGCCGATGGCGATCGGCGCCACCGAGCGGGTGCCGCTCGTATACGACTTCTACGGCTTCCCGCAGCACTACTACCAGCTTCAGTACCCCGCGCCGGGCGCGCCGGAGCTGGCGGCCAAGGTCAGGGCATTGATGCCGGACAGCGAGCCGGTCATCGATCGGCCTCAGCGCGGCCTGGATCATGGCGCCTGGGTGCCGCTCATGGCCATGTACCCGGATGCCGATATACCGGTCCTGCAAGTGTCCATGCCCGACCTGGATCCGGAGCACCTGTTCGAGATCGGTCGCCGGCTGGCTCCGCTACGTGACGAGGGCACGCTGATCATCGGCAGTGGCTTCCTGACCCACGGGCTGCCCTACATCCGCGACTACTTCATGGGCAAGCAGGGCGCGCCATCGTGGTCGGTCGAGTTCGACCGCTGGGCAGGCGAGGCGATGGCGCGCGGCGACATCGACACCCTTTTCGCCTTCCGCCAGAAGGCACCCGGGATGCCGTACGCGCATCCGACGGTCGAGCACTTCGCGCCGCTCTTCGTGACCCTGGGCGCCGCCGCCAAGCCCGAGGACGCGCCGCGGACGGCCATCGAGGGCTATTGGTACGGCCTGTCCAAGAGGTCCGTCGAGGTCAAGTAGCCCACACCCCGCGCGATCGCCGGGACCGTCGGCCCTGTCATATGTGACGTATGGCCCGCGGCCTCTATAGGCGATAGACATATATAAGTGCAGCGCGAATATAAGCGCATCGCACTTAGATGGTGGCAGCGAACGTGCTGACTCTCGGCGACGATCTGGACGAGCTCCAGTCCTCGATCTTGCGCGCCCTCGCGAGCCGGACACGCCTGCGCTTCATCCATGCGCTCGCCACGGGCCCGTGCGAGGTGCACGACCTTGCTGACGCGCTCGGCCTGAGCCAGACCGCGACCTCGCAGCATCTCGCATCGCTTCGCGCGGTGGGCCTTGTCGAGGCCACGCGCGAGGGCAGGACCGTCAAATACCGGCTGAGCGATCCCGACATCGTCGCGGCCTGCGATCTGATGCGCTCGGTGCTCGTGCGCCGACTGACCTATTTCGGCGACTTGGCAGCCAACGCGGAGGAGACCGGTCGCTTCGTCCGGCTCAGCAGCGTCGGTGCCGGCGTCGAGCACTGAAGGGAGATCTGGAATGGCAGACCAGGAGAAGATCGTGATCCTCGCCACGCACGGGCCCACGTCGCCCGAGCTGGCAACCATCCCATTCGTCATGGCCTGTGCCGCGCTCGCGTCGGACGTGGAGGTCGTGATGGGCTTCCAGGGTGACGCGGTGTGCCTGATGCACACCGGCGAGGCAGCAACAGTGGAAGCGCCCGGCTTTCCGCCGCTGGCCAAGCTCATTGACGACTTCCGCGAGCTGGGCGGGACGGTGCTGGTGTGCGGGCCGTGCGCCAAGAGCCGCCACATCGAGGAGGCGCTTCTGCCCGGCGCCGAGATCGTCGCCGCGGCTCGCTTCGTTGCCGAGATCACGTCAGCCAAGGCAAGCCTTACCTACTGATCTAGCGCCACAGCCTCTTGAAAGGAGTCAAGGAATGCCAGCAATCGCCGAGATGGACCTCGCCACGCTCACCGCGGACAAGGTCGTCGACGCTCGCGGCGCGGCCTGCCCCGGTCCGCTGCTCGAGGCCAAGAAGGGCATGGGTGCCGTTCCTATGGGCGGTGTGATCGAGGTCTGGTCCAGCGATCCGGTCACCAAGTCAGACATCGCCGCCTGGGCGAACAAGGTCGGCCACGAGTCGCTCGGCCATGTCGAGGCCGAGGGCTACGACCGCGTCTTCATTCGGCGCGGCAAGTAACCGAAGCAAATAGCGGCAGGCTGAGAAATGGGCTCCAGCGCAGGCGACAACGGACCTACGGGCGCAGGCCAGCGGATCCTCGTCTTCTCGACCAACACGATCTCCGATCCGGGCATTGACCTGGCCGGCAGCTCGCACATGAGCTACTCGCCTGGAGTGATGGTCATCAGCCTGCCGTGCACAAGCGGCATCCGCCCCTCGTGGATCCTGCACGCGATCGAGCACGGCTTCGATGGTGTGTTCGTTGCCTCGGACGGCGACGAATGCGCCTATCTGCCCGACTGCTCCGAGCGAGCCTCGCACATCGTCGCCGAGGCACAGACGCTGCTCCGCGCACACGGCCACTCCCCGCAGCGGCTCAAGTTGGCCGCGATCTGTTCGGTATGCGCCGAACCGTTCACGCGCCATGTCGCGCAGTTCGGCGAGGCGCTGGCCAAGCTTCCCCCTGAGCCTCTAGCAGCGGCGGTGGCGTGAGATGGATCAGCACGACGTTCTCGTGGTCGGCGCCGGGATCGGCGGCATGGAATCCACTCTGAAGCTGGGCGACATGGGTTATCGCGTCCTGCTCGTCGAGAAAGAGCCCAGCGTCGGCGGCAAGATGATCCTGCTCAGCAAGGTCTTCCCGACGCTCGACTGTGCGAGTTGCATTTCGACGCCCAAGATGGCGGCGTCGATCCATCACCCGAACGTCGATACGCTGACCTACACAGAGGTCGAGCACATCGAGCGCGGCCCAGATGGGCGCTTCCACGCGCGCATCAAGCACAAGGCGCGCTTCGTCGATGAGGACGCGTGCACTGGCTGCCAGATGTGCGAAACAGCGTGCACAGTGTCCGTGCCCGACCAGTTCAACGCCGACCTCGTCGCCAGGCATGCCGCGTACATCGCGTTTCCGCAAGCCGTGCCCAAGAAGGCGGTCATCGAACGCGCCGGTTCTTCGCCGTGCTCGTTCACGTGCCCGGCCGGCATCGCCGCCCACGGCTACGTCTCGCTCATCCGGAGTGGCGAATACGAGAAGGCGTTCCAGCTCGTGCTCGATGCCACTCCGCTCGTCGGAACGCTCGGGCGCGCGTGTTACGCGCCGTGCGAATCTGATTGCTCGCGCGGATCGCTCGAGGGGACGCTGCCGATCAGGCTGCTCAAGCGCTTCATCGCCGACCGGCACTATGCGACGAGCGACGGCCCGGGCCTCAAGGTGTCCGAGCCGAACGGCCATCGTGTCGCGATCGTCGGGTCGGGCCCCGCCGGCCTGACTGCTGCATGGCAGCTGGCGCGCAAGGGCTACGAGGTCAAGATCTTCGAGGCCGCGGCAAAGGCCGGCGGCTTCCTGCGCCTTGCCATCCCCGCTTATCGATTGCCGCCGGAGGTCGTCGACCAGGACATCTCCAACGTCACCGCCATAGGTGTCGAGATCGCCACCAATTCGCAGGTGTCTGATCTCGCCGCGCTCCACGACGAAGGCTATGAGGCCGTGCTGCTCGCAACGGGCACGCAGCGCTCGACGCCGCTCGGCGTGCCGGGCGACGATGCGCCCGGTGTCACGACCGGCGTCGACTTCCTGGTCGGCGTGAAGCTCGGCGAGGCGCTCGATGTGCACGGCAAGAACGTCGTCGTGGTGGGCGGCGGGAACGTGGCCATGGACTCGGCACGGACCGCACGGCGCCTGGGAGCGGCGAGCGTCACGGTTGCCTACCGTCGCGGCCGCGCTGAGATGCCGGCCAACCACGTCGAGGCGGAGGACACTGAAGCCGAAGGCGTTCGCTTCGAGTTCCTCGTCGCGCCGACGGCGGTCGTTGCCGGCACCGACAACGGTGCGCAGGCACTGCGCTGCACGCGCATGGAGCTCGGACCCGCCGACGCCTCCGGGCGGCGGTCACCCCAGCCGATCGCCGGCAGCGAGTTCGAGCTGACGGCCAACATCATCATCGCCGCGATCGGCATGTCACCCGACGCGTCGGCGTACCGCGGCTTTGCCGAAGTCGACAAGCGCGGGCGGTTGAGTGTCGATGCCCACACTCTCCAGACGAGCGTTCCGTGGCTGTTCGCCGCCGGCGACGTCGTGTCCGGTCCGTCCGACATCACCCGCGCAACGGGCGTCGGCCAGCGCGCGGCGTTCATGATCGACCGCATCATCGAGGGCCAGCCGACTTCGGGTTTTGCCCTGGATACGCAGCTGCCCGTGGTCGACCAGGCGGGCGTACTCGCCCGCCAGTCGGCCTATCGCGCGGCGCCACCCGCTCCGTCGACGCTCCGACTTTCGTCGGCTCCGGTCGACTTCGCGGAGGTCGAAGCGGGCCTGACCGAGGCGCAGGCGAGAGAAGCGGCGGGTCGCTGCCTCGACTGTGGCGTCTGCTCGGAATGCCAGGAGTGCGTTGCCGCCTGTCCGGCCGACGCCATCCACCTGCGCGCCAAGGACGAGGTCTTCGACGTCGACGTCGACGCGGTCGTCATGGCCACTGGCTTCAAGCTCTTCGAGGCTGACAACAAACCGGAGTACGGCTTCGGCAAGTTCAAGAATGTGATCACGGGCATGCAGATGGACCGTCTGCTGGCACCAACGCGGCCGTTCAACACGATCCTGCGCCCGGGCGACGGCAAGGTCCCCGAGCGGATCGCGTACATCCTGTGCACGGGCTCGCGTGACGAGACCGTGGGCAACCCGCTCTGCTCGCGCTTCTGCTGCATGTATTCGATCAAGCAGAACCAGCTGATCATGGGCGCCCTGCCGCTCGCCGACGTGACCGTCCACTACATGGACATCCGCGCACCGGGCAAGCGCTACGACGAGTTCTACGAGCAGGCCAAGTCGATGGGCGCGAACTACGTCAAGGGCCGCGTGGCCAAGATCACCGAGAAGCCCGACGGCAACCTCCTCCTGCGCTACGAGGACATCGAGCACGGCGGCAAGATCGCCGAAGTCGAGTACGACCTGGTCGTGCTGGCTATCGGCGTGCAGCCCAACCTCGACCCAGGCCTGCTGTTCGACGAGGGCGTCCTGCCCCTGGACGACTCGGGCTATGTCGCCGAGCCTGACGAGGACATCGATCCGGGCATCACCGGCGTGCCGGGCGTCTTCGTCGCCGGCGCGGTGTCGGGCGCGAAGGACATCTCCGAATCGATCCTGCACGCGGAGTCGACCGCGGCACAGGTTGCCGCGCACCTCGAACGACTGCACGGCACTGCATGCGTGAACGAGCCGGCGCTGGTTGCCGCGGAGGCCCGAGCATGAGCGCGAGCGAACACGAGGATCCGTCCGCCCGCCGGATCGGCGTCTACGTCTGCCACTGCGGCGGCAACATCTCCGACTACGTCGACATCGACCGCGTCATTGCCACCGCGGAAAGCGAGCCGGGCGTCGTCGTCGCGCGCCAGACGATGTTCGCCTGCTCGGATGCGAGCCAGCAGGAGATGGAGCGCGACATCGAGGAGCAGCACCTCGACGGCCTCGTCGTGGCCTCGTGCTCGCCCAAGCTTCATGTCACGACATTCCGCGCAGTAGCGAAGCGGGCTGGCCTCAACCAGTTCGAGTACAGCCAGGTCAACGTGCGCGAGCAGGCATCATGGATCCACACCGACGACGCCGAGGGCACGACCAACAAGGCCATCGGCCTGGTCCGGGCAGGCATCGCCCGGACGCGCCTGTCGGAGCCGCTCGAGCCGATCGTCGTCCAGACGACGCAGAAATCGCTCGTCATCGGCGGGGGAGTGGCCGGCATGCGTGCGGCGATAGGGCTGGCCGACATCGGCATCGGCGTGTTCCTGATCGAGCGCGAGGCCAAGCTCGGCGGCCACGTGGCTGGTCTCGGGCGGATGTACCCGCATGAGCGCGACGGGCGCCAGCTCGCGGCCGAGATGATCGATCAGATCGCGCGCCGTCCGCAGATCACGGTTTTCACCGGCGCTGAGGTGCTGAGCAAGGCCGGTTCGTTCGGCAACTACCAGGTCGGACTGCGCGTCGGCGGCCCGAGCTCCGAGACGCTCACGGTCGAGGTCGGCTCGATCATCGTCGCCACCGGCTTCGACAGCTACGAGCCGCAGGCCGGCGAGTTTGGCTACGGGATCGACGGCGTCGTCACCCTGCCCGAGTTCAAGAAGCTGATCGACTCGAGCGACGGAAGCCTGGCCTACAACGGTCGCCCGGTGCACGAAGTCGCCTATGTCTACTGCGTGGGCAGCCGCGAAGCGCCCGACAAGGAAGGCTGCCATGCGTATTGCTCGCGCTACTGCTGCGCGGCGACCGTGGCGGCGTCCGTCGAGCTCTCGAAACGCGACCCGAGCGTCCACCAGTACCACCTGTACCGCGACATGCGCACGTATGGCAGTTACGAGACGATGTACACCGAGTCGCGCAAGCTCGGCTCGGTCTACCTGAAGTTCGAGCCCGAGGATCCGCCCGAGGTAGCGAAGGGTGCCGATGGCCGGCTGCAGGTGGTGGTTCGCGACGTGCTGACGCAGGGCGAGCGAGTCGCGATCCCGGCCGATCTCGTCGTGCTCGTGACCGGGATGGTCGCGCGCGACAACAGCGACCTCGTGTCAACGCTGAAGCTGCCACTGGGCCGCGACGGCTTCTTCAACGAGATCCACCCCAAGCTGCGGCCGGTCGAGACGACCGTCGACGGCGTCTATATCGCGGGTGCCTGCCAGGGGCCGCGCAACTCGGCCGAAAGCGTCTCCTCAGGGCTCGCCACCGTGACCCAGAGCGCGGTGATCCTCAAGAAGGGCTTCGCCGAGCTTGATCCACTGGTCGCGATCGTCCACGCCGATGCGTGCACCGGCTGCGGCGATTGCCTGGCCACCTGCCCGTATGCGGCGATCGAAATGAGCGAGGGCGCGGATGGCCGCAAGCTCGCAGTCATCAGCGAGACGTCGTGCAAGGGCTGCGGCGGCTGCGTGCCGCTCTGCCCCGAGAACGCGATCGACCTGCTTGGCTACACCGACGCCCAGATCACCTCGATGATCGACACACTGCTGGAGGTAAGCGTTTCATGACCGGCCCGCATCGAGACCCGCGCGAGGTAATCCGCGAGGAGCCGATCATGCGCCGGCGCATCCTCGACGCGGTCGCCGAGGAGCCGCACACGGTGCCCGACATCGCCACGGCGATTGGCGTGCCTACGCACGAGGCGCTCGTCTGGGTGATGGGCATGCGTCGCTTCGGGTACCTGCGCGAGGTCAAGGGCGTCGACGCGGATGGCTACTTCCGCTATGAGCCGGCCGGCAGGACTGCGTCATGACCGTGGCCACGCTGCCCGCCGGCACGCTCCCGGTGGACACGCATCTCTTCGACGACATCCAGCGCTTCGGCGCGGCCGACGTCAAGGCCTGCTTCAGCTGCGGCGTGTGCACCGCAACCTGCCCGCTCGTCGGCGAGGACTCAGGCTTCCCACGACGCATGATCCGTTACGCAGAGGTCGGCCTGCGCGACAAGCTGCTGTCGAGCCCAGAGCTCTGGCAGTGCTACGCCTGCGGTCAGTGCTCCGAGAGCTGCCCGACCCAGGCCGAGCCGAGCGCGTTCATGGCCTCGGCACGGCGCTACGCCATCGCCAGCTACGACCGAACTGGCTTCTCCCGCCTGATGTACACGCGTCCGTTCCTGGGCGCCATGATCAGCCTCCTCCTGGCCGCGTTCTTCGCGCTTTTCATGTACGCGGCGCACGGCCCGATGAGCGGCTCGACGCTGGACATCTTCGGTTTCATCCCCGAAGAGCTGATCCACAACTCGGGCATCGTGGTCATGATCGTCATATTCGGCGCCGGCCTGCTCGGGCTGGCAACGATGGCGCGCCGCGTCTCGCGCGATAGCGGTGTGACGCTGCGCTCGATGTTCGGAGGCCGCGCGGCGCTGTCAAGGGCAGCCGGCGCGGCGTGGGACGCGATCGCCGTCGACACCCTGGCCCAGCGGCGCTATCGCGCTGATTGCGAGTCACCCGAGAACGCGGTGCCCTGGTATCGCGCGCGCTGGTTCATCCACGCCGCGGCCATGTGGGGCTTCCTGGGCCTGCTCGCCGCGACCATTCTCGACTATGGCCTGGCCGTGGTCGGGATCAAGGCGACTGGCACGCCGGTGCCAATCTGGTACCCCGTCCGCCTGCTGGGAACGGTCGCCGGCATTGCCCTCGTCTATGGCACCACCATGCTCATGTGGCGGCGCTACCGACACACCGACCGGTCCCTCAAGACGTCTACCGCGGCCGACTGGACTTTCCTGATCCTGCTCTTCGTGGCCGGCGTTACCGGCTTCGCGATCGAGCTCGGTCTGTATCTGCCCGAGCCGCCCGTATGGGCCTACTGGCTCTTCCTCTTCCACGTTGCGGTGGCGATGGAGCTTGTGCTTCTGGCCCCATTCATCAAATTCGCGCACGCGATCTATCGACCGCTGGCGCTGTTCTTCATCTCGTTTGCCCAACTGCCGCGGGCAGCGACACACGGGAACCAGCAGGAGGCGCAATCGTGACGGCGACCGGCGTGCATGGAGCACCAATAATTCACGAGCATCATGAGCGACTGGCCAGGAACGTCGACCGGATACCCGCCACTGCCGATCTGATCGGCCAGGCCGACGCGGCCAAGATGTCGGCCGCGCTGGAGCAGACGTGCACATTCCTGAGCGATCTGCTCGTTCCGCACATGGATGCTGCCGAGCGGGCCGTGTATCCGGAGCTCGAGCGCCTGTTCCAGAACAAGCATGCGATGACGCCAATGCGGCGCGAGCATGCCCAGATCCGCGCCAGCATTCGTGACGTGGATGAGATCCGCGTCAAGGCCATTGCAGGTCCGCTGACCATGACCCAGCAGATGCGTCTCCGGCGCGCCCTTTTCGGGGTCTATGCGCTACTGAAGATCCATCTGGCCGAGGAGCTCCTCTACGCCGACATCATCGAGGCGGGCGCAACGCCGGAGAAGGAGGAAGCGCTCGCGGCCGCGATGGCTCACGCGGGGACCGCGTCGTTCTGACGCAGCTATCCTCCAGAGGCATATGAATGCCGAGGCGCACAACGACGATGCCGACTCCGCCGCCGACGTTGCCGCCGTCGCCTCCGGCCGCGATGTCAGAGGCACGCCGGTTCATCGTGGCTGGGCGCCGATTGGCGCCCGACGGCGGTGGATGGAGCCCTTCGTCCTTGTCCTGCTGGCCGGCGGCGGCGCATACGGCTACTCGATCATCACCCAGCTCGAGGAGATGGGCATCACCGGCACGAACGTTGACGTCGGTCAGGTCTACCGCACGTTGCGCGACCTGGAAGCGTCCGGGCACGTGACGTCGCGCTGGTCGGACGATCCCACGGGACCGCGCCGACGCGAGTACAGCCTGACGACGAGCGGCTACGCCGAGCTCGACGAATGGGCGGCAGTCATGAAAGAGCGGACGCGGCTGATCGCGGAGTTCGACGCTCGCTACCTGGAGTGGGTTACCGCCGTCCGACGCTGACGCGGCCCGCCGGTCAGACCGGTTGGCTGGCCGCGTGGTCCGTGGCGCGCGCCAGGAGGTCCTTTTCCTGCGCCGACAGATCGCGGTCGATGACCGCGAGATACATCTCTTCTTCGGCAAGATGGACCTTCAACAGGCTGTACAGCCTGAACAGGACCCGCTGCAGGGCGATGGTTTCCTCAGCTTCGAACTGGCCACGCTCAATGGCCTGCCGGTAGTGGCATAAGTCGCTGAACAGACGGCGCAGGCGCGCATGCTCTTCGCGCATCGGATCCATCGAGTGACGATGCTCCATGAGCCGGTCCAGCTCGCCGTAGAGGTTGGTTTCGATCGCCTCGATGTGCGGCACCAGCTGGGTTGAGATGAACTCGCACTCAAGCTCGAACTCGGCGCTGAACGAGGCCATGTCCGCGCTGCCGAGCAGGCCCGCGAGCACAGGCAAGCGATCCACGTGAGCCATGATCCGAGCGTGATGCTCATGCGTCGTGGCGGGTAACGAACGCAGCTCCGACTGGTCATTCATTGTGCTCGGCCCACCATCCGTCAGCGCCGGGCTGACGGCTCATGCCGGCGGTCCCGAAACAGCATGCCAACCAGCCCTGCCACGGCACACGGCGACCGCTCACCTTTGGCGCGTGATCGCTCGATGCCTTCAGCCAATACCCGGTCTGGGTCGGACGGCCGCGCCTTGAGCAAGAAGTCGGAGCGGCGGGCGAGGGCGGCCATTCCATCGACGCCAAACGCGCGTCGAAGCGTGGCTGGCCGCTTATTCAGCGTGCGCTGGCTGGCCGCAGGCGCGGCGACGCTCGCCGTCACCGCGCTGGCCGTCGTCGTCGTCGCGATCGCGCTGAACGGATCCTCGAAGCCGGCCGTGCCGCAGTCGAACATCGGCGGCACGGTAGTCCAGGCAAGCGGTGGAAGCTGGACCAATGTCAGCGCCGACCAGCTCGCGTCGATGCTCGAGCAGCACAGCTTCACGCTGCTCAACGTCAAGACGCCGTACAGCGGTGAGATCGACGGCACGGACCTGTACGTCCCATACGACCAGTTGACGGCACGAGCCGCCGAGCTGCCCGCCGACAAGAAGGCGCAGATTGTCGTCTACTGCCGGTCCGGCCACGAGAGTGCGATCGCTGCCCAGGCGTTGATAGGCCTTGGCTACACGAACATCTACAACCTTGATGGCGGTATGACCGCGTGGATCGCCAGCGGTCGGCAGCTCATTACGCGCGACCGCACTAACAGCTGAGCTCCCTGCGTTAGGTTCAGGAGGCCGGCGTCGCGAAGTCCTGAGCCACGGCGCTCGCGTCCCCCGAGACGCCAAGCAGAATGCCGATGCCCATCCTGTAGAGCATCTCGGCCATTGGCGGACCCAAAGGTAAAACGACGGCGGCCGTGCTGCGGGCCGGCCGCCGTCGTCGTAGGGATATTCGATTAGCGGAGTGGGCCGCGTCTCAGACGCGGCCCTTTGGAACGGTCATCCAGTACGCCTTGTTGAACATGACCTTGCCCAGGTGCCAGATGCGGTTCGGCTTGGGCGGCCGTGGCGGATGCTCGTAATCGAAGCGAAGCAGAGTGCCCTTGCCGTCGCCGATTTCGAAGAAGCACATCACGTTGCCTTGGTAGCTGGCGTGCTTGGCGTCAGGCTGGCGGCCGGTGATGGCTGCCGCGATGCGCTCGGCGACGATCGGTGCCTCGAAATGCGCCGTCGAGCCCGCCTTGGAGAGGGGCAGATCGGTCGCGTCACCGAGCGCGTAGACGTTCGCCCGACCACCGACCAGGAGGGTATGGCGGTCAGTCGGTAGCCACCCACCCGGCGCCGGCGCGAGGCCGGAGTTGATCAGGAACTGGGCGCCCTTGTGCGGCGGGACCAGCACCAGCAGGTCGTACGCCAGCTCTTCGCCTTCGAGACTCTGGAGGACGTGGCGCTGAGCGTCGATCGTCTCGACATTGAAGAACGTGTGCAGCTCGATGCCCTTCTGCTCGAGCACAGGCGTGGCCATCTCACTGACCGATTCGATCGTGAACGCTCGACCGATGGGCGAGCAGAAGTGGACTTCGCTCTTGGCGCGCAGCCCGCGTTGGCGCAGCTCAGCTTCGATCAGGAAGCTGACCTCGAGCGGTGCGGGAGGGCACTTGTAGGGCATGCCGGCGATGGCAACGACGATCTTGCCGCCCTTGAACGCGTTCAGCGCGTCGCGCAGCTTCTGCGCTGCCTCGGCGCTGTAGAAGTGGAAGGCCTCGGTGGCGAAGTTGTCGAGCAGCTCGGGCAGAATGCGCGAACCGGTGGCGAGCACGAGCTGGTCGTAGGCGAGGCTTCGACCGCCGGCCAACTCGACCGTTTGGCTTGTCTCATTCACGACGACGACTTCGCCAATCACGAGCTCGACGCGCTTGTCGAGCAGGCTCCGTTCGGGCCGCTTCAAACCCTCCGGCCGCTCGTGGCCAAAGGCTATGTACATGAAGCCCGGCTGATAGACGTGGCTGGGCTGCTGATCGACCACGGTCACCGAGACCTCGCCACGGTCGAGCTGGCCCTTCAGCTTCCTGGACAGCAGGTTGGCGACGATCGTGCCGCCGACCCCGCCGCCCAGGATCACTACTCGTTGCATGGCTTCGTATCGGCCGGTGCTCAGTGCAGCTTCTCGACGACGATCTCGTCGAAGCCGCCGCGGTCCTCGAGGCCGAGCAGCTTGTGGCCGGCCTTCTCGACCCACTTCGGGATGTCGGTCCGCGAGCCCTTGTCAGATGAGTAGACGGAGATGACCGTGCCCACCTCTGACTCGCGGATCGCGCGGATGAGCTCCATCAAGGGTCCCGGGCAGAAAGAACCGCGCGCGTCGATTACTCGGCGAGCCGTGGCTGCTTGGGTTTCGAGTGTCATAGCGATCACGCTTTCTAGATGAACAGGCTGGCCGTGTTGGGCTGGGTCATCAGCTCGATAACCGTTGCGGCGCCGGCTGGCTCGCCCAGGCCGTCAATCATGTCCTCGCGCTTGAGGCCGAACATCTCCATCGTCATCTGACAGGGGATGAACTCGACGCCCAGCGCCTGGCATGCCTCGAGCAGCTCTGCGGGCTTGGCCACGTTGTACTTCTTGGATAGCGTGCCGATCATCCACGGGCCCATGCCCAGGAAGTTCATCTTGGACAGTTTCAGGTGGTCGATGCCCGGACGCTGCATCAGCGTCAGCATCTTCTGCATCCAGTTCTCACCGACGATGCGGCGCTGGTTCTTGACGAATGGCAGCAGGCCCCAGAAGGTGATGAACACGCTCGTCTTGTAGCCGGATGCGGCGGCGGCGCTGGACATGATCAGCGTCGGCCAGATCTTGTCGAGCTCGCCACTCCAGTTGATGATCACGAGCTGCTTGGTGGCTTCGGCGCTCGGCTCGAAGACCTGCGCGAACTCGGTCGGGACGGGCGTCTCAGCGACGGCTGGGCGCTCGGCGATTGCGGTCATCTCTTGGACCTCACTTCCTGCGCAGGACGAAGTGGTAAACGCCGTCCTCGACGCTCTGGCCGACAAGCTCGTTGCCGGTGCTGCGGCTCCACGCCGCGAAGTCGGCGACCGACCCGGGGTCGGTAGCCAGGACCTCAAGCAGATCGCCGCGCGAGACGACCTTGATCTGCTGTGCGGTCTTGACGATGGGCATCGGGCACTTCAGCCCGCGCGCATCGAGGATCGTTGTCGAAGGCATTCGCTCTCCTTCCCTTCTCTCAGATGAAGACGACTTGGCCGCTGCCTGCGTTGACATAGAACGCTGCGACACCCTCGACGCCGTCGACGAGCGGGTCGAGCTCGTCAGATGAGATGCCCAGCACGTCCATCGACAACGAACAGGCCTGGATGTCGACCTCGCCGATTTCCTTGGCGACGCGCATCGTTTCCGACCAGGACTGCTGGCCGGCGGCCCGCATTCGGTCGACCGCCGCCTGTCCGGCCTCGCCCGCCTCGGGCGCGAGCGGCAGTGGCTTGTCGATGCGGTCGGCGCGGAAGGCGTCGAGCGCCCAGTACTGCAGGAAGATGTGGACGGGCTTGCCCAGCGCCGCTGCGCCGGCCGTCAGCACGGCGGCCGCCTGAAGCTTGTCGTCAGTGCCGGAAAACAGGACGAGGTTGATGGGTTCTTCTTGTTCTTCTTCGCTCATGCTTCTACTCCTGCCGGCACGCGCTCATCGGCGGCGACGGTGACGGTTGACAGACGGTCGATCCGACGCTGCAGAAAGCCGCGCATGATCGAGCAGGCCGCGATCACCTGCGGATCCGTCAGCTGATAGCGGACCTCGCGTCCATTTCGTTCGATCTCGACCAGCCCGGTCTGGCGCAGCAGCGCAAGGTGCTGGCTGGCGTTGGGCTGGCTGATCCCCAGGCGCTGGGCGATTCGGCCGACTTCCATCGGTCCGTCAGCCAGCACATGAATCATTTCCAGGCGGCGCGGGTTCGCCAGCATTCGCAGCACGCTTGCCTGGAGTTCGTAGATCGGTTCCACGACTTCAGTCTTCGGCATATGCGCATGCGCGCATACGTGGCGGACGGCGCTAAGTCGGCGGGCCGGAAGTCACAAGATCAGGGGCCGCCGACGCGGTAAACGCGCCGGCCACGCGGGTCAGCGCCTTGTAAGGAGGAAGAGGGCGCCTGCAACCACGAGCACCGCGATTCCGGCGCTAAAGACCCAGTCCCCCACCAGATGTCTCTGTTGATCCGGCCGACCACGATGAGGATCGTGGAGACCACCGCCAGCAGGGTCAAGAATGGATGGGCCATCACCCGAGACGGCATCTGATTCCTCCTCCGATCGCGGCGGCCCGACAGGGCCAGAACATGATGTACCTACCCACGAGCGCTAGCCACGGAAGGCATCCATGAACCGCATCCGTGTGCCGCTTGCGTACCAGCCGCCGATGCCCGAAACGTCGCTAGCTTGCGGAGGCCTCAGCGAGGCGGAACTCGGCACGCATTGTCGTGCCGTCGGTCGCGCTGATCGTGAAACCGGCGTCGATTGCTGTGCGCCGCATCGCTTCGTTGGTGATCAGCATTTCGGCCCAGATCAGCTCGAGCTTCTCGTCGCGTCCAATCTGGACGAGGCGCCTGAGCAGCTCGGTGCCAAGGCCGCGGCCCTGCCACGCATCTGCGACGAGGAGCGCGAACTCAGCGTCAGGCAGCGCGTGGGACTTCGACAGGCGGCCGACGGCTACGACACGCGGCTCACCCTGCTCGTCACGGTCCTCGGCGACGAGCGCGATCTCGCGGTCGTAGTCGTTGAACGTGACTCGCGTGAGGCGCTCGTGCGCGGTGCGCGTCGATAGGCCGAGATAGCCCAGGTAGCGGGCATAGACCGTCTCCGCGGTGAGCATCTCGTGGAAGCGCACGAGCAGCGGCTCATCCTCGGGCCTGATCGGCCGGATCGTGAACGTCCCACCGTCAGGCGCGGACCACGTGGATTCGTACTGGAGCGGGTAAGGCCGGATCGCGAGGCGCGGAAGGTCGGCGTCGGCGATCTCGGCCGGGTGGAGCACGATCCGCGCGTCGAGCGCGACGAGGCGCTCCGGTGACGCGAGGAGCGGGTTGATATCGATCTCGGCGATGCGTCGCTGCTCGGCGACGAGCAGCGAGAAGCGGACGAGCAGCTCTTCGAGCGCGGCCGTGTCGATGGGCCGTCGGCCGCGGACGCCGGCGAACGCCTTTGAGATCGTCGTGCGCTCGATCATTCGTCGGGCGAGCGTCGTGTTCAGCGGCGGCAGGCCCAAGGCGCGGTCGCGGATGATCTCGACCAGCTGGCCGCCGGCGCCGAAGAGCAGCACCGGGCCGAACTGCGGATCTGTTGACGAGCCCAGGATCAGCTCATAGCCCGTGTAGTTGATCATCGGCTGGACGGTCACGCCGTTGAAGTGCTCGGCGCCGCGCTTGTCGGTGACCGACTGTCGGATCTGTTCGAACGCGTCGCGCACGCCGGCCGCATCGGTCAGGTTGAGATGCACGCCACCTACGTCCGTCTTGTGCGAGATCGTCAGGCTGTAGAGCTTTACCACGACGGGGTAGCCGATCTTGTCGGCGGCCGCGACCGCATCGTCGGCCGTGACGGCCACGACGGTTTCCGTGATCGGCACGCCGTAGGCAGCGAGGACGTCCTTCGACTCGTCCTCGGTCAGGATCGTGCGCCCATCAGCCAGGACGGCGTCGATGATCCTCTTCGCCGCATCGCGGTCGCAGTCGCAGCCTTCGTCGACGGCCAGCGTGGGCGTTTCGTACAGCGCGCGCACGTTCTGCGACGAGTGCCACAGGTAGTTGAACATCCGTGCAGCCGTGTCGGGGTAGTCGAAGGCGGGAATGCCGGCGTGGCGCAGCAGTGCGGCGCCCTCGGCCACGTCCCGACCGCCCATCCATGAAGCGAGCACGGGCTTGCCCTTGGTCCGCGCGTAGGGCGTCAGGGCGCGCGCCGTCTCGGTCGGATCGGTCATCGCCTGCGGCGTCAGGATGACCAGCATCCCGTCCGCGGCGGGATCTGCAGCGGCGATCTCGAGTGCCTGCGCGTATCGCGCGGGCTCGGCGTCGCCGATGATGTCGACCGGGTTGTTGTGGCTCCAGACCGACGGCAGCACCTCGTTGTAGCGCGCCATCGCGCTCTCCGAGAGCTCGGTCAGCTTGCCGCCGCCGCCGACGAGCGCGTCGGTGGCAATCACCGCCGGGCCGCCGGCGTTGGTCACGATGGTCAGGTTCGGCCCGGCCGGCCGGGGCTGCTTTGCAAGGACATCGGCAATGCCGAACAGGTCGCTGATGCGATCCACGCGGAGCACGCCGACGCGCCGGAATGCGGCATCGAGGACCTCGTCCGAGCCGGTCAGTGATCCGGTGTGCGAGGCCGCCGCGCGCGAGGCCTCGGCGGTTCGACCGGGCTTGATGACCACGATCGGCTTGGTCAGCGCGACCTCGCGCGCGGCGGACAGGAAGCCGCGGGCATCGCCGATCGTCTCCATGTAGATCAGGATCGAGCTCGTGTGCGGGTCGTCGCCCAGGTAGTAGATGACGTCCCCCCAACCGACGTCAGCCATCGAGCCGAGCGAGACGACGTTGGAGAAGCCGACGCCTTCCTCGTTGCTCCAATCGAGAACCGCGGTCAGGAGAGCGCCCGACTGGGAGACGAAGCCGACCGATCCGGAGGCGGACATGCCCGCGGCGAAGGTGGCGTTCAGGCCGTGGACGGGATTCATGACGCCCAGGCAGTTGGGGCCGATGACGCGGATGCCGCCCTGGCGCGCGATCTGGACGACGCGCTGCTCAAGCGCTGCGCCTTCCGGCCCCGTCTCGCGGAAACCGGCACTGATGATGATCGCGCCGCGCACGCCGGCGGCGGCGCATTCCTCCATCAGCCCGGGCACGGACGGTGGTGGCGTCACGATGACGGCAAGGTCGATCGGAGTGCCCGTTGCGGCCAGCGTCGGGTAGGCGCGCACGCCAAGCACGTTGTCGCGCTTCGGGTTGATGGGCAGGACGGTGCCGCCGAACGGGCTGCTGATCAGGTTCCAGAGCACGGTCCGGCCGACGCTGCCCTTCTTCTCGGTCGCGCCGATAACGGCGACTGAGCGGGGCCGGAAGATCGCGTCGAGCGGATTGCCCGTCGCGCGCAGGAAGTCAGACGCTCGGTCGGGCGGGCCCGACGGAGTCCGAGTCTGGTTGGAGCTCATTGCGTCAGGGTAAGTCGAAGTAGTCATCGTCCCGTTTCACCAGCGCTGCATCACTTCGGTCGCACTTGGTCGCACGAATTCGCGATCAGCGTCGGACGCGCGGCCCACGCCGGGGAGTGCCGTTCTGCCCGTCAGGGCGGGCGATTGCTCACGGACTGACCGGGCAGCCCTCGACATCTACGGCCGTCATTCGAAATCCGAGCGGATCGTGCGCTTCACTGAACATGAGCCTCGCCCCGGCCGCCACCGTTCCGCGCGTGACCTCCGGCCAGTACAACGAGATTGACTCGGGCGCCATGTCCGAGGCCTCGCCGATCTCGAGGTGGACACACGTGATGCGCGTCGCGTGCGCCTCTGCCGCGCGATCGAGCGCGACCTCGAGGATGCGCCGGGTGATGCCAAGCTCGTGCATCGCAGGGCCTAAGTGACGGCCGCGCCGGTGAGCTGGACGATGATCGCGTCGACGGCCGGCTCTACGGCGGCCGCCACGGCCGGCGACAGTGTGTCCCCAAAGAGCGCGGCCATGGGTATACCGACCGTGACCACGAGAATGCGGCGAGGCACGATGGTGCCCAGGTCGCGCGCGACCTCGATCGCTCGCATGGCACTCACGTCATGTGCCGAGTCGAGATGCGCCGCGGGACGGCCGTTGAGCTCCTCGAGCGGCGCGACCCGGATCATGCCCGGCGAACCCGTGACGTCGGCATCGACGAGCAGGGCGCGCTGGTAGCCGACGAGTCGCTCCATCAAGCTGAGGCCACCGACTGCCAGCCGCTCCGTCTCGATTGGGCCGATCGCTTCGCTCAGCGAGGCGTCGACGGCCAGCCGCTGTTCCAGGGCATCCACGACGCGCCAGCCCACGGCGTCGTCGCCCAGGATCGGGTTGCCCAGCCCGACGACGATCGTCGGCCGCTGCTCCGCTGTGTCAGTCGCGGCGTATGACATCGATCGTGGCCCCGTCGGAGCCGCGTAGCGTGACTTCAAGCGGCATCTGCCCGGGCAGACTGTGTGTCGCACAGCCGAAGCACGGGTCGTAGGCGCGGAAGGCCATCTCGATCCTGTCGAGCAGCCCGTTATCGACCACGACTCCGTGGTGGATCAGGCCGCGCGCCGCGCGGTCGATCGACATCGTGATCGGCGCATAGTTGTTGGTCGTGCCCACGATCAGGTTCACGCGGGTGACGATGCCGCGGTCGTCGGTCCAGTAGTGGTGGGTCAGCGTCCCGCGCGGCGCCTCGACAGTGCCGACCCCCTCGGTCGGCGTGGCCGTTGGCACAGCACGGACGTCCGTTGAGGTGATCTCCTCGTCGTTGACCAGCTCGATCATGCGCTCCGCGGCGTAGAGCATCTCGATCAGGCGCGCCCAGTGGCTGGCGCCGCGCAGGTGCACGGGCTGCCTTCGTCCGTCGACGATCGACGAAAGCGTCGCGAAGTAGCGCTCGTAGGCCTCGTGCGCCCGCGGCGTCGCCATGCCCGTCGCGGCGTTGAGGCGCCCGAGCGGACCGACGCAGTAGACGCCGGAGTCCTTGCCGTCGACGAAGCCCTTCCAGCCGATCTGCTTGAGATACGGGAACTTGAGGTACGTCCAGGGCTCAACGTGCTCGGCGATCCAGTCGCGGTACTCGGCCGGCGCGTACGTGCCGAGCGCCTCACCGTCGGGCGCCACGACGTTGATCCGGCCGTCGAGGAACGCAACCTTGCCGCTCTCGTCCACGAGCCCGGCGTAGTACGTCTCGTGACGGAACAGGTCGCTCAGCACCAGGTCGCGGGTCGCTGGGTTGCCGGTCACGATCTGGTCGAAGATCTCCAGGCTCAAGCTCGCGAAGTCGAGCATCTGCGTCGCGATCTGGGCAATCTCGTCGCGCTCCGCCACGGACAGTGACTTGGTCATGCCGCCCGGTACGGCCGTGCACGGATGAACGCGGCGGCCGCCGATGATCTCGATCACCCGGTGCCCGGCACGGCGCGTGTCGATCACCCGGCCGCCGAGCTCGCCGCCGACCTTGTGGATGACGCCCAGGATGTTGCGCTCGGCGACGGGGGCGTCAGGGCCGAGGATCACGTCGGGTCCGCTCAGTGCATAGAAGTGTGTCGTGTGGTCGGTCACATAGAACGCGTCGTACATCAGCTCACGCAGCATTAGCGCCGGCCGCGGTGGCGTGACCCCGTAGACCGCGTCGGCCGCCTTGGCCGCGGCCAGGTGATGAGCCTCGGGACAGACGCCACAGATGCGGCTGGTCAGCGAGGGCATCTCCTCGACCGGTCGACCGACGCAGAACGCCTCGAAACCGCGCAGCTCGGGGATCTGGAAGTACGTCCGATCGACGTCGCCGTTTGCGTCAAGGAAGATCTCGATCTTGCCGTGGCCCTCGAGGCGGGTGATTGGATCGATCGTCAAGCGCGTGGTCATTGGGCCACCTCGCGCGCGACGCCAGCGAGCGCGGCCTGCTGTCGCGGGGTGCGCGCGGCACGCAGCAACGAGCCGGCCAGACTGAAACGGTAGAACTGGCCAACCGGGTCAGGCAGACCGTCGAGGATGCGGTCGATGTCGTCGGCCTCGTTGGCGTCCACGACGGACGCAAATGCGGACAGAAGACGCGCCCCGTAGTCGGTCACGCCGTCGGCCGCGCCGTAGCAGCCGATGCACGGCGCGCCGGCTGACGGACACTTCGCGCCGCAGCCGTCGCGCGTGGCCGGGCCGTTGCACGGCAGGCCCTGCTCGAGCAGGCACAAGTCGGGCTGGAGTGGCGGCAGTGCCTGGATTCGGCTGAAGCGTTCCAGACGCTTGACGTTTCGCTCGCGCCGACATTCGTCACACACCGTCGAGTGGCCGGCGCCCAGCACGGAGCCGCGCGGAGGAAGCGTCGCTTTGCCGTCGAGCGCTGCGCCGACCAGGGCAACGACTTCCGCGATGCGCTCTGTCTCGGGCGGGCAACCCGGCACGCGATAGTCGACCTCGACGACCTGGTCGAGCGTGTTAACGATCGGCAGCAGTGCAGGCAGTTCGAGCTCGAAACCGTTCGACGCCCAGTTGGGCTTGGGCCGAATGTGCTCCGGGTTGTCGGTGCTCGGGCCCTCGAAGGCCGTGGCGATCAGATCATCCGTGGCGGTGAGATTGGCCAGGCCCGGGATGCAGCCTTCAGTGGCGCACGAGCCGAAGGCGACGAGCACGGCCGACTTCTGGCGCAGCAGGCGTGCCAGGCGAACGTTCTCCGTCGTCCTGATGCTGCCGGAGAAGAGCGTCAGGTCGATCGAGCCATCGTCCATCGCTTCGACGTCGGCGTATTTGGCGTCCATCAGCGCCGGCCAGAAAACGATGTCGAAGTGTTCGGCGAAGTCGAGGATCGCCTCGCCCAGGTTGATCACGCTGATGTCGCAGCCCCCGCACGACGACGCCCAGTACATCGCGAAGCGGTGCTTGGCGATGGGCGTCATGCGGATGCCTCGACAAGCTCTGGCCGGTCAGGGACTCGGCTCGCGGCCACGGCCGGCCTCGCCGGGCGGCCCCAGTCGAGCGGGCCGAGCATCCGGACCTCCTCGACGATGCGCGTGAACGCGTCTGCCAGCTGCTGCCCTTCGGCGGCGCTGGCGTACACGCGCTGGAACCGCCGCGGCTCGAGGCCGAGGCCGACCAGCACGCGGCTGAGCAGCTCGAAGCGGCGCAGCGCCTTCACGTTCTGGATCCGGTAGTGGCAGTCCTCCGGCCAGCAGCCGGTCATTACGACGGCGTCCGCGCCGCTCTCGAAGGCCTTGAGCACGAACGCCGGATCGAGCCGGCCGGAGCACATGAGCCGGACGAGGCGGACATTGGGCGGGTACTTGATGCGCGCCGTGCCGGCCAGGTCGGCCGCCCGGTAGCTGCACCAGTTGCACGTGAAGACGAGGATGACGGGCTCGAAGCCGGTCTCGGCGGATCCGTTCATGCGGGCACCGCCACCGGCTGAGGCTCCACCGTCATGGTCAGCAGGCCCTCGATCTGGCCCAGGATCTCCTCGTTCGTGAACGCGGTCGCGGTGATCGCGCCGGCCGGGCAGGCGGCGGCACACACGCCACAGCCCTGGCACAGCGCACGGTTGATCTCTGTCACCTCGCGCTGCTCGTCGAAAGTGATCGCGCTGAACGGGCACAGGTCGCCGCAGATGCGGCAGCCAGAACAGCGCTCGGCGTCGACGATCGCCTGGACCGGCTCGAGCGCCATCTCGCGTTGTTGGATGCGGCCCAGGATCCGTGCCGCGGCCGCCGCGCCGGTCGACACCGACGAAGGGATGTCGCGCGGGCCGAGCGCGCAGCCGGCGGCGAACACGCCTTCCGTCATCGTCGCCACCGGATCGAGCTTGGGGTGGCGCTCGATGATCCAGCCCTGCGAGCTGCAGCCGATGCCGAAGCGCCGCGCGACGTCCGCCGCATCCGGCTGCGGATCGAGGCCGACCGACAGGACGACCATGTCGACCGGGATGCGCCGCTGCCGCGCGGCGAGCGTGTCCTCGACCTGGACGATCAGGCGCCCGTCCTGCGCCGCCTCCTCCGGATAGCGCAGCACGTTCGTGACCTCGGCCACGCGGCCACGGACGAAGACCGTGCCCTCGGCCTGGACGCGCTCGTAGAACTCGTCGAACGCCTTACCTGGCGCCCGAATGTCGATGTAGAACTCGTACACGCTCGCGTCCGTGTGCTCGCGGATCAGGTGCGCGAACTTCATGCTCTGCATGCAGCAGATAGCCGAGCAGTAGCGGTTGTAGTTCGTGTCGCGGCTGCCGACGCAGTGGATGATGGCGACGCTCTTCGGCTCGGTGACTCCGTCGCGCAGGACGATGTGCCCGCCGGTCGGTCCGCTGGCGTTGCTCATCCGCTCGAACTCGAGGCTGGTGAAGACGTTCGCGTAGCGGCCGTAGCCGTACGCCTCGACTCGTCGCGCGTCGAATGGCTGGAAGCCGGTGGCGAGGACTATGTTGCCAACCTTGAGCTCGACCTCCTCAGCCTGCTGATCGAGCCGGATCGCCTGTGGCGGGCACAGCTTTTCACACGCCTTGCACTTGCCGTTCTCGAAGTAGGTGCAGCTCGCCGGGTCCAGGACGGGGTACTTGGGCACTGCCTGCGGAAACGGCCTGTAGATCGCCTTGCGATAGCCGAGCCCCGCGGCGAAGGCCTGGTCGACCACGACGCGCGGACACTTCTCCTCGCAGATGCCGCATCCGGTGCAGACGTCCGTGTCGACGTAGCGCGGCCGGTGCAGGACCTTGACCGTGAAGTTGCCCACGTAGCCGCTGACCTCGGTCACCTCGCTCCAGGTATGCAGGGTGATGTTCGGGTGCGACCCGGCCGTGACCATCTTGGGCGTCAGGATGCAGGCGGCGCAGTCGAGCGTCGGGAAGGTCTTGTCGAACTGGGCCATGTGGCCACCGATTGAGGGCTCGCGCTCGACGAGATGGACAGGGAAGCCTGCGTCGGCTATCTCGAGCGCGGCCGAGATGCCGGCGATGCCACCGCCGACGACGAGGGTCGTGTCGTTGATCGGCACGTGGAGCGGCTCGAGGGGCGTCTGCTCGCGGACGCGCAGGACGCCGCCAGCGACGATCGCCTCAGCCTTTGCCGTTGCCGCAACCTTGTCGGTGTGGACCCACGAGTCCTGCTCGCGGATCGACACCAGCTCGCACAGGTACGGGTTGAGTCCGGCGCGCTCGGCGGCGCCGCGGAATGTCTTCTCGTGCATGTGCGGCGAGCACGCCGCGACGACGACGCGATCCAGGCCGAGCTCCTTGATGTCGTTCTCGATCAGCTCCTGGCCGAGGCTCGAGCACATGAACGGGTAGTCGCGACTGACGACCACACCATGGCCACCAAGGCGTTCGAGGGCCCAATCACGCACCGCGGCGACGTCGACGACGCCGGCGATGTTGGTGCCGCAGTGGCAGACGTAGACGCCGATCCGTGGCTCGCTCATTGCCTGCCCTCGAGTGGCTGTGGCATCGGCAGGCCCTGGGGTCGCTTCTGACGCTTCGGCTCGTGGCCGGCGGGCGGCGCAGCTTCCTCGCTCGGCGGCGGCAGCTCGACGCCGATGCGCGTCAATGCCGCCGCGGGCGACACGACCTCGGTGCCGATGCCGAGTGCCTTGGGCTCGATGCCGAAGGCCAAACCCATCAGCTGCGTGAAGAACAGGATCGGTACGCGGTACCTGGCCTTTAGGTGGCGGTCCATCTCGCCCTGGTACGCGTCGACGTTCATCTGGCACATCGGGCACACCGTGACCATCAGGTCGGCGTGCGCCTGGTCGGCGCCCTCCACGAGCCGGCGGATCAGCTCCCAGGCGGTCTCCGGGCTGATCTGCGTCATGTGGCCGCCGCAGCACGCCGTCCGCAGCGGGTAGTCGACTACCTCTGCACCCAGGGCTGTCATCAGCCGATCGAGCGCGTGGGGCTGTTCGTGGTCGTCCCAGCGATGATCGAGGTCCGGGCGCGACACGAGGCAGCCCAGGTAGGGAGCGACGCGGAGCCCCTTGAGCGGCCTAGTTACATGTGCCGCGATCTCGTCCACGCCGACGTCTTCGACGAGCACCTCGAGCAGGTGGCGAACCTGCAGCGTTCCGCCGTCGTAGTGAAGGTTGTCGGCGCCGAGAGCCTTGTTGACGAGCTCGGCGAAGCCGCTGCTCTCGCGGTAGTAGCGATCGGTCTTGGCGAGGTTGACGTAGCACGCGCTGCATGGCGCCACGAGCGTCGAT